>Ga0307430_1000883_pt1 | contig 23838 bp, 23 predicted proteins | sample SalMarWE160130MG_FD_202159 | JGI IMG/M metagenome (GOLD analysis project Ga0307430, IMG submission 202159) | Salt marsh sediment microbial communities from the Plum Island Ecosystem LTER, Massachusetts, United States - WE1603-130 | ecosystem: Environmental > Aquatic > Marine > Intertidal zone >...
GAGATGAATACCAATAGCAATCAAGATAACTGGCCAGAGCCTAAAAAGTTCGTACCATACACTCCAGGGTAGAATCTGAAAGTTATTGGCTAAGAGGATAAGACCCAGCAGAATAATAATTAAGCCCCTGAAAAAACTCCCTCTACTCATTTTCTTTCCTCCTCCGAAAGCTACCTGCCAGGACTACCAGTCCAATGATGACCAATATAAGAGGCCAGAGTCTGCCCAGATTAAACCAGGGAAAGAAATTCCTCGCCAAGAACAGGAGTCCGAGACAAATTAGGATTAGCCCACCTATCCACCTCGAATCTCTCTTATGCTCAGCCCTGTCCGAGTTCCCTCTAATCCGCTCACCTACTTCATGGGCCACCTTTTCAGCTTTTTCCTTCATTTTTCCTACTGTTCCTTTAAAAAGCCACCTGAGGAGACAATTCTTACCCCCTGGTTTTTTCTGAGATTTCTAAGGTGCTTGTCCGCAGAGATGATATATTCTGCTTTGGCTTCTATAGCACATTCTAGAAATTTATTATCCGCTGGGTCCTCTTTGATAACCTTAAATCTCTTGGAAGGTGTAACCATCTTTATATTCTTTCTTGCCTTAAATAAGGAAAGCAGCTCTTCTGCTTCTTTTTTCAGCATATTGAATCGTGGTATTATGTCCAAGTACTCTTTCAGGATCGCCTCAGATACACAGAGAGTTATTTTCCCTTTTTTCCAAAGCTCTACCACAGTTCGTGACCTACCTTCCCACAAACTAGCTATGAAAATACTAGTGTCAATTACTACCCTCAATTACCACTCCCCAGAGCGCCGGCTACATCAAAAACAAAAAACCCATTTTCTCTATCTGAAAAAATGGGTTCATCCACAGATAACTTTGGCAGCCACTCTCCCTTTTCAAATAAACATCTGACTTTACACCTATTATTTCGAACAATCCGCCTCTTTTGGCCATCCTCTCATAGATTTGGATCAATTAAACTGACTAATTATAGCAGTCTTGGCGGAGTTCGTCAAATTTTAGATTCTTTTGGTAAATGGGCCTTTCCACCATTCTTGGCAAATAAATTTTTTCCAGTTATAATAGAGGTGGGTAAGTATCATTTAATCTCATCTCTCATAATAAGAGAAGAAGGCAGTATGAAATTCTTAGTTGTTGGAGATAAGGAAGAGCCCCTTTTGTACGATTATTTCGATAAAAGTCGCTTTCCGGGGATAGATTTGATTCTGTCGAGTGGGGATCTGAGACCAGGATATCTTTCTTTTCTTATGACTATGTTTAACAAGCCCCTCTATTATGTGAGAGGGAATCATGACATTATTTATAGAGAGAAACCTCCAAAAGGGGGGAGAAATATTGATGGTCAAATAGTGACTTATAAAGGAGTAAGAATACTAGGGCTTGAGGGCTCTATGTGGTATGGAGGAAGAGGTATAGAATATACGGATATAGAAATGCGGTGGAAAGTGCTGAAACTCAGACCACGGATTTGGCTTAAAAGAGGATTGGATGTTATTCTTACTCATGCTCCTCCCCAAGGGATACATGAGGGAAGGGACCAATGTCATAAAGGGTTTAGCTCTTTTAGGAATTTAATCGTTCGTTATCAACCCCGCTATTTTATCCACGGTCACCAACATCTCATCTATCCTCACGCTGGTGAGCGAGTGACTCAAATAGGCAAAACCCAAGTTATCAATTGCTATGGTTACTACATCCTGGAGAATATCTGAGGCAAGGAACAACATCGATGATGGGTGAGGCTGAGAACTCAAAGCTATTTGTCTTGGCTTGCTGGAGTATGACCAGTGTAGGATTAGTGATTGGCTCACTAGGTCCTCTTTTAGTACCCATTTCGGATACTTATCATCTGAGACTAGCTCAAATGGGATTGCCAATTGTGTCTCATTCGACTGGCTTTCTCAGTGCTAATATTTTTCTCGCTTTTTTCTGGAAGATCCACAAAACCCGAATATTTTTGGGCCTCTCTTCACTTGTGGCTTCATTGACTCTGGTAAGTATCAGTCTTGTTCGTACTCCCCTGTTACTTCTGACGATCTTATTCTTTGTCGGTACCAGCCAAGGATTACTCCATACCAGTCTAGACTGTTTCTTTTCCGAGATCTCGGGTGAGGAAAGGGCAAGGTCTTTGAATTGGCTCCACGTCTTTTTTGGCATAGGAGCCATACTGGGTCCACTGCTGGTAGGTATCCTACTCGCCTACAGCAAGAGGTGGGGTCTGGTCTATCTTTTCATAGGATTGGCTAGTTTCCCCCTTCCTATACTGTTTTGGGGAAGCAGGTTCTACCGAAATGGCATTTCCTCTGGACCAACATTAACCCTTACCAGTCACGACTTGAATAGGCCTGTAACTTCACCTTTTTTCTGGCTAGCCACTGTAGGCATTTTTTTTTACGTAGGGCTTGAGTTATCGTTTGGTTCCTGGACGCCAGTATTTCTAATTAGGATAAGGGAGGTCTCCGTCGTCTCAGCCAGTTACAGTATTTCAGTTTTTTGGCTGAGCATGGTGGTGGGAAGATTCTTATTTGGTCGCTTCTTCCATAAGATCAATTTATCTCTTTCTTTGGTTGTGGGAAGTCTTGCCGCGGCCCTATTTACTACTTTAACCTTTGTCTTAAGCTACCATAGTCCATTAATTCTCTTTATAGCCTTGTCCGGATTGTCGCTTTCCTGGTTCTATCCTAGCGTAATTGCCTTAGGAGCTAATACTTTTCCCAAGCACATCGGGTTCATGACCGGAATCTTGTCTGCCAGTGGAACCAGCGGTTCCATCCTTTTTCCCTGGTTAATTGGTCCTCTCTCTGAAGCTTTAGGTCTTGCGAGGGGTGTCTTCCTCGTTCCTCTGCTGTGTGTTGGACTAGCGGGCATCTTTTCTTCCTATGCCTTTTTACTGAGACCCATCAACGGCCCTTAATATATCTTTTCCTTGAATAAATTCTATCCTTTAGGGACAATGGCTTCTTTGGGGCATACTTGAGCACAGAAACCACAACCCGTACACAGAACCTCATCTATCAAGATAATCTTTTCATTAGCCCTTTCCTTGTAAATAGCCGGGCAGCCAACTTTAAGACATCGGCCGCACTGGGTACACCTATCTGGGTCTATGGTCCAGGGGCCTTTCTTTGGTTTTTCTATTAGAACACAGGCGCGTCTGGAAATAATTACCGAGGCGGCTTTTTTTCTAACTTCCTCTTTAAGAACTCTCAAAGTCTGGCCAAAATCCAAGGGATCGATAACTCGAATATTTTTTATTCCACAAGCCTTAGCAAAATCTTCCGGGTATGCGGTATAAGTTTTCTTTTTCATCAGAGTTCTCCCTGTACCAGGATGATCCTGAAGACCAGTCATCGCCGTAGCTCTGTTGTCAACAATTACAATGGTAGAAATCCCTTTATTGTATGAAATCTCCAGAAGCCCCGTCATCCCAGCGTGGAAAAAAGTAGAATCTCCCACAATTCCGATCAAGGGCTTGTCTCTAAATCCTGCTTTATCCATACCTTGAGCCACAGTTATTCCTGCTCCCATACAAAGAATGGTATCTAATCTTTCATAAGGAGGAAATACCCCCAAGCTATAACACCCTATATCCCCGGTCACCACACAATCGATTTGGGAGAGAGCATAAAAAAGACCTCTACTTGGACACCCTGCACAGAAAACCGGAGGCCTTGCTGGAAGAAGGGTAGCATTTTTATCTACTTTCTTTTCCACTAATAGCACACTGCTGTTCTCTATCCTGTCGTGCCCCTGAGCCACTTTATCCGGGTTTAACTCCCCTATCCCTGGAAAAAAGTCTCTCCCCTTTGTCTTTATACCTAAGCTGCGGATATGCTCTTCCAGAAAATTGTCAAGTTCCTCCACGATAATTAATTCTTCAAAACTGGAGGCAAATTCTCTAATGAGGTCATCGGGAAAGGGATAAGAAAGGCCGAGTTTTAATATGGAGGCTTCCTTAAATTCCTCCATGACATACTGAAAAGTCACTCCTGAGGCTAGCACTCCCACTTCTTTTCCTCTCGCAATTATCCGATTCTGGGAACATTTATTGACGTAGAGCCTCAGTTGTGCTAATCTCTTCTCCATCCTCTCTCTCATCTTCCTGGCATAGCTAGGAACGGCTACGTACTTTTGGGGGTTTTTGAGAAACTCGATTTTTTCTTGGCTAGCTTCCCTTTTCCCCAGCCTAACCACTGATTTGCCATGTGAAATGCGGGTAGTAGAGCGGAGGATAACTGGGGTATTGAATTTTTCTGATAACTCAAAAGCCGCAATCACAAAATCCTTTGCCTCCTGACTGTCAGAAGGCTCGAATAGAGGAATTTTGGCAAATCGAGCGTAGTTCCTGGAATCCTGCTCATTTTGTGAAGAATGCATACCAGGGTCATCAGCCACTACCACTACCAAACCTCCCTCAGTTCCCATATAGGAAAGGGTCATCAGAGGATCAGCGGCTACGTTTAATCCCACGTGTTTCATAGTGGCCATGGACCTGGCACCTACCAAAGACGCTCCAACAGCGACTTCCAGCGCTACCTTTTCATTGGGGGCCCATTCGCAGTAAACTTCTTCCCCATACTGTGCCAGAGATTCCAGGATCTCGGTACTGGGAGTTCCCGGATACCCTGCCGCGAGCCTCACCCCAGCTTCATAGGCTCCCCGCGCCATCGCTTCATTCCCGCTTAAAATCCTTGATCTCTTTTTCATTTTTTAGGTTGCATTTCAATGTATTTTTGAATAGTTTTGACTGATAGTCTCTTGGGGAGGAACATCGTCTTTAATTATTTTAACCATCTATTGCCTCCCCATTGAAGCGCTATGCCGTGGGGTGGGGTTTCACCCCACCCCACGAATCTCACGCTTTTGGCCATACTCTCTTATGCCTCAGGGACTTTGGGCAGCGAAGCGAGCGCCTCCTTTACCTTTTCTTCAGGATAAGCGTAGTCTTTTAGCCTGCCGTGGAGATAAGCATCATAGGCAGACAGGTCAAAGTGACCGTGTCCACTGTGAGCTATCAGGATGGTTTTTGCTTCACCCGCTTCCCGACAATGGAGGGCTTCATCGATGGCTACCTTGAGGTTATGGCATGGCTCTGGAGCAGTGATAATGCCCTCAATTCGGGCAAACTTCACGCCTGCCTCGAAGGTGGCAATTTGGGGTACAGCCCTGGCCTCAACTAAGCCCAGGTTATAGAGGTGGCAGATGATTGGCGCCATTCCATGGTAACGCAATCCTCCGGCATGGACTGGTGGTGGAATAAACTTATGCCCCAAGGTATACATCTTGAGCAGAGGAGTGAGACCAGCTTCGTCACCAAAGTCGTAGGTATAGGGGCCCTTAGTCAGGCTAGGGCAGGCTTCAGGCTCAACGCAGATGATGCGCAGATCTGGTTTCTTCCCACTAATTTTGTCCCTGATCCAGGGTAGGAATTGTCCAGCGAAATTTGAGCCGCCGCCAATGTTGCCCACGATAATATCGGGATAGGCGTCTGCCATCTCCATTTGTATTCGGGTCTCCTCTCCTACAATGGTCTGATGCAGCAAGACATGGTTGAGTACACTGCCCAGAGAATATTTGGTTCCCTCGTGGCTGGCGGCATCCTCTACCGCCTCACTAATGGCAATGCCCAGGCTCCCGGGACAATCAGGATCTTCCGCTAAGATACGCCGGCCTACCTCGGTATCCTTACTGGGACTGGGGATACACTTAGCTCCCCAGGTCTCCATCAAGATGCGGCGATAAGGCTTCTGGTCGTAGCTAATCCTAACCATATAGACCTTAATCTCAACGCCGAACATCGCACCAGCCATGCTCAAGGCACTTCCCCATTGCCCGGCACCGGTCTCAGTGATTATGCGTTTGACGCCCTCCGTCTTATTATAGTAACACTGAGCTACGGCCGTATTGGGTTTATGACTACCAGCCTGGCTGGTCCCTTCATATTTAAAGAAAATCTTTGCTGGTGTATCTAAAGCTTTCTCAAGTCGATATGCTCGATGTAATACGGTGGGTCTCCAGGTGCGGTAAATAGCCTGTACTTCCTCAGGGATTTCAATGTAGCGCTCAGGGCTGAACTCCTGCTGAATCAGTGCCATAGGAAAGATAGGTGCCAGATCATCAGGCGTAACTGGCTTGCCCGTGCCTGGATGCAAAACCGGTGGCAATGGCTTTGGCAAATCAGGCAGGATATTATACCAACGAGTTGGCATCTCCTTTTGGTCAAGAAAGTACTGTGTTCTCTCCATTTTATTCTCCTCCTTTTGAAGATTTTCTTGAATTCGGGTTTTAAAACCTAACTTTGGTCTACATTGAAGACCCACACTTAAAGTTTATCCTTCTGCCCCCTTGTGGGAGGCCAGGCTCGTCGTGAATAAAGTCGAGCAGACATCTTATCCTCCTTCGTTAATAAAATTGTACTTTGACTGAACCCGTTGATTTAAATGAGGATAAATCAGGGCAAAATACCTTAGGGGGAAAAGGTAGATTGAGAGCCAATTTTATTTAATCTATTTTTAGGGAAGGATGGGCATGTATGCGGCGGGATAAAATACTCGAAGGCCCTCGACTCTTCTCATCTAATCTCAACTGTCTCAGCTCATCTCAAAGATCTATTTTATTTAATCACATATTTTATTTTTTGTCAAGTGGTCGGAAAAGAAAAGATTTAGAAGATCTGTCATGAACATTGTTACACCAGTTGAAGGAAAACTTGCTCTTATTGATAAAATAAGGTATAATAGTAAGGTATTAGCCAGCCGAACAAGCTCAATGAAAGAAAACCTACAAGCAAAGCTCTGGCAAATAAGGATGGAAAGGGCCGGAGAAACAACAAGACTTTATGTAGTTTCGATCCACAAGCCCATGCTGGTGTTTGAATCTTATTTTGGCAGACTCAGAAGACGGTTCGAGATAGCCCCCTCAAAGAAACAGGACCCACCAGTGTTTTACCTGCTTGCGGGAGAGAAAGCCGAAGTAGAAAGAGCCACAGATATGCACGGTTTGAAGCTCAAAGCCATCACAGAGCACCACATAATCTTAGAGGTGGAAAATCCGGAAAATAAAAATCTTTATGAAATCTCTCTTTTTAACCCCCAATTAAGGGGCTTCTGGGGAAGAAAGTACGTTTTATCAAAAGACAAGAGAGAAGCAGCCAGTTTTGCCCAGCAATTTAAGGAAAACTATCACATCAGTATAAAGAAAGCAGCTAAAATTGACAGCTACCCGGTAGAGGCGGTTGAAAAAGACCAAATAATTCTCACCAGACAGGCTTAAAAAATCATTGGAAAATTGGGTAATATGGAAGCAAAACCTCCACTTAAACCGGATGCAGAAGGAAAGTATAACCTGGCCATCAAACATGCTAAGCAGAAGCTCAAGGAGATGGATGTAGCTGATATTTGCCAGAGAAGCAAGGCGAGTTATTCCCAAAAAGAAGGCTTTCTTCTGCCCTATCTTAATTACACTCTGCGCATAGACCCTCAAAATTTCGCCGTTTTTTCAACCGATCCTAAAAAGTCAATAGATCCAGCACTTGAAGTACTGATTCTGCACTATCTTAGAGATGCCCGAACTACAGGGCTAACTGGTAAATGGGTGAGTTATCGGGAGCTACCCAGCGGAGGGTTCTACTATGCAGTTTTTCGAGCCCGGGCAGAGATTCCACTCATTAAGAGGCTTGGAAGTCGGCCAGAGTCATTTAAAGAGGCTGCCTGCAGCCTGGGAGGAGAACCGGCTCAATACGGCGATCTCGCTTTTAAAATTATCACCTTCCCCAGACTTCCTTTGGTTTATATTCTCTGGACCGGAGATGAGGAGTTTCCGGCCAATGCGTCGATTCTCTTTGATAGCTCAGCCGAAAATCACCTGCATATTGAGGATCTTGCTTATCTTGGTGAGACAGTAACCAGAGAGCTAATAGGATCAGCCCAGCGAATATAGCGAGCCATATCACTCCTCGCTTACCTTTTGCCATGCCTCCTCGTAGGCTTTAAGGTCCCCATCAGAAAAGAGAACAAAGCGCACCTCTTCAAAGTCATAGTGCTTAAGGAAGTCTCGAACTGCAGAGAGAGCAATACGAGCACCGTCGTGTATGGGGAAACGATAGGCACCGGTACTGATAGAAGGAAATGAAATGGATCTAATACCTTTATCCTTGGCCAGAGTGAGACTATTACGGTAAGCGTTCTCTAAAAGCAGATTCTCATTCTGGTTTCCTCCCGACCATACCGGACCCACCGTATGAATGACATATTTAGCCTTGAGTTTTCCTCCCGTGGTGATGACCGCCTCACCCGTAGGACACCCTCCCTGCCTTACCCGAATCTTCTTACACTCCTCCAGGATCTCGGGACCACCGGCTCGGTGGATTGCGCCATCTACTCCACCACCTCCCAAAAGACTGGTATTGGCAGCATTAACAATTGCTTCGGTGTCCTGCTGGGTTATGTCGCCTCGAATCAAGATAAGATTGGCACTGTTTACTTTGGCCTGCATTGCCCGCCTCCGCAGAAAAAAAATTTTTATACAGATCCAGTAGCTCTACTAAACCCAATTCTTTAGATACTTTCTGAGGTCCCTCCCAAACTCCGGGTTCTTAAGAGCAAAATTAATAGTAGCTTTTAAAAACTCTCTCTTATCACCACAATTCCAATAGGTACCTTCTAGCTTACAGGCATAGACGGTCTCATTTCTACAAAGATTCTTCACCCCATCTGCTACCCAAATTTCTCCTCCTTTTCCTGGCTTGGTTTCCTCCAGTGCTTCAAAAATTTTTGGGGTAAACACATATCGTCCTACGCTGGCAAGATTAGACGGAGCATCATCAGGATGAGGTTTTTCAACGGTGTCTAAAACCTTGTATACCCCTTTTTCGATCTCCTGGGGCTTTATTACCCCAAATTGGGAAATTTTTTCTCTGGGCACCTCCATTACCCCCATCACTGAACTCTGGTACTTTTCAAAGACCTTGATCATTTGACCTATGGCTGGGATCTTCGCCTCTATTATGTCGTCTCCATAAGAAAAAGCAAAGGGTTCATCACCCACCACAACTTTAGCACAGAGAAGAGCATGGCCGTTTCCTAGAGGCATCTTTTGTCTGACATAAACAAATTTAGCTAGATTAGATATTCTCTTTACTTCCTCTAGCAGGTCCAGCTTATGCGCCTCTTTTAATCGGTACTCGAGTTCAAAACTTCTGTCAAAATGGTCTTCTATGGATCGCTTGTTTTGACCAGTAACCAAGACAATTTCCTCAATACCAGCGCCCACCATTTCCTCAACCACATATTGAATAATGGGTTTATCAACCACGGCAAGCATTTCTTTGGGCTGAGCCTTTGTCGCCGGAAGAAATCTAGTACCAAATCCAGCCACTGCAATAACTGCTCTTCTTATTTTTGGAGTCATTGGCTACCTCGTAAGTTAATATGGTGCATTCTACATCATAAATACTTAACCGGAAGGCTTATCTTTATCTTCCAATCCTTGGGATATTTTATTCTCAAATCCTCTTCCCGTGGGTCGATAATACTTCCTATTTTCCAAGCCTTGGGGTAGATATTGCTGCTTCACTCTGGCCTCAGGAAAATCGTGAGGATAGCGGTAATTCTTTCCATAACCTATTTTTTTCATTAAGGAAGTGACGGGATTACGAAGATGCAAGGGTACTGGTAAATTCAAAGTCCTGGCCACATCTTCTTTGGCTTCTAAGAGTCCCTTGTAAGAAGCATTAGATTTGGGAGCAGAAGCCAGGTAGGTAGCAGCCTGAGCCAGATTAATCTGAGCCTCAGGCATACCCACAAATTCTACTGCCTGAGCTGCTGCCGTGGCCACTGACAAGGCCTGAGGATCGGCATTACCCACATCCTCAGAGGCAAAAATAACCATTCTTCGCGCCATGAAACGAGGATCCTCCCCGGCTTCAATCATGCGAGCTAGCCAGTAGAGGGCAGCATCTGGATCCGATCCTCGCATTGACTTAATAAAGGCAGAAACAACATTATAATGTTCCTCTCCTGTTTTATCATATAAAAGAGCCTTGCTTTGTAGAGCTTCCTCAGCTTCCCTCAGGTGAATTTGACGAAAACCATTCTTACCCGGTTTACTAGTCTCAGTAGCTATCTCCACTGCATTTAAGGCCACTCTGGCATCACCGTTGGAGCCATCAATGATTAAATCCAGAGCCTCCCGGTCAATCTTTATCTTATACTCACCGAGACCCTTCTTTTTATCTTTCATGGCCCGGTTCAGGATTTTTTTAATCTCCTCCGAATCGAGTCTTTCCAGGGTGAAAATCCTGGTTCTAGAAAGAAGCGGTCCAATGACCTCAAAACTCGGATTTTCGGTAGTAGCGCCAATTAGAATAATGGTTCCTTTTTCTACATGAGGGAGAAATGCATCTTGCTGTGCTTTATTGAACCGATGAATCTCATCGATAAAGAGGATGGTCCTCTGATTATAGACTTTCAGCCTGACCTGGCCTTCTTTTACCACTTTTCTCACATCGGCTACTCCCGAAGTAACTGCAGAAAATTGAACAAAAAAAGACTTAGTAAGATGAGCAATAATCCTGGCTAGAGTCGTCTTTCCTGATCCTGGGGGTCCCCAAAAGATAAGAGAGGCTAGTTTATCCTCCTTTATCATCTTTTGCAAAATCCTTCCCTCGCCGACAATATGTTCTTGGCCCACAAACTCATCCAAGCTCTGGGGTCGGATGCGATCAGCAAGAGGAGCCTCTCTTTTTTTATCCTTCTCTTCCCCTGATTGAAATAGGTCCATCCTCATAAATTTTACCTTTCTTAATTTATGACCTTTTTCAGCCTTTTTGTCACTCTAACTTACCTACCCTTACCTTAAGACTTTCTATTTTTTTGCAAAACCTAAATTCTGTCAGCATTTTACCATATAAAAGGCATAGGTCAAATAAAAAATCGAAGTCACCACCAGTTTCTGTCCTTACCCTTTTTCTAGTTTCTCTTCTAATCTCACGGTTTCTTTTTAAGCTTGTGGTTTCCCTGGATTTTGGGTGCAGACCGACACCTGGAGTCTTGAAAAAGAGTAAATTTATGCTATGCTCTCCTCTCCTCACATTTAACCTCTCTAATAAACCAGTGTATAGACAGATGTTTTTCTATGGGGAGTAGCATGATAAGCAAAAAGGGAATAATAGCCTTGTCGGTTACTGTCTTTATCTGGGCAAGTACCTTCACCGTAATCAAAATTGGACTTGAGCGCATCACCCCCTTAAATCTATCGTTCGTTAGATCTATTTTAGCTACCTTTTTCCTGTTAGGGTGGCTTCTACTCAAAGGAAACCAGCAGGAAATTGCTAGAGCGTTAAAGTTTCATTTAGGGTATATTATTGGTTTGGGAGTAGTTGGCGTTGCCTTATTCAATATCTTTCAAAATATAGGTATTGGTCTTACCTCATCGGGGATAGCTTCCTTATTGGTCGCCTCCAATCCGGTATTCATTTTAATTTTAGGCGCCAGCTTTCTCGGCGAAAAAATCACCAAAAGTAAAGCATCTGGTATAGTGCTGGGTTTTGTCGGAATCATCATAGTCACCTTCCTGGGCAAGAATATGGCTTTATTGTTAAGATCAGGATCTTTCTGGGGTAATATTCTGGCTTTGCTTTCCGCTGTATGCTGGGCAGTTTATTCAGTTATGAATAAAAGCGCTCTAAAAAGGTACAGTCCCCTAATTTTAACTGCTCTAGCCTATGTTTTTGGATCCCTCATTCTTTTTTTCTTCTGCTTTACCTTTGAGGATGTGTCTCTTATTTTCCAATGCTCACTTTCCTCCTGGTTAATACTTCTCTATCTAGGTATTCTTGCTTCAGGAGTTACTTTCTATCTCTGGAACTATGCCTTAAGTATTATGGAGGCATCCAGAGTTTCGGTTTTCATTTTCCTGATTCCCGTATTGGCTATCTTGTTGGGAAAGGTGATTCTTAACGAGACTATTACCGGTTTTACTTTCCTGGGGACTGCTCTGGTGTTATCGGGGATCTATTTGATGGAGAGATAGATCTTGAAAAAGGAAACCTTTGTATCCTTTTCACCCTTGACATCAGAAAAAACTAGAGTATATTATATAATAGAGTTAAATGAACTCAAGTGGGGACGTGATGAGTAGATAAAGGTAAAATTCCTACTTTTAGAAGTTGGAGATTCAAAAAAGAAATTTAGTCGGAGGTGGAGAGACGCAAAAAACTATAGATGTGAACGATAAAGGTTAAAAATGGAGGTGAATTATGATTCTGAAATCCGGGGAGGAAAAAAGACGAGAAGAGGAGGCTACTGTCCAGGAATTTAAATGGGCAGGAAGTCCTGAAGAGGCACTCCAGGGAAAAGGGAAAGCTTATCTTACTACCCACAGATTGATTATGGAAAGAGAATCTGAAGGAAAAACAACAAAGGTTTTCGAGTTTCCTCTGAAAACCGTTCAGCGGGTGGCTGCCAAAGGATTTTTTAGCAAAATCCTCTCGCTTGAGGTTAACCTCTCGGAGGTGGAAAGTGACGTTAAGAAGATGAGTCCTTCAGAGAAAAAAGGATTTGGCATGGTTCAGATCAAGGTAAACGATCCCAAGACCTGGGCAAGCGAGATAGGTTTCCGAAGCAGGAAGGAATAAGAAATTCGGTTAGGGAGGAGTGATAGATCTTAATCTTCTGGTTGCTTTAAAAACGGCATCGGTGAGTAAGCGAGAGGATAAGTTGTGCCTGCAGGCCAAAAAGCAGAAATAAAGTACCAGGGTAGGTGGTTAAATATTTCCTACTGTTATGAAGAAAGGGAGGAAGAGACCCTTTTCTTCATTCATGGATTGGGCTGCTGTAAAGACTCATTTGGGGGCATTTGGAAAGCGCAAGGGTACCATAACTACTCCATATTTACCTTTGATCTACCCGGCTTTGGTGACTCTTCAAAACCTACCAGTTTTTCCTATGACATCAAGGATCATGCTGGAGTAGTAGACAGGATAATCAAGAGGCTAAATTTAAAGAACCTTCACCTTATCGGGCACAGTATGGGAGGAGCTATCGTGCTTTTCTACCTGGATGCTGCCACCGATAATGCTCTTTCTTTCATTAATCTGGAAGGAAATCTTTGCCCACAGGATTGTACCTTTAGTCGGCAAGCAAAAAATGCATCCTGGAGAGAATTTGAAAGCTCTGTTTTTGATCAAATAAAAGAGGAAGTGAGAACCTCCGAGGATAAAGGCTTAAGAGAGTATTATGGGTACCTTGGTAAAAGCAGCCCTTATGCCTTTTATCAGAGTTCCTGCTCCCTTGTCAAATATTCAGACAGTGGAATTATTCTTAAAAAATTTCTCCACTTACGGGTGAAATCACACTATGTCTTTGGAGAGAAAAACAAAAATATGGAAATTATAAAGACTTTGAATGACCATCGCCTACATCTTACTTCGGTTCCCCAAAGCGCTCACTTTATGATGAATGATAATCCAAAAGCTTTCTATACCATCCTTTTAAGTCTCCTGCAAAAAGGCTAGCCAAGGATTAATCAAGGTGTCCTTTTCTTCTTTGCTCTCTTAATAATCTTCATACAAAAATCATTAGAACTACCTTCGCAATCAAGTTACCTCTTAATCCGGAGCTAATAATGAATCACTTGATTTTTCGCTCGTCTGTAGTATAGTTAGCTGTAATAAAGTCTCAGTCGATTCCTTTCGACGTCGACAGTTATTTTAAGTTTAGGAGGAAAAAATAAATGGTAAGGGAAATTTCTGTCGTGCCTGATTTTACACCGGGATTTGTGGAAGTGGGCGGTAGAATACCCAAGTTTCAGTATTCTCGATCTTTAAGGCAAGAACTGAATGAGGGTAGTCTCACCCAGGAACGATGCCTGGATTTACTTAAATGTATGCTCTTTATCAGAAACCTGGAGGAGATGATACGGGAGCTACGAGAAAATAGGGGTAAGTACGGTTCCATCAAATTTCTTTATGGTGGTGCTGCCCATCTTTCCATCGGTCAGGAAGCAGTCTCTACCGGAGCTGTGGCAGCCATCAGGCAAGATGACTATATCACCAGTAGCCACAGAGGACATGGAGATAGCCTGGCCAAAGGCTACTTTGCCATTAAAGCTATGGACCGCCCTGAGCTGGTAGAACTAATTACCCAGGACGAGAAAATATGTAGCTATCTAGGCCTGAAAACCAATCTCAAGAACCATGAGGAACTAGTGGAGGAAGCTCTTAAACTACATCTTTTTCGAGCTATAGCGGAGCTTTTTGGAAAAGAAGCCGGTTACTGCCGAGGAAGAGGAGGAGGAATGCATATCGCCGATTTTAGCAAGGGCCATCTAGGAGCCAATGCTATTGTGGGAGGAAGCCTAGGCATGGCTGTGGGTGCTGGATTAGCTTCAAGGGTTCTGGAAGACAACCGGGTAGTAATATGTTTCGCCGGAGATGGTGCCTTCAACAATGGAATCGCCCATGAAGCCATGAATATGGCTACTATGGCTCAATTTACCAATGGACTGATGAATAAGAAGTTTGGCGTTCCCACTATATTTGCCGTGGTCAACAATCAATATGGAATGACTGGCCAACAGCGGGGTGAAGTTACGGGAATAGAATTCCTGGCTGAAAGAGGCTTTGGTTACAACAAGGATGGAATGCATACGGAAATTGTTAACGGTATGGATGTATTAGCCGTCTATGATGCCACCGCAAAAGCGGTAGAGCTGACCAGACAAGGTAAGGGTCCGGTTCTATTAGAATTCTGGTGTTCCCGCTATAAAGGCCATTCTTTAAGCGATCGACTGGATACGGCAGAGGATGAAACCTATCGAACTTTAAAAGAGCTGGAAGAATGGCAAAAAATAGATCCTTTAAAGACTTTCTCTCATAAGCTGATGAAGGAAAAAATTTTAAGTGAGACAACCTTGAGAAAACTTGAAAAAGAGGTCAGAGAAAGAAATGAGCATATGGCAGCCAAGGCAGCTGAAGCACCCAGTCCTGATTCCAAAGCTATGTACTTTGGCCTTTTCAGTAGTACATCTTCGGATGAAGTTCCTTCTCAGTTTAGAGATACGCCCACTCTAAAGAAGCCCGATTTTCTTAATAGAGACCCAGAGGTAGAAATTACCTATAGAGAAGCGGTAATAGAGGCTCTCTTTGAAGAAATGAAACGTGATCGGCGAGTCATACTATGGGGAGAGGATATTGCTGACTACGGTGGAGCCTTTGGAGCTACCCAGGGGCTTCTAGAGATTTTGGGAAGAGACCGCATTTTCAATACGGCCATTTCAGAAGCAGCCATTGTCGGCAGCGGCCTGGGAGCAGCTATGAGGGGCCTAAGACCTGTGGTAGAAATTATGTATATCGATTTTATTCTGCTGGCCATGGATCAAATAGGAAATCAGGCGGCGAAGTGGAAATATATGTCCGGTGGCCAGCCAACTATACCTTTAACCATAAGAACAACCATTGGTGGTGGTAAAGGATATGCTGGGCAACACTCCCAGAGCCTGGAAGCTGTGCTGCCCCATTTCCCGGGACTCAAAATTGCCATGCCCTCGGATGCCTATGAGGCAAAGGGACTCTTAAAAGCTGCCATTAGAGATGATAATCCTGTGATTGTCATAGAGCATCAGAATTTATACCGCCATCCTTTAGGAAAAAGCCAGGTTCCCAAAGAAGATTACCTCATCCCACTGGGAAAGGCAAAGGTCAAAAGGAAAATTGATACCACCAAAAATGAGAACAGCATCACTATCATTACCTGGTCATTTATGGTGCCTCTGGCCATGAAAGCGGCTGAAGAACTGGCCATGGAAGGAATCGAGGCCGAGGTCATTGACCTACGCACACTTTATCCTCTTGACATCGATACTCTGATAAGGTCAGTTCAAAAGACCAATAGGGCCGTGGTAGTTCATCAAGCTGTCAGGTGCATGGGTTTCGGGGCAGAAGTGGCGGCTCAGCTTCAGGAAAAAGCCTTTGATTATCTGGACAGTCCCATAGTAAGGGTAGCCGCACCCGATACTCCTCCTCCTTCGGCACCGGTTCTGGAAAAAGCTTTTCTGCCTAATGAAAAAGATATTGTGGAGGCGGTGAAAGGCTTAATGTAGGCAGTAAATTTCCTTTTTTATCGGCTGGCCTTCACTCTGCTCTATGGTAAAATCTGGGCAAACCAGAGAGGCTACATTTGGGTGAGACCGGACGACAGACGCGCTGGCCGAAGGGAGAGCGTGCACCCACGTAAGCGAATGCCTATCTGAATCCGTATTTCCAGTCAGTCTCATCCATTTTCTTTATAAAATCCACCAGATAATTAACCAGAACCTCCTTCATTTTTTTACCTTTTTCCTGAGTAGCTTTGGTGGGATCGCCAGTGGCTGCATAGGGAGTCAGCTCATCAAAAGTCCACTTTAAGGAAATTTCTTCAGGCAGGGTGGGTACAACTCCCTGGGCGTGCTTCATGTCTACCAATTCCGGTTTTAAGGCCAGCATGATGGAGGTTTCTCCTTCCCCGGCGTGCCCCAGTCCATCCCAGACTTCGAAGGTGCCTTTGGGAAGTAACTTTCCTGCTGTGATCCACCATGCTTCTAGCACCGCAATCTTTATTTCTAAATGAGAGACCTTAAACTCACGCGTTGCTATTTCAATAGGAGCTATATTTCCGTCGTGTCCATTCACTATGATTACCCGTCGAATGGAGTGTTTCCACAGGGAAGTCAGGATATCCTTCAGCATCTCAACCAGAGTCTCTGACCTAAGACTGATAGCGATAGGAAATGCGGAATAATGCTCACTCATCCCGTAAGGTAGAGCTGGAAGCACTAAAAGCCCTTTTATTCTCGAGGCAACCTCTTTGGCAATCTCGTAAGAAACGAGGGTATCTGTTCCAAAAGGAAGATGGCCTCCATGGTTCTCCGTTGATCCTACGGCGAGAATAACTTTATCAAACTTTGCCTTACTATACGCATTTCCGGTCATACAATCTAAATAATTATTAAATGCCATCTTATTCACCTCCGTCGTAGCAGTAGATTTCGGGAAAGATATCTCTTACTAATTCTTGATTGCCCCACACTGATCACTAGTTACTGATTACTGTTATTTGTCGAGGCGTAGGCTGTGCATGGCTTTACGTAGATACAGGCCTGCTTTATTAGCAATTAAGAGCTGTCTTTCTCCACTAACTATTCCCTTGGGCCTTTTTATCATCATCAGTATAAGGAGGGCAGCATATATCAACTCTGTAAAGCCATAGAGTCTTAAGCTCTCTTCCAGAGGCTTCATCGCATACTTAAAGGCTACCAAAAGTGTCGCTCCAATCACAGGCCCAACCATAGTCCCCGCACCACCTATGACAAGCATTATCACAATTTGAAAGGTCAGGCCAAAGGAGAATACATAAGGCATAATTGCCCTGGTAAGATGAGCATACAGAGCCCCGGCTACACCGGCGAAGAAAGCACCGATGGCAAAGGAGAGGAGCCTGTACTTAAAAGGGTTGATTCCCTGAACTTGTGCAGCAATCTCATCATCCCTTATGGCCATCATAGCTCTACCGTAGGAGGAATGGACGATCCTCCAGATTACGTATAGAGTCACCACTACCCAGGCATAGGACCACCACAGATTAGTATAGTGGGGTATAGCATTTATCCCTATTGAACCTCTGGTGAGCCACCTCAAGTTTATGGCCAGAGTCTCAACGATTACCATAAACCCTAATGATGCGACTGCAAGGTAGTGTCCCCTAAGCCTTAAAACTGGTGCTCCAACTAACACAGCCACCAAGCCGGAGAGAAGTCCGGCCACCAAAACTGCAGGAAGGAAAGGCCACTGATAATTGGGCCCGCCCAGGATACGGGGAAGAAGGAGCAGGTCATATGCCTTTCTAAGCTCCACCGGAAAGGTGAGAAGAGTAGATGTATAGGCACCTACAGCCATGAATCCGGCATGGCCCAATGAAAATAACCCACTATACCCGTTGGTGAGATTTAAGCTTACAGTAGCAATGATGAATATTCCTGCCAAGGTGATTATATGGATGATATATCTATTGAATACTGTACTGGCCAGGCCTAAAATTAAAAAGAGGAAAACTACGGGTATTATAACCTGGAGCTGCCTTTTTATCCTTGAGACCAGCATTTAGACGTGCACCTCCTCCTTTCGACCCATAATCCCTGAAGGCCTGAGCAATAGTACTAGAATCAGTATGGCAAAGACTATCCCATCCCGGTATGCAGCGAAACCAGGCGGTAGGAAGCCTATTGACAGTATCTCCACCATACCCAGTATGAAGCCACCCAGCATAGCTCCCGGAATACTCCCCACGCCTCCCACCACGATTGCCACAAAGGCCTTAACCCCAGCCATAAATCCCATGTCATAAGATATCTGCCCGTACTTTGCCCCCCACATAAATCCGGTTATGGAAGCAATTGCCGATCCCAGAATAAAAGCAATAGCTATCACCCTGTCAACATTTATACCTACTAGCCTGGCAGTTTCTATACTCTCGGCAGTGGCTCTCATGGCTATGCCCAGCTTGGTTTTCTTAACAAAGGCGGTAAAAAGTGCCATTATAGCTAAGGAAAAGAGTATGATAAAAATGTCAATTGTTCGAAAAGTTACCGTGCCTACCTTGTTAAGCTGAGATAGAAAAACTGGAGGACGGAAGGCATAAGGCTGGGGAGAGGCTATCAGTTTCATCAGGTTCTCTATGAAGATGTAGAAGCCCAGGGAAGTTATCAGGAGCGATACCTCAGGTCCCCCTCTTATCTTCTTATAGGCTGCGGCATTAAGCACCAAACCCATAAGTGCTCCGAATCCCATTACCAGGCCTATAGCCGCTATGAAGGGAAGGCCAAGCAAGGTAAGACATAGATAAAAGCAGAATGCCCCAAGGGTAATAAGGGCCCCGTGAGCAAAGTTTATGAGCCTGAGTATTCCATATATGACGGTCATCCCCAGAGCGAGGAGTGCATACATACTTCCCAGTACCACTCCGTTTAGAGCTTGCTGACTGATATATCCTGCGGTAAACATATCTTAATCTCCCAGGTAGGCTTTTCTTATCTCCTCACTTCTCATTACATCTTCTGGTTTTCCCTGTAGCTTAAGACTTCCTGTCTCCATTACATAGGCGTAATCGGCCACCTTCATAGCTATATTAATATTCTGTTCGACTAACAGAATAGTAATTCCAGTTTCATTTATCTTTTGAATAGCCTGGTACACGTCTTTAGTAATCATGGGCGCAAGCCCCAGCGAAGGTTCATCGAGAAGCAATAGCTTGGGACGACTCATAAGCCCTCTACCGAGAGCAAGCATCTGCTGTTCCCCTCCACTCAAAGTCCCGGCTATCTGGGATTGCCTTTCTATTAATACCGAGAAAAGGCCATGGATCCAGTTTACATCCTTTTTGATTTCATCTCTATCCTTTCGATAATAGGCTCCCAGCAAAAGATTCTCCTTCACACTGAGTCCACTAAATATCTGCCTACCCTCAGGAATCAGGGTTATCCCCATTCTTACTCTTTTGTCCGATGCAAGTTCGGTCACATCCTCCCCATTATAAATTACCCTGCCTTTTTTTGGCTGAAGGACCCCGGCTATCGTCTTAAGAGTGGTGGTTTTGCCAGCTCCATTCGCCCCTACCAGGGCCACCACTTGCCCTTCTTCTACCCTAAGAGAGAGCTGCCTTACTGCGGGAATAATCCCATAGTGTACATCGATTCCTTCAACCTTAAGCAATCTTCTCACCCACCCCCAGATAGGCCTCTATTACTTTTGGATTGCCCTGAATATCTTTTGGCTTTCCCTCGGCTATTAAAAACCCGTGATCAAGCACCTGTATTTGCTCAGCCAATCCCATGACAAATCTCATGCGATGCTCGACAATGATCAGGGTCAGTGAATACTTCTCCTGGACCTCTTTTATTAGCTGGGCGAGTTCTTCAGCCTCCTTGGGATTCATACCCGAGGAGGCCTCATCCAAAAGTACCAGCTTTGGTCTGGTAGCAAGAGCTTTAACAATATCGAGCTTTCTCTGATGACCGTAAGGGAGACTGCCGCTTCTTTTGTCTTTATAGTCAATCAATCCGAACATATCTAGAAGCTCTTCCGCAAAATGGCCTAGCTCTTTTTCTTCCTTTAAAAACCGGGGAAGGTTAAATAGTGCATGGTGAAGAGCATAATTCAGGTGCATATGGCGGGCAATCTTCACATTCATCATTACACTAAGATCTTTGAATAGACGAAGAACCTGGAATGTTCTGGTCATTCCCCTTCTTGCTATCTGGTCCGGCCTCTGCCCGGTAATCTCGCCACCATTAAAAAAAATTTTCCCCCTACTTGGCTTCCAGATCCCAGTGATTAAATTGAATATGGTGGTCTTCCCAGCTCCATTTGGTCCTATCAACCCAAATATTTTTCCTGCCGGTAGATCCAGATTATATTCTTTAACCGCCCACAGTCCTCCAAAGACCTTACTCAAATTTTCAATTTTAAGCAGCATAGCGCTCTTCTCTTAAGAAATAATGGGGCCAGCCTAAGAAACTAGCCTTTGCCCCGAGTACTATATACAGAGGAGGCAGATATCTTTGTCTGCCTCCTCAATTGAGTTACCGTGTTGCACTGAATCTGCTAAAGCTATCCTTATCTTGCTATTTCCGGTGAGGGTAGATACTTCGGGGTCAATTCCTTTATAGTGGCGAATTTTCCTTCCTTGACCACCAGTATTGCCGTCGACTTATCAGGCACTCTGTTACCTGCGGTATAAGTTATGGTTCCAGTCGCCCCGGGCAGTTCCCTTATCAAGGTAAGCCCTGCCGATATTTTCTGTGGCTCTGTTGACTTAATAGTTTCTATCGCTTTAGCCAAAAGATTCATGGCATCATATCCTAAGGCAGCGAAAGCATTTTCAGGCTTGATTCCCCACATTTTTTCGTATGCTTTGACAAAGCTGACAACTCTGGGTTCAGGACTTTCCAGAGAGACATGGGTCACAAAGATCACTCCTTCCGCATACTCACCGCCAACTTCAACCAGTAGCGAAGTATCAAATCCGTCTTCACCTAAAATGGGTAGAGTTACGCCTCCTTCTCTCAATTGCTTGACAATTAAACCAACATTCCCCGGAATAGCTCCCACATAGACAGAATCTATCTCCTTGGCATCCTGTTTAGCCTTTAGCCTGGTCACCAGTGCCGAGTAATCCGTCCACTCGGTTTCGAAGTAATCCTCGTAGACAGTCGTTCCCCCGTAATGTTTGAAGGCATCCACAAAGTAAGCACATACTGCCACACTGAAATCGCATGCAGTATCCACCCAGACAGCAACCTTCCGCAATCCCAGATCCTCATAAGCGTACTCAGCTATGGCTGCCCCTTGAGCATTATCACCAAAGCAGGCCAGCCAGGCTCCACTTCTCTCAGGTATGCGTGGATGAGTTGCACCAGGGGTTATAAAGGGAACCCGATACTCTCTGGCTATTGGTGCGCCAGTTAGAACCCAATGGGTATCACAATAGCCAAGTATGGCAGAGGCCTTCTCAGATTCAATAAGCCTGATCACTGCCCCCACTGTCTCCGCCTCATCGGCCTTGGTGTCTATGCACTTAGTCTTAACCGTTTTCCCCAACACTCCCCCGGCGTCATTAATCTCTTTGACTGCTAGTTGAATACCTTTCCAGGCAGGCTCATCTATGCTGGCCCAAGGACCGGTTAAGTTCATGACCACTCCAACTTTAACAACTTCAGCAGCCAAGCCCTGGACACAAGAGAGTCCCACCACCACCATGCAAACAATCACTATTAATCCGCTCAACCACAGTTTCCTTTTTGTCCGCCAGATCATTTATATCCTCCTTTCTTACCTATGGTTTTGTAAAAAACTCGCTGGTCTCTTACTTCTCTTGGCACTCACCCCCTCTCTCAATTTATTCTCTTTTCAAAGTCGCAAGATATTTATGGGAAATTTCCAAAATTCAAATACCGAAAGAGGAACGCTCGGTCATGAAAAGAATATAATTAAAGGTCTTGAGTTTGTCAATCTTCCAACCCCCAGATAAGATCAGCCTCTAGTAGAGAGGAAAAAAGGAAATCCAAGAATCACATCTTAAAACTATTAGGGGTAGATTCGGTATAAGGTTCTAGGAAAGGGTATGACCTCTCTTACGTGTGGGGTGCCGCACAACCAGGCAACCGTCCGCTCAATACCCAGTCCAAATCCTGCATGGGGCACTGATCCATAGCGTCTGAGATCTAGATACCACTCAAAGAGCTCCCTGGGCAAGGAATGCTCATCAATGCCTTTTTCAAGATGTGACAGTTCCTCATCTCGTTGGCCACCCCCTACGATTTCTCCATAGCCCTCAGAAGCAAGCATATCCACAGAAAGGGTCAGACGCGGGTCCTGGGGATCTTTTTTCATATAAAAGGCTTTTGCCTCGGTGGGAAATCGGTGAACGAGAACTGGTTTATCGAAATTGGACGAGATTATGGTCTCATGTGGAGCACCGAAATCATCTCCCCATTTAAAGTCGCTGCCCGATCTTTTAAGAATCTCTACCGCCTCAGTGTAGCTTATTCTGGGAAAGGAAGGGGTAATTTTTTCCAGTTTGGTAGTATCTCTACCAAGGATCTCCAGATCCCCCTTCTTCTTCTTAAGTACCTCCTGCACAATCTCTGTAACCAATTCTTCGGCAAGTTTCATGATGTCATTCAGGTCAGCATAAGCAACTTCGGGTTCAGCCATCCAGAATTCTGTCAGATGTTTTCTTGTTTTTGATTTCTCGGCTCGGAAGGTTGGTCCGAAACAGTAGACTTTGCCGAAGGCCATGGCAGCCGCCTCCAAATAAAGTTGTCCGCTCTGAGAAAGGTACGCCTTATCACCAAAATAGTCGACCTCAAAAAGAGTTGAGGTTCCTTCGCAAGCTGAGGCAGTTAAAATGGGAGCATCGACCAGGGTAAAATCACGACTGTCAAAGAAATCACGGATAGCCTTAATAACCTCACTTCTAATTCTGAGGTTAGCCCACTGCTTTCTGGATCTAAGCCAAAGATGCCGATTCTTAAGTAAGAAATCAGACCCGTGAGCTTTCTTGCCCAGAGGGTAGGTGTCGGCTAATTGAACAATTTCGACATTACTTAAAGCAAGCTCATATCCACCAGGAGCCCTTTTATCCCGGCGTACCTTACCGGTGACAATTAGAGAAGACTCCTGAGGGATGTGGCTGCACTTATTGAAAAGGTCTTCACTAACATCGCCCTGAAACATAACCGCCTGAGCAATGCCTGTCCCATCACGGATCAAAAGGAAAAGAAGCTTGCCCTTGGAGCGGCGATTATAAAGCCAACCTTTTATCATTACCATCTCATCAACATGTTCACTTAATCGGCTAATAGTGGTAATCCGCATCTAAATCTACCTCATAAAGTGTTTAAGAGAAAAGTTTTTTCATTATGGAGATTACTTCCTCAATATCGTCTTTGTCCACACCCAGGTGAGTAACTGCCCTTATCGAACGATCGCTCCCAGGAAGAACCAAAACTCCCTTATCTTTTAATTTACTTACCACAATCTTTGAATCCATTCCTCCGTCAATAATGTCGAAATAAATAATGTTTGTCTGGACATTGTTCGGGTCTATTTTAAAAGACTTAAATTCACTTATGGCTTCTGCCAGTCTTTTTGCATTGGCATGGTCTTCTGCTAACCTTTCAACGTGATGATCCAGGGCATAGATGCCTGCTGCAGCAAGATATCCTATCTGTCTCATTCCACCACCGAACATTTTTCTGAATCGATGTACCCGCTTAATGAACTC
>Ga0307430_1000884_pt1 | contig 23836 bp, 21 predicted proteins | sample SalMarWE160130MG_FD_202159 | JGI IMG/M metagenome (GOLD analysis project Ga0307430, IMG submission 202159) | Salt marsh sediment microbial communities from the Plum Island Ecosystem LTER, Massachusetts, United States - WE1603-130 | ecosystem: Environmental > Aquatic > Marine > Intertidal zone >...
ATATCGATATTGATACAGCCATTGATGCTGTGATTGCATCCGATAAGACGCCTAAATTGTCCACACCGCGCAGTAAGGAAAATGTCCAAAAACAAGACCATTCAAACGATAACCAATCATTGCAACTTGATAAAGGACAAATCATTGCTTTATCAGAATTAACCGGTGCTTCCCAAAAAGCCATTAAAGGTGTAATTTCTAAGGCAGAAACAAGAAAATCCAATATGGATTCAGTTTTTCTTGCTTGTGCGTTTATAGGGCGTGGTGGCAATCCCCGTAATGCACTGAAAAAAGCCGTCTCTCTCTCACAAAACTCAAAAGCATCTAGGCTCGTGCGTAAACATCTCGTGCATCTAAATAAAGTAAAGCAGATGATTGTCAACACAGATAATGTTGTTGAGCAAGAATTTCTTAACACAATCTTTTTTGGACGGTAAATATGGGAGTCCATGCATCAGTACAAGATCATCTTTCTGCTAGAGGCCCTTCACCAGATTGGGTGGTTTCTTTAGCAGAAATGATTCAGCTTATTCAAGGTTCGTCCGCTGCAATTTCATCTTCTCGAGCCAAGGATTTGAGTCGCGTTCCCATCATAGGCGAGGCGCTTGAATCTATTGTTCGGGGTTATCAAGTGATACTAAACTCTGATATACACCAGTTGTCTCCAATGCAAAGAGAGACAATTGAGGAATTAGTGTTAACAATTTTGAATGATCTTCAAAATAAAATCGAAAACCCAGGAGGATCTAACAATGATTAATCGAGGTTTATTACTTGTAGGAGTTGTCCTTGCAATTATTGGGGCTATTGGTGGTTTCGCTATCAACTCAGTCTTTGCCCGACCAACCGACTATGTTATGGCCGCAAGTGCTGACATTCCTGCCGGAACGTATCTGAGTGAAATCCCAGAGGATTCATTTGTTCAGGTTCCGATTACGTTTGCCAATTCAGATGCACGATTGATGCTGAATGGTCTGGTGCAGCCCAATGATCTTATTGCAATGCGAGCTGCAAACGGCGTTTTGATCAAGGATATATACAAGTACGAACCGATAGTTATCTCCGCGATTGTAAGTTCAGATAACCCGGCCGCTTCTCGTATCGCACGTCTTGGGTTGGACAATCCCGATTTTATGGTAATCACAATACCTGTAGACGGAGATGCTCCGACAGGTCTTATGGCTGGAGATCGTGTAGATCTTGCCGTAACCATATCATCTGTTGCTAAGGTCCTTGATCTTGAACAAGATACAGAGGCCATGGAATATACACTTCCTCAATCCGGAGTTGGTGCAATGCCACCTGAAGCCTTAGCCGCTCTTATTGAAGAATCCGGCTATACGGTCATTCCTCCCGAAGGTGAGACGGGTGAAGCAGCTGGTGAAACAGGGGAAGAAGTCCCTGCCGAAGAACCTGAAGGTCCAACACTCCGAGAGCCCGTTACAAAGCTTCTGGTAAATGGCGCCCTGGTTCTCAATGTTCAGTATGAAACATCGGTTGCCAGTGTAACTTCATCTGGTGAGGCCCAAGTTTTGCGTGGCGGAATCTCCGCTATCGACGTCGTTATTCCTCGTGATGCCTTTGAATTTGTCACGATGGCAATGAATAGCGGAAACCTTCAAATTGGTCTTCTTTCTCCGTTGGTGGGAGAAAGCATCGATGAGCCCACCCTCGGTGCTTCGCTGCAGGATTTCCTGGATCTCTTCGTAAGCGATCGAGAAGAGCTTACTACGGAATCCGCTCCTGCTGAATAGATCAATGCTGTAATTTTTGTTATCAAATAAGTGAACCCCGCTCTATGAGCGGCTCAAGAGGTTGTCTCTATGTCCGAAACACAATTTGAATATCTTACCGCATTGGTTTTTGCTAGACCTGACGTTAGCACTCCAATGAACGCAAACATGCATCTTGCAACAGATAGAAAGGTAAGAATTTCTAACATCCTTCCAATGTTTGATCTTACACAAGCCGTCGATATTTTAAAATCAATAAACCCACAGGTTATTTTTATTGATGCCCATGTCGACGGCTTTACACTATCAAGTCTTGGCGCTCTTAGACAGCAGTCTTCTGCACCGTTCGTTGCTGTTGGTCTGGCCCAGGCTGGATCCACTGAGATGGAACAGATGCTGGGTTATGATCTCGATGCAACGTACACCCTGCCTCTAAATCCTCAAGTCTATGATCGATTTGATAAAGAGCTTCCAACGAAATACACAGAGATCTCTCGTGCATGGGGAAAAGGCGCATGGGGCGCCGGCGCACCGGAAGCGATCAAAGCAGCAACTGCTGCAGCTGGCTCAACGTCGTGGCAAAGATCTGCAATAGGTGTTTATTCGCCCAAAGGTGGTGTGGGTAAAACCGTCCTTGCCTGCGAATTGGCCGCTACACTCGCTGCTTTGGGTGGAAGAGATGTCGCACTGATCGACGCAAATATGAACGGTGGCCATGTTAAATACCGCTTAAATGTCGACGTAAGTCACGGAATACTTAATGCGGCCGCCACCTATTACCAGAATAAAGGCCATCCATCACTTGAAGCGGACGCTCTTCAAAAGGTGCTCGGTTTTCTCGTGCCTCTTGCTGGAACCCCAAACCTCAAAGTGCTTCCTGGTGTCGTAAATATGGAGCAATCCCTGAACGATAGTTTGCGTGGCGAAGCCGGCATGGAATTCATGACCTGGTTTATTCCAGTGCTCAAGCGTCAATTTGACTTTGTTGTCATCGATATGGGAAGCTCAATTAATGTTGGAGTTCATATTGGGGTCCTAAAAAGTGTTGATTACCTCCTGGCAATATGTGAACCGGATTTAACAAGCCTTAAGGATATTAAAGAAACGGTTCATCGGACAATCGTTGGTAAACACGGAATAGGTCTTGATCGTATCGGCCTGGTCGTCAACAAGTGGCAGGATGATTTAGGGATCTCATTAAAAGAGGCGTCTAAATACGCTGAGATAACCTCGATGGGAATCATTACTAATGATCCCACTGGCAATGTTACGCGTGCTGGAAATTCAAGCCGTTCCTACGTCGCCACCTTTATCAATGAGAAAAATAACCCTAAAGAAACAGAACAGACACTTCATGGTTTCGCTCAACTGGCTGGCCAATTCTATCCTCCTATCTCTGCTGCCTGGTCGGAAAGATTGAAGAGCGGTCGTAAGAAGAAACGAGGTCGTTAACAACATGACACTTCAATTCGAAGATGATGATGCCGCCCAAATCGGCAAGCAAGATGGAGATGTCGCCGGTGAAGATCCATACGAAAATGCCCTTAAACAAGTTCGTGACCGTATCGCTGGCCAATTCAATTCAAAACAAATCGAGAATGCCGGACCGGATGTTACGGAAGCGACAACGCGCGCCGCTCACGAAATTTATCACGCATACAATCATCAAGCGCTTACACAGAATCTTTCAACCATCGCAATTCACGAAGATCTGTTTGTACAGCGGGTTTCGGCTGATTTGCTCGGTATGGGTGCCATTGACCAATTACTAAAGGACACGACAGTCGAAGATATATCTATCAATGGCCCTTCAGAAGTGATGGTCTATCGTCACGGAAAATGGGAGGATACCGACATAAACTTTCCTTCTGCTGATAGGCTGCTCGAGATTCTCAATCGTGGCCTCGCCTATTCAAATGTCAGAGCGAATGTCGTAACCCCTATTGCCGATGCTGTCTTGAAGGGTAAGGAACGAATAAGCGTAGCAACTTATCCTGTCTCATCCCCCAACCCTACCGCTGTTATTCGTGTTCCCCGTGCTGTTGATATCACGCTCAAGGACATGGTTAAACCATACACAGCAGAGCATGAAGATACCAAAAAAGAGATATCTGAAGATTATGAAAGTCTCCTCGATGGAGATGCTGAAGGGATGCTGTCTCCAAAGGCCGCATTATATCTTCATGCTGTAGTGTTATCTGGCGGAAATATTGTTGTTGTAGGTCCAACGGGGTCAGGAAAAACCACTCTGCTTATGGCACTTGGCCGGCTTATCCCGAAGGGTGAGAGAATTCTCATTATTGAGGATACTCCCGAAATTAATTTATATCCCGGCACCGATAAACCCAATAATGTCCTTTATTTACGCACACGCCCCGCCACTGTTGAAGGATTGCCAGAAATTACCCAGGAGGATTTGGTTAAATGCGCTCTCCGTCAACGGCCGGACGGATTAACGCTCGGAGAGGCCAGAGGCGCTGAAGTATTTGATTTGCTGAATGCTCTCAATACAGGGCACAAGAATGGCCTTACAAGTCTACATGCCTACGGAGTTGAAGAACTCTTTGGACGGGTATTCTTAATGCTTTCCCAAAGCGAACGTGGACGCCATCTAGATTCATACCGTGCAGCCAATCTTGTCGCTTCATCTTTGAATGTTGCCGTTTCTATTGAAATGGTAGGCAAGACTCGTTATGTAAAAACAATCGCTGAGCTAACAAGGAATGTAAACCAAGTTGGTAACACCTATGAGCCAGAAGTAATTCCTATCTTTCAACGCTCAGGAAAACGTACAAAACTGGAAGGACCATTAATCGATTCACACCATTCCGAGTTATTCCGGTTGGCGGGAATTCCTAAGCAAATATTCTCTGCTGAGTAATACTCGACTGACTATATTTGCGATGATTTTATAGGAGAAATCTAATGCTAACAAACATTCTACTTTCGATCACTCTTGGGTTGGGTATCTTTTTCATCGTAATTTCACTTCGTTATCAATCACCCAAGAAAGATCTCGATCGTATTATTGCGCTATCCAAGACTGAGGAAGAGGCATACGCTTCTGACGAAGCGGAAGATTCCTTTTATCGCAACATTCGTAAGCGAGGTTTAGAGGTTGCCTTAGCTCAGGCAGATCTTCCCGTTACCCCGGCAGGATTTATGCGCGTTGGCATTATTATCTCCGTCGTAACTTTTGCGCTTGGTTATGTGATCAGTGGCGGTCTTATCGCTGCAGTTTTTATGGCGTTGGGAAGTTTTTATCTCTATTACTTTTGGCTGGGATTACGGCGTGACTCTATGAAGCTTGACTATGAAGAGGCTATTGCAGATACATGTGAACGTCTTTCCGCTGGGGCGATGTTGTCCCCTACTATCCAGGGTGCTATATCGCATGCCGCCGAAACCTGTCCTGACATCATCAAGTCTGATCTCGTTTATATTGACAACCTTCTTACTCAAGGCGCAGGGATCGATGCCGCTTTTGCTGATGTAATCGAACGCAGGCAAAGTTATTCTCTCGCACTAATGGCCCAAACTTTAAAAATCTGGAGTGTCCGTGGAACAACCACTCCATTGAGTGAGATTATTAAGCCCTTGAAAGAATCTATTCGAGAAATGTCAGACACAGGTAGGAGAATGAACTCTGAGTTAACACAGTCGAGGCTTACTGCAACAATCGTCACAGTTGCCCCGCCTGCCTTTGTACTTTTCTATAGAATCGCGATTCCTTCTACGGATCCTATTTTTTCAAGCTTTTCTGGTCAATTGACCCAAATAATTGCTTACGGCCTCGCTGCTGCTGGGTTTATGTTATGTATGCGGAGAATCCGAAAAGTTCGTCAAGTATTGGATATTGAGCAAAATTAGGAGATAGTCATGGAATCCTCTTTTCTTTTTTCATTCTCATTGGCATCACTACTTGGTATTGGGATATTTCTAATCTTTGCATCGATTAGTATTCCCACAAAATCATTAATGACCCGTATCCGTGAGGGGGAAACAGGGCCGAGAATCGGAGGCGTCGCTGAAAGCACAATTTTTAGAGCATTATTTGTGCAGATCAGCAAACGTCTTCGTCCCTTCTCGGGAGACCTCGAGGAGATGCTTAGACGATCCGGATGGAAATTCGAATCAGAGATCCATTTCCACTCCAGGCGAATACTTACAGCTCTAATGTTGATGATGCTATTAATCCTCTGCGGAATAGCAGCAAATGTTGTCCTTGGTCTTTCACTTGGCTTTCTTCCTATTGCAGTCTTTTCTGTTCTGGGTGCTGTCTTGGGTTTTATGCTTCCTGATATTGAGCTGAATAGAGCTCTTCAAAAACGGCAGACACGTCTGAAAAAAGAAATGGGGTTTGGCCTGGATCAAATATATATTTTTCTTCAATCAGGAGCTGATTTGACAGAAGCATTGTCTCAAGTCGCTGGAATGGGCATCTTTGGTCAAGCTTGTGCAACTATTGCCAATCAGGTCAGTGCTGGCGAAACAATCACTTCTGTCACTGAAAATGTCCGTAAGACACTCCCTGAGACTGCTGAATTTGATGAATTCCTAAAGCTTCTACGAACCGGTCTCATAAAAGGTGAAGCTGTTCAGGAACCATTCCGCGAGCGAGCTGCCTCGATGCGCCAGATGCTTGTTCGCCATATCATCGAAGAGGGACACAGGGCCAAGTTGAGTGTAACCCTCCTAACTATCGTTTTTATGTTGGTGGCCGTAATGATCGTAACGATCATTCCAATCACGTTATTACTGTTTGAGAATGCTTTGTAGATTATGGAAACCATGAATATTCGGAATATTGGCACCATCGTTTCAATATTCCTAATCACGTCCCTGATATTACCTATCGTCAATATGCTTTTTCTAATATGGGGACATATATCGATCGAGATAGGCGTTGTTGCCTGTATTCTATTTTCGATAATGCTATTTCTCAGCACGCGCAGCTTCCTGATCGTCTGGGAAATCTCATTATGGACACAAAACGAGAAACTCCCACAATTGATTGGGGCTACAGTATTTGGCTCACTTTTCTATTGTTGTACCCCCCTTCTTGTTGGCGTATTGCTTATGAACTAGTGTTCTTCTCTTTTTTGCGTTTTGAGGTAACCGCATGGATATGAAAAAATTCTTGATTTCTCTTATCAGTCTCCTCTCTTTGGCAGGATTGCTTGCCTTTGGAAAGATGAATCATGTATCTGCAGATGCGTCTGGTGTATCCGATGTTGTCGATCAGCCCCCTCCTCCTCCTTCATTTACACATCAAGAACGCCTTTCATACATTTTCCCCCACACCAATGTCTATGATAAAGATTTGGATCGTGTTGTTTATGGGAATGATCTCAATTGGCCTGATATGAGGTATCTGAATGAGGGCGCCTATCTTCTTGGCAGAACCATTACTCCAATTGATTTTCTGATTATCCCTGCCGGAAACACCGTCAAAGCATACGATCCTAACACCGGCGAATTATTTGAAGCCATTGAATATATCGAACAAGTCATCGAACATGGGCGCAGGCCTCCTACACTTGAAGTTGTTTTCATTCCTCCAGGAGGAAGCCTGGTAATGGTGCAGATCGATGTTGAGGCATCAGAGACAGACCCGGAGTTCATCTGCGGTGATACTTCATCATACGAGGGCCCGCGAGGTGATTCTTTCAGGATCTCTTACCCTGGTTTGGGAGAACATGAGAATGCATACACTCCCGAGTATGGCAAGGGCAATACCATTGCATATACACTGGGTGATTTTGATGCACCATTTATCGACTGTCTGGATGATGGATGGATGTATTTCTATCTTCCAACACTAGAAGTGGATCCGTCTCAACTCTGGTTAGAATTCATCCAGATGGTTGACGGGGCTAATAGTTATACAGGAGAAAGATATTCTGATACTGCGCTTTCATTCTGGACGCTTTCTGATAGGCCGTAATTTAGTCAATTACCAAGGGACGTTAATGTCCCGCCAAAAAATGATTGTTTTATGCTAGAGTAAAGCCATAACCAAGAATAAAAGGTAACTAAAAATATTTTGAAAAGGAGTTGTACGATGAAAGAACATCTATCAAAAGGGATTTTAGGAGATCAATCAGGCCAGGACACTCTCGAATGGATCGCAATAGCGGCCGTAGTGGTCATCATCGTTATCGTGGTCTTCGCCATCATCCGCAGTAAAGCGATCGAGAAAGCCAACGCTATCTGGTAAATTCCGGCGAAATCGAAAGGCCTGAAAACCTTTGAGTGATGATCTTCGTTCCTTTTCGATTATGGGCAGGGCTAAGACCCTGCCCATTGATCCAAAAACATCACTTAGGAAGAAGCTCTAGATGATTATCAAAAAACAATTACTCACAAGAAAACACCAACGAGGTCAAGCAACTCTTGAATTCATTTTTACTTTCTATTTGCTTTTCGCATTCTTCCTACTAATGCTTGCTGTTGCCATTATTTGGCATGGTCATCACATCACATCGCCTATTTCTCTTGAAGCTGCATCTCGAGAGAGTGTTCAATCTGGATGGGGACAGAGTTACGTGATTGAAGGAAACAGCTGGGACGCTAACACCACACTCAATGTGTCTATTTCTAACTTCCCATATGATACCGGGTTAGATCCCGGTTTAGAGGTAAGGTCGATTACTGTGCTCGGTACGGTAAACATCCCCTGGGTGCCATTCGAATTACAATACAACGTTCCAGTACAGGGTACTACAACCTACCCTGTTTGGGAGTTTATTGGCGGAGGCAACTGATAATGATTACTCCTAATAAATCCTCTTTCCGAAACAGATCTGAGAAAGGGCAATCAACGATAGAATTGATTCTTCTTACTCCTCTGGTATTTTTGATGATCTTCATTGTTCTCTATGTTGGTTGGTACTTCTATGCAAAGTTGTCAGCCCAAAACGCTGCTTATAGCTCAGCAGTTGTGTATGCCTCATGGTCTGGACAAGAAATTTCTAGCTATGGTATTGGGAATCCTAAAACGCCTCTCCAAGATTACGTTCTTCAATCGGGAGAAGGCATGAAGGTAATGTGGGATGACGCAAACAATTACGTCTTTCCTCATTCCGAATACACAGTATCTCGCATCGGAGGCTTAGGCTTTATCATAGAGGTATCGCCTTCAGAGGTTGAGAATTATTACTTGTCATTAAATGAATTCTTCCGTGAAGGCTCTGTCGAAACCAATTTGCCGCATGGAGGAGCTTTCTTCTTCTTAGCGCCATTTGTTTCTCCGCGTGATTAGACGATATCGGTATAGCTGAGGGCATAATGAAATATCGGTTTATTGATCACAAGAATGTTCATAATAAACATCAAAGAGGGCAGATTGTTATTGCATTTCTTGGAATGGTTCCGATCTTTATTGTGTCCTTATTTATTGTTGCGGACCTCGCCCGCTACTTTTACCTAAAAAATCAAGTGCGCATCACCGCTGATGCTGCCGCGATTGCCGCCGCTGGCGCTATGGATATGCGCCAGGCAGCTGACAATCAGGTTTTTGTAATCAACCGAAACTGGGCAGATGCTCGAACTTTTGATGTTTTGCTGCAACTCGAAGGCATGATTAGTGAAGATGATTGGATGACAATTACAGTCTCACAACCCATTATCAGCGGTAATGAAGTGACTGTTGTTGTAAATGGCACCGGTGAGGCTCTATTTGGGGGTTACATTGGTATCAATGATTTTAGTGCAAGTGCAATTGCTCATGCTCGCTTAGCTGTTGGTGTTGATCAAGAGTGGTAGTTTCGTTGTTGACCGTTGTTACTTTACAGTATTGGTATGGGGTTGGTAAAAAATGGGAGAATTGCGTGGTATTGTTTCAGACTTTGTTTCTATTATTGCGACGCTCGGGGGAATGTACTTCTTTGCCGGCTTCGTTATCAACCTAATTCAATCACAAGTTTCATCTGTAACTGGTGATATTCAAGGGCGCGCACGAGCAATGCAGCAAGGCGTAGCGATGGTTATCCTCTTGTGTATAGCTGTTTCCGTTCACCCAATCTCACGTAGCTTTACAGATTATATAACTCTAATTGGAGATAGCTCCACTCCTGTAGATAAAGCATCATTAATCGGCTTTTGGGGCAGTATTGTAAACCTTGTGGTTATAGGAGCTACAGGCGTATCGATTACTTTACTTACCGTTAGTGCTGTATTCAATGGTTTAGGTCTCCAGGTTTCAAGAATGCTTGGCATTCCAGCTGATATGTCAAGATCTGCCGGGAACTTGATCACGATCATCATCGGTATCGCATTTACGCTCTCGGCTGTAACCATTTCCAGAACGATTTTGAATGAGGTTTTAAAGTTCATTAGCAGGGTGTACTAGTTGGTATCGAAAAATATGAGTTTGTGGAGGTAATTAAATGAACGACTATATTACTACTCGGTATAACGATATTCTGAAAAAATTGGACGTAATTGAACTCTTTGCAGTCAGAATCTCTATCATCATGATTTGCCTCGCTGCGTTTGCATCAATCCTTTCCCCGGGATTTGTTGCATATGCAGATGGGCCAGATGATGATATTGATGGTGCAGCTATGACATTCGTTGGCGTTATCAATGATCTGGGCAAACTCGCAATCAAGATCTGCTATGCCCTTATGTTCATCGTCTTTGCTGTTGGATCGGTTAAATCAGGTCTCGGCGCACAAGCTGCCCAAGCTTTTGGAGCAACTGGTCGTGTGTCCATGGAGTTGTTGAACCTAATCGGCGGGACCATTATCTTCGCTGTTGGTTTGATGACCCTTCCGATTGTCAACTCTGTGATTGATTCAATTTCGACAAAACTTGAGATTGATGCAAATGTTGGCACGATTAACAATCCTGTTTTCAAGTAATTCAAACAGTCTTAAGGTTATTTGTTATGCGTGCAGGTATATCAACTAAGCTAGTAATTGGAATGGTAGTTTTCCTGGCAGTACTTCTCGTCATTGTTGAGACCAGTGAGCCAGTAAACGACACCGGTAATCTCAATGGTTTTCTCTCATCCGGGGATTCTCTTAGCAATGAGCGTTCTCTTTTCGAAGGATCTTCATTTGTAGTTGCTGGTTATGGCCAACTTGAATCCACACCTACTCCGGATGACAGTGGTGGCATGGGAGGAGGCGAGGCTGATGGAACCTTACAACCTAGCCCTCCCCCTCCCCCTTCTACTCCTGTCGCGGGAGGTTCCACCGGTGGTTCAGGCAACAATGGCGGAAGTCCTCAGGAGACTTATGAACCAGTCGCCTCCCCCAAACCCGAAGCACCTCCTCCACAAGAGATTCATCATTACACTGAAGTGCATTATCCCTACGATGACCTCGAATCGGGGATCTCTGGAGCTCTAAAAAGAATGTTTCTTGAAATGCAAGGTGATATTCAGGGAGATTTCAAAGGTACATTAGAAGAGTTCGAAAATAATATTCCTACATATCAAGAACATCTTGAAGACGTCAGATTCAGCGCTTGGAAGGTTTCCTTGGGGATTGCAGGAATTCTTACACCACTTATTCTTGCCATTGTTGTATCCCTTGCTTTAAAAGAGGGAGCCACATCTGTTCTTGGATACGCTGCAGCAAGAGAGTCCCTTCTCAATTGGGTTATCAGTGTCGCTGCTGCAATCTCAAGCTATTTCATTCTGGATAAAGTACTCCAGTTATCAAAGGCACTTGAAAGTGCCATAATGGAGCTCTTTACATTAAATATATCTTCAATGCATCAGGTGGGCATATCTCAGATCGCTTCAAATATTCTTCCGGATTCACCAAATCCGGAATTGAACACCATTACTTTAATTATCATGGTCTTATTCAGTGTATTTTTAATTGCCGCATATGCCCTGGCTTTCATCATGGCCTGGTGCTCCATACAAGTATTGCTTCTCATGACATTCTCGTTGGCGCCAATTATTATTATTGCCGGCGTACTACAACCCTTTCGATGGCTTCAAGGTTTGTGGACGAAGATAACAACAATCACATTCCTTTTATGGCCATTAAACATTTTCCTTTTAGGATTGTGCACGAAAATTCTTACTGTATTTGCCATAAGCAAATCTGGATCATTTAAAAACTTCCTTCTAGGATTTACTGTTGCGGTTGGCATATTATCAATTTTCATCGCCCTAAATACTATGATCGGTAAATTGGTATATGGCGCGGCAATCGAAGTGGCCGGCAAGTTGAAAGCCACGCTTATGGGAGCCGCTAACCTGGCCATGATTGGATTAGGCGCAGGTTCAGTTGGTTCATCAATTCTAAAATCGATCGGTTCGGGAGGCTCTATCCCTGGCGGGGAAAACATCCCCGGAGGTATACCTGGTGATGATTCACCAGGAGGAGCTGCAGCTCGCAGTCAAATTATGTCACAACAGAACCTGGCTAATAATATTGCGAATGCATTCGCTGCCACCAATCTTCCTGGAATGTCGGGATTAGCTGCTGGTCTTCGAATGAATGCCGCTCGGGATGCTAACAATCAATTAAGCCAATTGTCGGGAGGTATCAACCAAGCAATATCTTCTCCTACAAGGCTTCAGGGATCCTTGAACACCGAATCTTCAAGCCAAAAAACCATAGAAGCTATCAATCAGGATTATGGCAGCCAAAACAGCCGAATGGCAATGGCGATGGAGCATGATGAATTTAGTGCTCGTGTCAATTCTGGTGTTGCCCTGGCTGATGCAACAATATCTTCAATGCAAAAACAAGGAGACATTTCCACTTTGCTTGGTGAAATGAATTACCCTGGAAATCTTCAATCTGCCACAGACAATCATCATCGTTGGATTGCTGAAAGAAATTTTCTGCGTAACGATAAGGGTTTTTCTGGCCCTTCCATAGTTGCGCCTGCTTCAAAAGACCGAATATCAGCAAGAGACTATATTGCTGCAAATGAAATTGTAAATCGATTGCCCCCTCAAGATAGTAGTGTATTTACTGAATCATTCATGAGCAAACTTTCAAATTCTGTCTTTCATCGCAGAATAAATAAGGGACAGTCTCACACTGAGATCATAAAAGAAGCGAAAAGTGCTACAAGTATTGATCTTCTGAAAAGATGGATCGACAGCTGATGTTGTCTAACAATGCTTATTGTATAACCAACGGTTATAAATGTGAGAATTATTTAGTCAATTCTTGAATATGATGTAATAATACTTAAGAGTAAACCACCAAGGAGTTCAGCTGATGGGGATCGTACCACCAAGAATCGATTCGCCTAAAACGATAATCGGAGTTGGGACCCGTGAATTAATTATTCTGGGGGTTGGTTTGCTTCTGGCTATACTTGTTATCCTTACACATATGTCAGTCGTCCTCAAAGTAGGCCTTGCAGCCTTGATCGTTGGCCTTTCTGCTTTACTTGCATTAGGCCGAAATCCGGCCACCGGCAATACATTCGAGCAACATTTCCTCGATATTTATCATTTTTACAAACGAGATCGTTTTTTACAGCGTGGTGTTGCTGATTATGATGATGAACCATCTGCATATCAGCCCGCAAATATTGACAAGATCTTTGAAAAGGACGCCACGAAGGGCTTTGTGCGAATTCGCCCCCTACCCCTCAGCATGAACGGCTTTCTTTCTGTGGTCAGTTTCAGCTTCCTTATAATGCTCATTGTTTGGGCATTCTTTGGTGGCCTTAAAGATTTACTGTTACGGTTTGGAATTCAATAGAAGAGAAATTGATTAGACTATGTTCAGAAGAAATCAACAACACGAATCATCATCAATGCCTGGTGCCCCCACATCGGACACCGAAAAAACCGTACCGATCGTTGGCATAACTGAGGATATGCTCATCACTCGTAATGGCACCTTCCTCTGCATGCTTGAGATGCCCCCTATTGATATGGGATCTTCAGGACAGGACTTCAGTTATTGGATAAGGAAACATCAAGCAGCTCTTGACAGTATACCTGCCGGCATCAACATGCAGGTGACTGTCCAATTAGAACCACGAGATCCACAGCCCGATCTCGAATATTTCATTAAAAAAGCAACCCAATGGAATACTCTTGCCAATGACGAGAGTTCTACCGATCGAATGCGTTATCAAGCCTCATCAATTCAAAATGCATCTCAACAGATGGCTGCATTTATTGCACTGTGGTTTGATAAGTCATGTCCGATTACCTGGCGGACTATATATACGCTATTCTGGAAAGCTCCCATCCAACTATCAAAGGGTTCATTATTCTCTTTTCGCCAAAATGGAAATCATCGTGAAGAATCGAGTTACTCGCACTTCACTCAGGATGCTCGTGATGCAATTTCTCGCATTCGAGGCGTTGTAACATCAGCCTTCCAGGAAGCGGGAATTCCCCTTAGAGAATTGTCTCCAGGAGAAATGTGTCAGGTAGTATGGCGAGGTCTCCATCCCACTACAAATGGATTGGTTACTGACAACGCATCGAATATTGCCGTCGACATTGCCCATGGCCGTGATCCTCACAGGATCCTTGCGCCAAAAGCTGAAGATTTCCGGCCAGGGATGTCAAAAGAAGAAATTATCAACTTGCTTGTCCCTAACACTGTTGTGGAACGAGAAACATATATCGAAATTGACGGTGTTCGTGTTTCGTGTTACCACATCAGAGATTTTCAACCTAACCGGGTGGCAATGATCCACAGATTATCCAATCTACCTGGCGGCTGGACCGGTAGTTTACACATGGAATTTGCTGACCCTGCATCTGTTGCTTCCAATCTTAAAGAACGGCAAGTTCAACTCGAAGCAACAGAATTGCTCAAACAAAGTAAATATATGGTGGAAAGTTTCGCAAATCAACAGGAGGCACTTGCAGTCAAGCAACAACGCATGGCTCTTGAAACTGTCGGGAAAACACCTGTTTTTATTCGATTTTTTGTGATGCGAACGGCGCCAACTGACGAGATCCTTCAGAAAAGAACTCTTGATTTGGAAAGTCTCCTTACTACGATCGGCGTAACGTATGTTCCAGCTCGATACAATCAAAGACGTATTTGGGAGAGTTCGCTTCCAACATGTGAACTTACTTACAAAACAAAGCCAAGGAATATGACGGCTGACAGCCTTTCCACGTTCTTCTGGCCTTCTCAACGTCGGTATATGGAAGGTAACGGCATCTACCTCGGTATTGATCAAGCAACTCTATTGCCTGTACGTGTAGATCCCTTTGGGGATTACATGGAAAAAACTCCTACATTTCTTGCCCTGGGTAGACCTGGCGCTGGAAAATCAGTCTGGCTTCGCACAATGATGCTTTCTTCTCTTGTCGCAGGTCATTCAGTCCTGGCTATCGACATTGAAGGAGAAATGCAGTCATTCTGCGATCAATTTGGTGGTCGATATATTGATATCGGTGGAATCAGCAGCGAACGCATCAATGTCCTAGACATACCACCTGACAGTGACAATCCCCTTGAGCATGGAACGAAACATCTTGTCGCATTCTGTGAAGCTATTCGTGGCAAACCCATTCCTAAAGGACCTGAGTGGAATTCTCTTGCTGAAGCGTATAAGTTGGCTCTTGAAGATAAGGGAATTATTAATCCCGATTCAGGTAAACTTATCTCTGCCTGGCAATCTGATAATGCTCCTTTGCTCAATGATGTTGCAAGAATTTTGGCACAACTTAAACGTCCTGCTGCTTCCTCTCTTGCAGAGATGCTTCATCCATATTCTGAAGGTCTTTACAAAGACTACTTCAATACTCCTACCACTTTTAGTGTTCGCAATGAAAAACTTGTAATCTTTGGTATGCGCCATGCCAACGAATCAGGTACGTGGGATGATCAAGAACTTCAAGTGTATTTATGGCAGGTTATGGGTTTTATTTGGAGCGAAGTACTTCGCCGAAATTACGAAAATCCGCAATCTACAAACCATGTGATGTTAGATGAGGTTTGGGCACTGCTCAAAGCTCCCGGGGGAGCTGCAGCGATCGAGAATATCGCTCGCAGATCTCGAAAAAGAAGAGGGGCTCTCTGGATGGCATCTCAACAGGTTGGTGAATTCCTCGACAAGGAACACGGCCGGCAAATCCTCTCCATTGTTGGCACAAAACTACTTATGGGTGTAAGTCCATTTGAAGCAAACCGCATGCAGGTTCCTTTTGAACTCTCTGATTACTTCATCAAAGAACTAACCAATTTAGGTTTCGGTGAAGGTATGCTTCAGATGGCTAATGCTATTCTGAAGGTTTGGATCCGCTCGCCAAAGGAGTTAGGACTTTATTAGTAAGTAGATTTTCTATTTGACTCGTTGGTATTTGTCGTATTTGTGAGTGTTTATTGGTATGAAAAAGAATCTCTCCTGCTGTCTTCTATTTATAGTATTGGCTGTTCTTGTTACCATCTGCCTGATAGTAATCTCAGTCTACACTGTAGCCGGATATGTGGCAGACAAGCTCCCTCCTCCTCTTAAAGGTTGGGCCTGGAATTGGATTCTTGGAGAAGAAGATACAGGCAGTACCACAGGTGCTGCTTCTGCCTTTCTCGGTGCTTACGCAATAAGTCCAAAAGGTAGTTTCTACTGGGAACCTGAGTTTTACTCGGGACCTGCAAGCATGGTATGCAGAATTCCAATGGAGTACGGTTTTATGAATCCGACGCACGGCTCATTTGGCTCCACGCTCGATCGAACTACTCCTCACACCGGAATAGATTATATAGAAGGCTGGGGCAATCCAGCCCCACAAGTTGTCGCTGTTATGGGCGGTAAGGTCACTTATGCCGGCTGGAACTGGTATCTTGGTTGGATGGTTGTTGTTGAAAATAATGGCATTCAGACTATCTATGGACATATGTGCTGCGGACCTTCAGGATATGAGACAGGATTATCTGAGCTTGCTACAGGTCCTAGCTCTCTCTTGGTTACAAAGAATATGGTAATTGCGCCCGGCACTGTCCTTGGCACAATGGGAAATACTGGCAATTCTGATGGTAGTCATTTGCATTGGGAAGTAAGAATCTGCCCGAAAGATAAGCCCTGCTATGCAGTTGATCCTAGTAGTGTATATCTCCCCGGACAATACGAGTATTGTGACTGGGAAGGATTTCCTCAAACGACCCCTGAAGATCATAGTTGGAATACTGAAGAACTGATCTACTCTGGAGATATATACACCCCTGAAGTAGAAAATACCCCAGAAGTAATTATCGTTCCAGACGTTCTTCTCGGCACCGAAGAATAGAAAATCCGGGATTGTGTTTCTTGTAGCATAATATTGCCGCTGCGGCATCTCTTTGCTCACAAAGAGGCTTACCGAACATTCTCCATGCAAGCGATAATCATATCTTCTGCTGGCGGACCAGTAACCAACGCGCAGAATTGGCCTGTCGGACTCAGGGCAACCGAAGATATTGAGAGATCCTGAGACGGCATTCCTTCGCCTCTAATCTCCGATCTTTTCCACTCCTGCTGATCCTCGAAAAGATAGTAGCTTCTTTGCAACGTGCCGGTAGTGTACACGAAGGCCAAATGCATATTCCCCTTCTCGTCTATGACGTGCGACGGAAAAGTATAAGATTTATTTCCCGGAGCAATTACCCTGTAGGGGGGAAAAACCTCATCCGTATTGATCAAGCAGCGCTCCGGCAGTAATCATTGATTATTCCTCCAAGTTGTGATGGCCGAAAATGTACATCGGTTCTATAAAATTGCCCTTATAGGTTCAAAATCATCATCCCGACCATCATTTCCCATACTCTAGAGTGAGGTTTCATCGGAATTCAGCACGGATATGGTTTTTCCACTCTACAGGGTTTCCCTCATATCTGGTGATAGAAATCTGGCTATTTCATAGATAACTGGCCAATTATTGGTATTCAGCATGGGCAATGATGCAGAATAAGGTATTCAAGAATGTGATGCCTACTGGCTAGCTTGTTATTTAGCAGACGACGTTGCATTCAATGCAATCTTTTATGCTATAACTCCTGCGATATGCTGCAGACCTATGATCTGTTCTTCCGCCCACTCTTCGTCTTCGTTATCATTGAATTGAGGAAACGCTGCATCGTGCACTTCGCGGTGACACACCAGGATTAGCAACTCTCAACATACTCATATATGATTAAGAAAGGATGATAGTTTTCGGCCAGTACAGGAGTGTGTGATGGAAAGAAATGAAAGCGAACAACCAGGTTGCCTTGGCATTCTTACTCAATTATTTCACCGAATATTTCCCTCTGGTGTACAGGAAAGTGGACCTCTCCCCTATGGAGTGAGAGACGATTTCCTCTCGCCTACCGAGCTTTCCTATTTTCAGGTTCTAAAATCGGTGCTTGGATCTAAGGCCGCGATCTGTGCTAAGGTTCGTTTGGCCGATCTGATATTTGTAAAAAGCAAGGCAAATTACATGAGCCACTTCAACCGCATCTCACCCCGCCATATTGATTTTATAATTTGTTACCCAAAAACGATGAAGCCCATATTAGCGATCGAGCTGGATGATTCATCGCATATCCGCCCTCGTCAGCAAGAGAGTGATCTCTTCCTTGATGATGCTTTGGCTGCAGCCGGTCTTCCACTCTTGCGTGTAACTGCTCAACGGCAGTACAGCCAGCAGCAGTTGATAGATCAGCTCAAACCGTATTTATTGAAACACAAACCTGTCCATCCAGAAAATGACGGAGCAGAACTAGTCACACCGAACGAAACAACTGCCGAGAAACAAGCCGCCTCGGTGCCAAATTGCCCAAAATGCGGAATCCCGATGGTCTTGCGGGTAGCAACGAGGGGGAAACAAAAGGGTGAGCACTTCTATGGTTGCACCAATTACCCACAATGCAGAGAGCTTATATCGATACCCCCAGGTAACAGTCAGGGTTGAGAGAATCCGATTAGATTATCGGAAGAATTTTTATACAAAGTAATTTTCCTAAATTAGTTCGATTTCCGGTCAGGTCACCTGGTGCCGGTTGGTGAAGAAACCAGAGGATCCGTCGATTTCTCTGGAATTATTCGAGGTGCGGATCGATACCGAACACCTGACCCAGGGTAAGGGCAACCCAGAGATGGCGGAACATATCAAAGAGTGCTCCCGGGGATGATGGCCCTGACGAGAGAGGAAGTGGAAAAAGAAATATACATTCTAGATTTTATGATCATTTAGGAAGAAACAACATGTAGGGTGGAAAAACCTCATCCGGATATGATTATTCTATACTACAAGGCGAAAATGTGAAGATGGTTATGATAATATCCGTTGTGAAAAGGTAGGGTGTTTAGTACGGATATAGTTTTTCCCCCCTACAGGTGAACGGTTGACTATTCGGCGCATCATTGAGATCTTTGCTAGATCATAATGTGAAAAAACTAATCCCCCTGCCCTAATAAGTGAAGGATTTCACAATGTATACATGCCCCCACAACTATAAATTTCTTTACATAAGTGGTGTTCGCTAATAGAAGAAACGCGTTTCTCTTATCGCCGCCATTTACTACAAGCCCCCTGGCAATATACCAGGGGGCTTGTAGTACGTATTTGGTCCGAAGGTATTCTTTATTGATTGGGAACAGTCAGTATACCCTCCGATTCCAACAGCAAGTAATCAACTACCTCCGTTGTGTGGACCATCTCACTGCCGTATGTTTTGTCTTCTTCCACCTTTATCTCAACCCCAGTGACACTCAGGTTTCTATAGCGAAGATGCGAGCTGTCCTTGCCATCGTAACTCGCCAGGGATGCAATCATTCTTGGTGCAGATGTGTAATCCTGCATATAGGATATTCCATACCATTTATGACTTACTCTATTCGGAGTGTGGTCAGCTTCGAAAAGAATTCCACTCCACGAACCGTTTCCAGGTTCTATTGCCAGCCAACCAATCACTTCGGCTCCATGGGGCGTCTTATCAACTTCTTCGGATTCCATTGCGAGCTGCACCGTGCTGCCACTGGCCTTGCGCTGCCGTGTCCCAACCCAATCGGGATCATTATTGGTTTGAACCTGGCTGATAACGACGGGAGTCTCTGGAAAGGCTGATGAGAATGCGATCGTCTCCCAACTGTTTGTTAACCTTCGCCCAACTACAGCACTGGTCATAACTGACCCCACGTCAAGCTGAGTCCCATCTTCCAGCTCCCAAGTCCCTTTCTCCAATACAATGTAGCTCACATCTTCTGCATCATGGATTCCGTCCTGTCCCGGGAATTCGTGCACATACATCGTAAATCGATCGGATTGAACATCAGTAATCCGGACCACCGCTTGGTCGGCATCATTGAACGAGAGAGGTTTTGCAAACACAACCGGATCGGAATACGTGTTCTCAAGAACAACAGTGTACGGTTCACTGGTCAGCGCGCCCATGATCTGCCCCACTTCTCCGATAACAGTATCCGGGGGCGGGGGCTCAGTAGCTTCAAAAACACCCAGGTCTACGATCGCCTGTCCATCCAGATCTCCGTCGATTATACGCTCCCCACCATCCAAATCTACACTCGGCAAACCAACAGCCGTATTATTACCGGCATCGATGCTCTCTGATCCATGTTGGATGTGGAAGTCGTCAGAACCTACTGAGACAAACAAGGGATCAGACGATATATTGCCATCCACTCCTGTCACATCAGGACAGGTGCCCCCATAGGCTGGACCTCCAGAGCTGAAAACATTGTTATTATTCAGTGAAGGCGTTTCTCCTGGATAGTCATAGCAAAACATTGCGATCTGACCATCTTTAGCAATCAATAAACTGTTTTCGACGACCGTGTTCGTATCGAAGCCCCTCGCAAAAACAGCGGACCCCTCATCAGAATCATTTTGAGCAATTGTGGTATTCAGGATCTTTGGCCCTCTTTTACCCGAAGGAACGATCCAATATATTCCACCTCCCTGAGGGGAATCATTCCCGTAGATCAGGTTCTGAATGATATCTGCGTCAGAATGATTGGCCATGGCAATTCCACCCCCATACCCTGTGTTGGTATTGAAGCGGATAATATTCCCCTCAATCAATGGCGTTCCTGCAGCATTCAAGCTGATTCCACCACCCATACCATTACCACTGTTGTTGAATTCGATGATGTTGTCCTTAATTACTGCAGATGAAGATCCCCCAATCTTTATACCTCCACCCCCGGTTCCGCCAGAACATCCACTTCTGGAATTGTTACGTATGATATTCCCTTCAATGTATGGCGATCCGAAGTAGCTTTCGATACCAACACCATCACACGCTACGTTATCCTCAATGATGTTTCCAAGAATTCTTGGTGATGCGCGTCTTACCGATATTCCTCCCCCATTCAAACTTCCTTTCCCGTTTCTGATGGTAAATCCCTCGATTACGGATCCTTCACCCTCGTCAGTGTCGAAGGTAACAACAGATCCGGATAGTCCACCATCAATCACAGTCACCTCAGGTCCATCAGTGCTCACAAGATGGATGGCTTTGCCAAGGAAGTTGATGTTCTCTACATATGTTCCGGGCGATACACTGATCACATCACCATCCTGTGCAGCATCAATCGCTGATTGTATGCTTGAGTAATCCCCAGGCACACTAATCGTTGTTTGTGCTGCTGCAGCTGTTGCACACACCAATAATGCAGCAACAACCACAATAAACGTATTCCGCGTTTTCACGATTTCAGCCTTTTCGTTCACGGAATTTCAGCCCCTATCGATTGTCAGTTTTCATTGGAGCTAATTATGATTATGGAGCTATAAACCCCCAATATCAAGTTCGCGATTTCCCCCCCTTCTTGTCTAACTCTTTACTGATTTACTCCATTAATGATACTAAAACCATTTTGGGGAAAAAATAAACCGACTATATAATTAAATAATTCATAAGAGAAACGCGTTTCTCTTATGAGTAATTTTGGCTTACCAATCTCTTTTGTCTATTCTAACATTATCTTGAATTTGCGAATTTCCTTCTGTAATATGTTATAAGACATCTCCTCATCAACAGAGGCTGTCACCGAAAAATGCGGCGTGGAAGCCCCCGCCTTCAGGCGTGGGGAGGAAACGCCGCAGAAATATTTTTTGTTGAAATAGCTCAATAATCGTAAAACCCATAATAATTAATCAGGTAGAAAGGAGGCGTGATGAGCAATGTAAGAACAGATACATTTATTCTGGAACTTCCACTGCAATTTGATTCAATCAATGAAAAGAAAATGCCGTCGCGCCTCGAAGCAGCGCGGCAAGTGTACAACGGATGCCTGAGGGAGAGCCTGAAACGACTTGATCTTCTTCGACAGTCGAAGGCGTACCAGACGGCAAGGAAAGTGCCGAGAGGACGAGCAAGAACAAGTGCATTTCGTGAAGCGAACGCTGCTGTGGGATTTCGTGAATACGATCTACACGCATATTCAGTTCAGTTCAATCATTCTTGGTTGGGAGAACATCTTGATATAAACACAATTCAGAAATTGGCAACAAGGGCATTCAATTCAGTAGAGCAATATGCATTTGGAAAAAGGGGACGACCACGCTTCAAGGGTCGCAACCAGATGGATTCTATAGAAGGGAAAAACAATAAGGCAGGGATCCGCTGGCGAGAAGATCGGGTCAAATGGTTGGGGCTGGAACTGGCAGCAATTATCGAACGGAATGATCCTGTTGTTGAACATGGATTGAAAAGCCGAGTGAAATATGTGCGGCTGGTGAGGCGCAAGATCAATGGACGAAATCGTTTCTATGCCCAGATGGCTTGCGAAGGGAAACCCTATCAAAAGGAAAAGAACCGTATAGGCAAGGGCGATGTAGGTCTGGATATCGGACCGTCAACGATCGCGGCGGTAGGTGAAGAAGGTGCCATCCTGGAACAATTCTGTGCTGAATTGGAACCCGGGCAAGAGGAGGTCCGGAGATTGCAGCGCAAGAATGATCGCCAGCGTAGAGCAAACAATCCAGAGAACTACAACGAGGATGTAACTATCAAGCCAGGCCCTAAAGCATGGAAAAAATCCAATCGGCAACGGAAAACGGAAACAAAGCTTGCGGAGATGAAGCGAAGGCAAGCTGCGCATAGAAAGAGCCTGCATGGGCAGCTGGTAAACAAGATCCTGAGAATGGGAGATACGATCAAGTTGGAAAAGCTGTTCTACAGAGCATTCCAGAAGTGCTACGGACGATCTGTAGGGATGCGTGCTCCGGGGATGTTCGTCATGCATTTGAAGCGCAAGGCTGAGAGTGCCGGCGCCCAGGTAATTGAGCTCCCAACACGGAGCACCAGGCTAAGTCGTACCTGTCATCAATGTGGGAAGATTGAAAAGAAGTCGTTATCTCAAAGATGGCACCGCTGCAGTTGCGGTGTCATTGGACAAAGAGATCTGTACTCTGCTTTCCTGGCAATGTGTGTGGAAAGCGGGAAGCTCAACGTGGGTCGGGCTGTCGAAGCCTGGCCGGGTGTGGACACACTCCTCCAGGTGACGTTGAGTGAAATACAACCAACGAATGGGAGGTGTCTACCTTCCAGCTTTGGTCTGAGCAAGAAGGATCAGAGACAGAGATGGTCGCCTGTGGAATCTATTGAGAAATCGAGTGAGGCTGGGGATGATGTACCTCTGTCGTCAATGGCAGCGTGAGAGCCCGAGAGAGCTCGATGGATCGGTAGAACCCCCGGGCTTTAGCCCTGGGGAGTGTCAGCTAGATTTGTTATTAATATGAAATCGAGCCATCGACCAGGTATACCGATTTTACAAAAGCCGAAAGAAATCATGCACCCACGAAGAAAGACCTCTGAAGACTATCATGATCTTGCAAAATCCCTGGGGATTCGTTGGCTTGGCCCGGAAGTTACCAGCATAAAAATAAAAACCCGCTGGGAATGTCAGAATGACCATCGCTGGAAGGCAACTTACAACAGCTTACAAAGATCAGCGAGCAACGGTTGTCGGAAATGCGCAAACATTGCAAGGAGAAAGACCGCAAGCGACTATCATGCCTTAGCAAAGAAAGCAGGAATTTCCTGGATTGGGGAAGAAGTTCCCAGCTTGGTTAAGATGAAAACAAATTGGATGTGTTCTCAGAAACATACTTGGTCCACCAGTTATGTTGTGATTAGGGCCGGACATAATTGCCCCATTTGTGCTGGTGTTTCTAAGATCAAGATAGAGGATTATTACAAATTAGCAGAAATACG
>Ga0307430_1000885_pt1 | contig 23834 bp, 22 predicted proteins | sample SalMarWE160130MG_FD_202159 | JGI IMG/M metagenome (GOLD analysis project Ga0307430, IMG submission 202159) | Salt marsh sediment microbial communities from the Plum Island Ecosystem LTER, Massachusetts, United States - WE1603-130 | ecosystem: Environmental > Aquatic > Marine > Intertidal zone >...
AGTCATCTGCACAGTTTTTTTCGCTTGCCTGCGCAGGCAGGGAAGCTGTCGTCTTGATGGCGCTAAAGTGTTCCCGGTAGATTGCATTAATAATGTGTTTTTTACCGGGAAACAGGTGGAATATCATTGTTTCGGTAATGCCGATGCTGCGGGCGATCTCTTTGGTAGTGAAAGCGAAACCTTTCTGTAACAGCAGGTCTTTGCCCACCTTCAGTATCTGCTCGATTCTTTGCTCTTTTGTTTTTCTCATGGTATCCTTTCGCTAAATATTAGTAAGTACTAACTAAATTTAATGACATTATTAAATTTAGTCAAGATGTTTTTTGGATATGTGTTGTGCTGGTTTGCCGGTATAAAATATGGTGGGTAAGCGCCGCGTTTATGGCAGATTGTTTTATTTTTTAGCTATTCCCACATAAATAGCCAGGTCGCCGAAGTCACCCGTAAAAAATAGGTCGGTGCTGTAGATAATCTCACACATGACCGGTGATATTTTATTGCCTGTAATTATAGTGGGAGGTGTAAGACGGCAGTCTAAATGCTTCTGTTTTTCTGCAAGGATATTCAATGATCTTCCCGCAAACAGATTTGTAACTTCGTATATGGCTTCCTTTTGAGCCACACCGAATTCATCCCGGATATCATTGGGATGAACGGTGGAGAGCATTTTGTTGGTGATTGTTATGGCGCTCTGCCTGTTTGTCTTCAGCATAAGCGTGCCATTTATATCGCCCGTTATGCCGATGGAAGTAACCACTTCCACATTTCCGGAGTTATTCTGGATTTTCTGTATCCGGCTAAATCCGATTTCGTATAATATCTGTTCGATGCCTTGTGCTATTGAGGATACCAATTCCGCTTCCATATATTAAAACTATAGACAATTAATTGAAATTGTCAAATATTCAAAACAAATGATGAGCATGCATAATATTTATTCAAGAAAGAACAAATCTTGACAACTATGATTGCGGTCGACTATGCTTTTAATAGCAATGGTAAGCAAAGGCAGGCAATCATATTTTTTCTCCTGTTTCAGGCCTGTGCTGCTGGTATCTGTGGTATTATTTATTATTACCTGCTCATGGAACAATCCGTATCTTCCCGATACAGCTGACAGAGGCAGCGGTGTTCAGGAGTGGGGCTGGTATGAAGATTTTTTGGAATACGCGGGTAATCCTGTTTTCAACAACGGCACGAATTACTATTCGTGCGTGCTTTATGATCCCAACAATTTTGGTAATTCCATCGGAGAGTTCGTTAACGGTGCGGCTGGTGATACCTACCAGGTGCTGCCATACTATAAAATGTATGTGGGTGATGGTGCTAATACGGATTTCGGCTATTCCGCTGACGGTATTAACTGGTATTATCCGGCAACCGGTCAGAACATTTTATCAAACAACGGCTATCATTCAACAGTTATCTATAGCGCAAGTGAGATTTTCCGGTAAAAACAAACAAAACCCCGCCACAACGTATAGGCTGTGGACCTGGGTATCCACAGATCAATTTTTAACATACTATGAGTCGGATGATGGTATAAATTTTACTATTTATCCGGCTGTTCAGATTACCAATGCTTTGGGCATAGGAGCATCAACGGTCTATTCCAATTCCATCTTATACCGTCCCGGTAATAATCCCAGATACGAGGGTTGGATAGATAATAACGGCAGGCTTTACTATATTACGAGCAATGACTGCATGACCTGGCAAAGGCCCCCAAGCAATGAAATCACCCATTACGGTAAAGACGGCGGCAGCCCCGGTACCAACTTTCAGGTCGGCGGTTGGTGCGCTGTCGTTATATACAACGGCCGCTATACCATGTGGTACTCCTCTCATGTGGACGGGGTGTCCGGTGTACCCTACAACCAGGGGATCAGCTATGCGGAATCCGATGACGGTTTAAATTGGGATCTGGTGGAGATTATCCCGTATATCTGGATAAACGCTACTCCTGCCGGTTCCATGCAAAATGCCATTTTGCATGTGAATGACGGTACTGCTTGGCGGATGTTCCGCTGCTATAACCCCTTTGTGATTTATGATGATAACCAGTTCAGCGGTAACGGAGAGAGCAGATATTTCAAGATGTGGTTTACCGGCCAGACCACGTCCAGCAGCAGTTCCAGAAGCATAGGCTATGTTTCGTTTAATAGAAAGGCGTTGATGTAAAAATATAAATCGAATATTACTATTAAATAATCTGCAGCGATCATAACAAGTTCATAATTAAGGGTAGCGAAGGGTGCTATGAACTATTCCACTTGAAACCAGATAACTTTTCAATTACTTCATCAAGGGCTTGAGGTTTTATTTTAATAGCAGACCCTTGCTTGGGCTAGTGACCTCTTGGCTGGCTGGCATCTGCTGCGGATGCAGGCCAGCCGCCTATTTTTGCTGTATGCATACCAAGAGGTTCAAATATCTTTGCAATAAATAAATCTTCGTAGGATTGATCTGCAGCCATTTCAATAATCAAACCGGCAATGGCCCGGCCCACGTTTGAGTAAATAACTTTGCTGCCAGGTGTCGCAATCGGTTCGAGTGCTAATACCGCTTTGGCTATTTCCCTGCGCTGTTGTGTGGGATTGGGAAAGCGTGCTGATATGCTATCCCACAAGTTTTTAAAAAGAGCGGGATCTTCATAATCTGATGATTGAAAGGCAATAATCCCAGCCTTATTTAAGAGCAGATCGAGAATGGTTACGTTATGGTACTCCCCAAGCATTGGTATACCGGGCAGTGCTTGTTTTAGTGTCATGTCATAGCGGAGCTTACCTTCTTTAACAAGTATGGTTATGAGTAAAGCTGTCATGGACTTGGTAGTTGAGCCTATATGGAAACGGCTGTTAATTGTAACAGGTACATCCTCGCCATACACACATGTGCCAACAGCAGCTTTTACAGTTGTTTCATCACTCCTAATTAATGCGGCAGCTAGAGCCGGTTGGTCATATTTTTTACATATCTCTGTAAGAGTATGTGATAAGGTTTCATCATCTTTAATTAAGGGTTGCCATTGGCTTGTATGAGAACAGTGTACCAATGCAAAAAAAATTAGGCCTGCTATCATACACCCTCCGACTAATGTAAATAAAATAAGCATAGTTCTGCTATCCATTTCTATACCTCCTTGGTATTATTTACACTTCAATCAATAATAATCTGATTTTGGGAAATTGAATTCACATCATTAGGATACATGCTTATATTCAAGTTATACGCTGTGCCGTCCGGTGTGCCATATTTTTCAAACTCCTCCACGACCGCTTTTAAATAATCAATAAATTTAGCTACATTATCAGCACTTAGACTTACAGTCTTAAGCAGGGCAATTGCTTTGTTTTGATCTCCTTTTTGTACTGTATTGATGGCAACAGCTAAATCATTTTTTAGAATGGAAAGAGCTAAGGCTTGCTTGCTATTAATCTTTTTAGGATCGGGCCGGATAATAAAGTTGTAGGCACATGCTCGGTAATATTTTTCTAGATTTCTGCCTGTGTCGCGTTTCTCAACAATAGCAATAAGGCCCTCTTTTTCCAGCAGCTTAAAGTGATGAGTGATGTTGGCCGGGTGAACGCCCAGATTCTTGGCTATGCTTGAGATTGTCCTTTTTTCTTTAGCCAATAATTGCATTAACATTATTCTTGTAGGATGCACATAGGCCTTTATTTGCCTTTGCTTGCTTAGGATAAGGATTTTTTTTGGTTTAAATGAATCGTTATACATATATCAAACGTTAGAAGATATTCTAATGAAAGTCAAGATGAATCCCTAAAAAAATAAACAAAGTGCTTAAGCGATATAATATAATATAATATGAATATGAAAGAAGCGGCTGAGGACAAAACAATAATTACAGTTACAGGGCCGATTTCTACAGAAAAAATGGGATTCACCCTGCCGCATGAGCACATTATGGTAGATTTTATCGGTGCCAAACAGAGCGGAAAACACCGTTATAACAGACAGGATGTAATTCAGTGTATGCTTCCGTTTTTACAGGAAATTTGCGATCTTGGCGTGCGCACACTCATCGACTGCAGTCCAAATTATCTGGGCAGGGATGCGGAGGTTTTACGGGAGCTTGCTAAAACCTCAGGACTAAATATTGTGACCAACACCGGCCTGTATAAAGACGAATACCTGCCCGACTACGTGCATAATCAAACGGCGGAACAGTTGGCCGAGCAGTGGATCAAGGAGGCCGTGGAGGGGATTGACGGCAGTTCTATTAAAGCCGGTTTTATTAAAACCGCCGTCAATCCTAATCCTCTTACAGATATAGAAAAAAAGCTTATTACCGCCGCGGCCCTTACCAGCAACGCCACCAATCTTACTATTGCAACCCATACCTGCAGCAGGGTAGCGGCTATGGATATAGTTAAGGTGCTGGAGCAGAATCATACACCCCTCAACAAGTGGATATTCGTGCATGCTCATCTGGAGGAGGATCCGGAAGCGCTGGTGCGTTTGGCCCGGTTGGGAGTGTGGATCGAGCTGGACGGTCTGGCCTTTAATGCCGATGACAATCACAGTAAGAAGCTGCATTATCTTCTGGATAAGGGTCTGGAGCAGAAGATAATGCTGTCTCATGACGGGGGTTGGTATAACATCGGCCAGCATAATGGTGGAAAGATTACACCCTATACTCATTTGTGTAAAAAGTTTTTGCCGCGCTTACGCCGGGAAGGTGTGCCGGATTCCATACTCCAAATGATTACCGTGAGTAATCCGGCCAGGGCCTTCGCCGTTTAGCTGCCCGATACTTGTGTTTTTGATTGACAGTAGTTTCTTATACTCTATACTATAACTATATAAAAAAGGAGGAGCTTAATGGCCACAATAGTAAAAATATTAGAGCTGGTTACCGAATCGACCAAAAGTTGAGAAGATGCGGCACAGAATGCGGTAAAAGATGCGTCGCGAACCGTAAATAATATTACGGGTGTGGATGTAATAGGATTTAAAGCCGAAGTAAATGAGGGAAATATCGTAAAGTACAAGGCACACTGTAAAATAGCCTTTATTGTCGAAATGACTTAAACCGTATTTAAGCAGAAAGGCGCAGCACAATAGAAATGTCCTCTAGCGACTGATTTTTATGATCCCTCTTGCCGATAATTGAAATAGAGGTTAAAATAAGTTATATTAAAGTTAAGGAGGGCATATGCCCGTTGAAGGAATTGATCCATACAGCGCCGTAGTACCGCCGGAGGCTATTCCGGTAGACCCTGTGGAGCAAGCTCCTCCTGAAGCCCAGCCCGAACCGGTTCAGGAAGAAGAAGTCGGCAACAACGTCGATACCACAGCCTAATACTGCTATGGGTAAGCTCATTGTTTCTCACTCTTTGTCTTAATCCTGTATTACAAAAGACTATGGTAATTTCTGCGTTCGAGGAAGATGCCGTTAACCGCAGCTCAGAATATTATTTTGATGCCGCGGGAAAGGGTATCCATGTATCACGTGTGCTTGCGCAGTTGGGGGAAGAGGTAATCCACCTTACTCAGCTGGGTGGCTACTTTAAATCCATTTTTTTGCGTCTGGTAAAACAGGAAAATTTTAAGCTGGTGGATGTGGACTCAGGAGCTGATATCCGCTTCTGTTACACCCTGTTGAATAAAAAACGGCGAACCACCACCGAAATCGTTGAGCTGGGAGAGGTGGTCGCGGTTGAGATTGGAAAGACGGTTTTCAATCATTTTCAGATTCTGCTAAAGAAGTGCGGCTGGCTGATTATTTCCGGCACAAAAGCGCCCGGATTCTCGGAAGAACTGTTTCCTCAGATGGTAAAAACGGCCAAGAGCCAGGGGAAAAAGGTGTTTCTTGATATTAAAGGCGAGGACCTGCTTAATTCTCTGAAATACAGACCTGATTTTGTAAAGGTAAACACGCAAGAGTTCTTTACTACCTTTTTCCCTGATGCTCCGGCTCAATCTCAGAAAAGCAGATCTAAGCTGTTCGAGCTGGCAAGGAGTAAGATACCTCAGCTTTACAGACAGCTCGGTATTCATACAATTGTTACCAACCGGGAACATGAAATCATTTTTAATAAGGGCAGCGAGGTGCATACCCTGCAGCCGCGCCGCATAGAGCCTGTTAACACCACCGGCTGCGGAGACGCCTTTAGCGCGGGCTTTTGCAGCGAGTACGCCAGGAATGAAGATATCTACCGCGCCGTCAGAAAGGGCGAAGAGTGCGCGCGTAAAAACGCGCTGCTCGTGCAACCGGGGAGGATTGGGTAGAGGTGGTTAAAAGGAGAAACTTAATGAAAAAATACACTATTATCCTGTTAATAATTTTTTTTATTTTGATATTATCCTGCCCTGACGATAACCAGGCCGCGGGCGCTAAAGGGCGCAACGGCTCTACTTTGCGCACAGACTCAGGCATGGCTCCGGCGCTTGAAGATAACACCGATTACGCGGCCATGGAAGCGGTGAAGCTGCCCAAAGATTTTCCTGGGGACATCTACCTCTATGCTAATGCCAGAAACATTAAAAGCTTTAAATCCGATAAAGGCTTTTCAGTGACCCTTTTCACTCCAGACACCTTGGAAAAGGTTGTGGCCGACTACCGTGAATACGCCGAACTGGCTCAGTGGCAGGATGAGAAGGTGCTGGAACTTTCCAACAGAGCCGTCCTGAAGTACAAGGTCGACGGCCGTATACTGGCCGTGCAGGTTGCTCAAAAACAGGGGGGATGTTTGATCACAATTTCAACAAAGTGATTCGGGCGGCCGGTTAAAACCCAAGGATTTTAAAACTACAGATTCGCGCGGATAGAAATTAAACTACAGATAACCACAGATTAAACAGATTTGCACAGATGTAAACAAGAAAGGAATTTAAAATTCTAATCTATAAATATTAGTGGTCATCTGTGTAAATCCGTAGTTGATTAATGTTAATCGCGGATGACACGGATATTAATGGATGCTCGGGGATAGTAATTGAAAAAAAGAAATCTAATCTGTGAACATCCGCTCCCAGCAGCGGCTATCCGTAGTTGTACAAAATATGGAATAAAGAATGTATTGACAAAAGGCACACGGAATAATATATTTGCACTGTGATATTTAACTGGGATGAAAACAAGAATAATCAACTAAAGAGTACTCGTTATATAAGTTTTGAACAAGTAATTATTGATATTGAAAATGGCGAAATATTAGATGTTTTAGTGAATCCAAGTGAACAGTATAAAAATCAAATACTTATTGTAGTGAATCATGACGATTATGCCTATGTAATACCTGCCGTAATAAGTGAAAAAGAGATTTTCTTAAAAACTATTTTCCCAAGTAGAAAATATACTTATAAATATATCAGCGATAGAGGGGGTGAAAAAGAAGATGAAAATGGATATTGAAGAAAAACAACTCCAAAAAAGCATTGAAGAAGATGAATGGACTTCAGTAGAGGATATTAAAGAATATAAGAAGCATCTCCGTGAAGTAGCAGCAAGGACAATGTTGAAAGATCAGCGCATGAACATTCGTATAGCAAAAAGAGATTTAGATGGCTTAAAAGCAAAAGCTTTGGAAGAAGGAATACCATATCAGACTTTGGTGTCAAGCATCTTACATAAATATGTGATTGGAAAATTAAAAGAAAAGGATGTGTGATATTTTCGCTATCTTACGTCTAACAACGGTTTACAGGATAAACTCAATCCGTTCGCTTCGTTTAAATGCAGTTTTTGTAAGTATGAAACAGTAGCTTATTCAAATTTAACCACAGTTTGCACAGATTTTCATAGATGTAAACATAAAGGAATTAAATAAAAAAGATTTCTATTAGTAAATATCTGCGGTCATCCGTAGTTAATTATTTTTTTGCAGTGGCAAGCTTAAACGGCTTTAAAAGACCCGGCGCCAGGCTGATCACCGCGGGCAGAAAAAACAAAGTGGTTACAAGCGAACCCATGATGCCCCAGAACACGATAAAGGCCAGGGTGGCAATCAGACCGGGGGTTTTTCCCTGAGTCAGAATCAGGGGCAGGGTGCCCAGGATAGTGGTTACCGAAGTAAAGAGCAGAGGGCGCGTGCGCTTTCTGATGGCCAGTATCAGCGGAAAGCGGATGTTGGCGCGCGTATAACGCAGCTTTCCCATGCTTTCGCGGATCTGGTCGGAAATCAGGATGGAGTTGTTCACCACTATACCAGCCAGGATGGTCAGGCCTATAAGCACGGGTGTGGTCAGCGACTGGCCCGACACATAGAGCGCTATCAGGGGAAAGGAAAGCGAGAGCGGTACGATCGAGAGTACCAGAAGTGTGCTGAGAAGCGATTCCGCCTCCGAAGCCAGTACCATGAAGATCAGCAGTAGAGCCAGCGCCAGCACCAGCCACAATGTGTTCATCTGCTCACTCAGGCGCAGCACCTCCTTGTCCAGATCGAAGCCGTAACCGGGCGGCAGATCAACCGTAGCCAGTGTTTTCCACAGTGTATCGATGGCGCGCTCCAGATCGAGCGACTCGGTATGCACGGTGAAAAATACGGCCCGCTGTCTGTTTTTGCGGTAGATACGGGTATCCTGCTCGCGCTCCGCAAACTCACCCAGTTGATTCACATAGACCAGGTTGCCCTGCTGCAGGGGAATGGCCAGCCTGCGGATGGCGTCGATGGAACTCACCTGTTCCCGCTCCGACATCACGCGCAGATCCATTTCGCGGTTATTTTCTATCCACTTTTGGGCCACGGGCCCGTGCAGAGCCCAGCGCAGAAAGTTGGCAATATCCGAAGTGGTAAGACCCGCGTTAAAGCTTTTGGCCTGATCCACTGTAAGAATCCAGGCAGGCGGTCCTTCTTTAAAATGCAGTACTACCTGGCTGGTCCAGACTTCGGCGTCCAGCACGGAAGCCGTATGTTTAGCCAGCTCACGTAGTTTGGCGTTATCTTCTCCCAGAATGGCGACCTGGATTTTTCGTTCCTGAGTGGCGGAGCTTTCCGGTATATAGACGAAGGTCTCGGAAAGGAGCTGTCCCAGCTTTCTCATCTGTTCGGCTACCGAAGTCTTATTCGCTTGGGCGGGATCAATACGCACAACCATCTCCGCGTTGCTCCGGCGCGAGATGGTCTCCACACGTTCCACACCGCGGATATCCTTTACCATGGTGGCCAGTTTGGAGGCTTTTTTGTCGGTAGCCGCTACCGAGGTGCCGCTCTGCATTTCCACATGGGCGAAAATCGTATCCTGGCTGGCAATACCCGACAGGTCTTTACCGATGTCTATTACAATTAAAACGGTAAGCACAAACACCACTACACCGGCAATCAGAAAGACAAACGGTCGTGACGCAATAGTATGGGTGGTGCCATACAGCAGTCTTGTTAGCCTGCGACCGGAGATTCCCCAGCGGCGTTTACGGGCCGCCCTGGGTTTTACACCTTCAGTACGCTCTTTAGCCTTCTTGGCCGGTGTGAGCGGTTTGGCTCCGGCAAAAAAAGGCGGAATAAAAAAGATGGAGAGTAAGAGTGAGAAGCTGATTAAAAGGGCCACGGCCGTGGCCACTTGGCTGATACCGCCGCTCATCTGGCCCAAAAAGAATAGGGGCATGAGCACTATCAGGGTGGTGAGTGTGGAGGAGATCAGGGGCGGAATAATGCGTTTAATGGAAGAAAAAGACTGTTTATTAGGCCCAGACTGCTCCTTTTTCATGCTCTCTGTAATGATGATGCCAGCGTCGATAATCATGCCGATGCCCACAGCCATGCCGGAAAGCACAAAGGTGTCCAGGCTGACCTTTAACAATGAGAGAAAGGCGGTGGTCACCAGTCCGATCAGGGGCAGCAGACAGGCCAGTACCACGATCTGACGCAGGTTGCCGGAAAAAAGGGCCAGAAACAGGATCACAATGACAACGCCTGTGGCCATGGCGGCCAGCACTTCAAAAATAGAGTCTTCGATGGTCTTGCCCGTATCCAAAATGATTTCGGGCTCAAGGCCCACTTGTTTCCAGTGTTCGGTCTCAACGCGTAGCAGATGGGAGAGCATAACCAGGTTGGCCGAGCCCGAGGGCTGTACGTAGATAGCCACCCTGTTTTCACCGTCTACCCGGCTGATACTTTCCTGTTCGCGTGCTCCGTAGCCCACCTGGGCTATGGTATCAAGTTTACGCGGGCCCACATCAGGTATATTCATGGTGAGTTTACTTAAGTTGGCTATTGTTTTCAATCTTCCATGCACGGAGATGGGATAGTCTTTGGCATAAGCTTTCAGTTTACCCACGGGCATGAGAATATCCTCACTGCGGATAAAGGCGGCGATATCCTGGATGCTTAAGCCGCTGACCGCGGTTTTTTCAGGATATACCTTTACATGAATCTCCCTGGTCTCGCCGCCGCCCACTTCCACCTCACCCGCTCCGTCAATCCGCTCGAAGGACGGTTTTACCTCTTTTTCCACAAAACGGCTGAGCTCGTCCCGTGTTATATTTTCGGATTTAAAGGCCGCGATAAAAACAGGCCTCTTGTCCAGGCTGCTGGACACAATCACCGGTTTCTGCACCGAAGAGGGCAGGCGGCTGTAGACTCTATCTACGGCGTCGCGCAGGTACAGGTAGACCTCTTGCGCTGAAGCCTCTCTGGATACCGTGACCGTCACGCGTGAGTTGGAGTATTCGGAAATCGAAGAGATCTCTTCCAAGCCGGGAATAACCGAAACAGCATTCTCAAGCGGCTCGGTAATATCCCTTTCCATACGGTCCGAGTCCACGCCGAAGTGCTTGATGATGACCGAGAACGAGACGCGCCCTCCGCCGCCCGAAGGACCCAGCCGCACATCCAAAAGCAGTACCAGGGAGAGGGCAAGAATAATTCCCAATACCATGAGCACAGTGACCGGACGCTTGTACCATGCGCTTAAGGCACTCACTTTTTTCTCCTGTAATAGAGAAGGAAGACCTGCGGGATTACAAACAGGGTGAGGGCTGTAGATACCAAAAGCCCGCCGATAACCGCTACGGCCATGGAGCTCTGGGTTGAGCGCTGAAAGGGATCGATGGCAATGGGAAGGAGCGCGGTAACCGTGGTAAACACGGTAATCAAAATGGGCTTGAGCCGCTCGGAGCTGCCGCGGTAGACCGTGTAGATCGCGTTCATGCCCGACTCGATTTTTCTCCTGTAGTTTTCAAACAGCACGATCGAGTTATTTACCACGATTCCCAGCAAGACCAGCACACCCAAACTCGAACTTAAGTTTATAGATTTGCCGAACAAAAACAGGGACAGCAGCACTCCGGAAAAAGACAGGGGCAGAGCCAGCATTAAAAGCAGAGGGAGAACAAACGACTGAAACTGGGCGCCCAGCACAAGGTAGAGCAGGAGCAGTGCCAGCACAAAGGTAAGCAGAATACGGGGCAGACTCTGTTCCAGGGCCGAGCCGGCCAGTGATTCCAGATAAGGTGTGTCGGCGGTAATTTCCTGCAGCGTATTTTGCGCCCGGGTCCGGCTGTCAGGCGCGGGTGAGGTTTGAATATAGGCCACATCCTTGCGGTCCATGCGGATCAGACTGGAATAACCCTGCTCAATACGCAGGTCCGTAACCTTGGAAAGCGGCAGCCTTCCCCCCTGAGCATTGAGCAGGGTGAGAGCTTTAAGAAGCTCCGTATTGGATATGTCCTGTTCGCGCAGTCGGATGCGGATGTCGATGTCCCTGCCTTCAAGCGTTATTTTGGACGGATACATGCCGTCCAAAGAGCTGCGCAGAGCCGTGGCCACCTGCATCAGGCTGAAGCCTGTTCCGGCCAGAGCCTCTCTGTCCGGATAGATGTGCAGCTCGGGTTTGTCAACAACCGGAATAATATCAATGCTGGCAAAGAGCTTAAGCTCATTAAGCCGGGAAAGCAGCTCCTCGGCACGTTGCCTTGCCTGTATGTGATCTTCTCCTGCAACCGTAAGCACAATCTCATTACTCTTAATACCCAGAAGCGGGGTTATAATGTTCTCGGGCAGGTTGATCAGGATCTGGGCGTTTTTAAGCTCCAGCAGGGTGCGTAACGCCTCTACCGTGGAAAATACGGAATGAGTGCGCTGCGCTTTAAGCTGTACACGTAGGTGAAGCTTGTCCGTGCTTTCAGTGGGGTCTGCCAGAAAGTAAGGATCGTCTTCCTGGCCGCCGGCACGGGCGAAGGTGTGTTCGATATCAGGGATGCGCCGTGCCTGTTCACTCAAGGTCCTGCTTACCATGTTAAGGTAGTCTATGGATGTTCCGGTCGGCAAGACGGCGGTTACCTCAATCTCCCCTGAGTCCACTTCGGGCATGAACTCAACACGCAGCAGGGGCAGGGTAAAAAAGCCCACAACAAAAATTCCGATCACCACTCCCGTCAGCAGGAGGGGACGGCGCAGAAAAAAGCGGAAAAACCAGCGGTATGTTTTGTGCAAATGGCTAAAGCGCGGTACGGTTTCCGGTTTCATGCGTTCCAGCAAGAATTTGTTCTGATGCGAGAGGTAGTAGAGTACGGGCACCAGGGTTACGGATACCAGAAACGAAGAAGCAAGAGAATAACTCACGGCAAGCGCCAGATCGGTAAACAAAGCGCCCACGATACCGGGTAAAAAGATAACAGGAATAAACACCACCAGCGAGGTGATGGTTGAACCGAAGGTAGAGCCCGCCATCTCCTCGGTGGCGCTGATTACCTTATCCGTGGTACAAAAGAGCGGGGGTACGGCTTTGCGCTGCAGGTTCTCCAGTACCACCACACTGTTGTCGACCAGCATGCCGATACCTAAGGCCAGACCGCCCAGGGACATGGTGTTGAGCGAGCCGCCGGTTATGCGGATGAGCAGGAGTGAGGCCAGTACGGAAATGGGTACCGAAGTGATAAGAATGATGGATGTGGTAAAGCGGCGCAGGAAATAAAGCAGTACGAAAAAAGCGATACTCACACCCAGCAGGGCGGCTATGAACAGGTCATTGATGGCTGTGGCCACAACGCCGGATGTGTCCCTGGCCACTATCAACTCCAGGTCTTTACCGTAGGAAAGCTCCAGATTTTTTAGCTCGCGTTTCACGTTTTCCGAGAGTCTAAGCGGGCTTTCTCCGGCTTTACGCCTGACCAGCAGGGCCACTCCCTCCTTGTCGTCCAGCTGAAAGAAAGAGGTCTTTTCCTTCTGCCCCAGCTTGACCTCGGCCACCTCTTTGAGTTTGATGCCCTGGCCCTGCTGGTTTTTGCCCACAAACAGCTCTCCCAGCTCTTCGGCATTTGCCACACGGCCTTCGGATTTAACCAGGAACTCTGTTTCACCTTCGGTAAAGGAGCCGGCCGGAAAATCGAAGTTGCTGCGCGAAATCACCTGGGCAAGGGCTTCGATGGTAAGGCCCCTGCCCGCGCATTTCTCGTGGTCAACCAGCACCTGCATCTCCTGCGTGGTGCCGCCGATCACTACGATAGAGCCCACTCCTTCAACTCGCTGAAGACGGGTTTTCAATTCCCGCTCGGCCAGGCGTCGGGCCAGTGTGATGTCACCTTGGCGCGGGAACACGCCGATCCACAGCACAGGCTCTTCGCCCGGGTTGATGGGCAGTACCACCGGCTTTTTGGCATCCGTAGGCAGGGTGGTAAACACCAGATCGATGGCCTCGCGCGTTTCCACGGCCGCCATCTGCATATTAGTGCCCCAGTGGAACTCCAGTTCCAGGGTGGAAAGACCCTCGCGCGATACGGACATAATGCTTTTTATGCCTTTGAGTGAGGAGAGCGCGTCTTCGATGGGAATGGTCATGAGCTCTTTCATTTCAGTGGGCGGCAGTCCCGGATACGAAGCGCTCACCACCATCCTCGGCACCTCGATCTCGGGTAAAAACTCCAGGTTAAGGTCTGAAGCCCCGATCATACCGAAGATCACTATACCCAGAAAGAACATAAGCGTGGTGATGGGTCGTTTGACTGCAAGGGAGATGAGGGCGCGCATTTTCGGCTGACCCCCGCTACGGCTTGTTGAGCATTAAGGAGTATGCTTCTGCTATGGGATTGCCCTCGGAGTCGGTAAGACCGCTTTTGATGATGAGTTCGATCATACCAGCCGGAGGGGCGGCATCGAATATTATTTCGCAGTGAACTCTCATCACAATTTCATCCGCTGTCGGAGGATCTAATGGATTTGTATCACCCGGATCGACTTCTTCTATATTCTGGATATTAATTGTTACACATTCGTTATAAGTATCAATATCAAGATTTTCGATAAAAAATGTTTCTGGTATCGTCGCTCCGTCTGCGTGCTCGATATAGAAGTCAAATATATAATCGGTTAATGTGATGTCTGCGAATTCGGGATCATCAAAAATACTATCCCACATATTTAAAAGCACGAAAGGATCAGCCGGAACAGTATAATCTTTAGCATACACCTTGATCACCTGCGGCGGCCTTGTGGCCATACCGTCCACGGTAAATTGGTACAGCGTATTATCCGTGGTGGCATTGCCCTGCAGGTCGGTGATGCCCTTTTTCACTACCAGCGTGTACATGGTACCCCACTCAAAACGGTCTGTCGGAGTGAGCACCACACTATCCTGGTTTGTGTAATCCCAGTCCACTGTATAGCTTAATGACGGCGTGAATTGAAAATAGGAACTGTCAAGTTCCAAAACCTGTTCGCCATTAAAATCGATGGTTATAGGCCAGGCGGCTTCCCAATCAGTGATGTTGGTATTGGGCAGCAGTTCAATACCGGCCCCACCGTCGTCGTAAAACACAGTAAACGTGGGCGGGTCATGATCCGTTCCCAGACTGAAGCGGGAGGTGAAGGTGTGGCCCAGATGGTTGTCGGCCAGGTCTTTGAGTTCCTCGCTTACGGTAATGGTGTAATCCGTCTGCCAGGCGTAGGCCTCGTGCGGGGTAAAGGTGCAGATTGAAACATTCGGTATGGTGGTCTCATCCCATTCATAACTGCCGTTTATATGAGGACTAAGGGAAAAGGCGTCGTAGAATGACGCGTGGTCCACAAGTTCGGAAAAGGTAATCTCGATCACATTAAACTGATCCACTATTTCGCTGTCGTCAAGTGGAATCACGGAGATAACGGTAGGCCGCTCGGTATCGCTCCCGATATGAAAGGTAAAGGAGAACTCGCCCTTCAGGTTGTTGCCGTAGCTGTCTTCGGCCGAGGAGGAAACGCGTAGAGTATAGGACTTGCCCATGCTTAAGCCCTGCAGGGGGATAAAGGTCATCCTGTCACCGTTCCAGCTGTAGCTGCCCTCCATGGGCGCACTTCCTTCAGAAAAGGAAAAAGCCTGTTCCACGCTGGTTTTGTCTACCTCACTGGTGGAAAAGCGCACCCAGATTTCCAGGTTGTCGGGTGAAGCCAATGTGGAGCTGTCCGGTGAATAACCGGTAATGGTAAGCGGCGCCTGGAGTAATAGCTCACAGGAGTATAATGACAAAAGAACACAGATGCATGCTGTTAGATATTTCATAAGCCTATTCCTCCTCATTATGGGCCGTCCTCTTCCAGATAGATAAAAATATCTTCCGTCAGCCGCGAGCCGTCCTGGTTCACGATGCCGGTGGCCCCGCCGGGTATGAGCAGTTTGTAGCGGTAAGGCTTGGTCGCTGTGCTTTCTTTAAAGCCTATGAATCCGATATCAAGTGTGTATTCATTCGGCCAACTAATGGAATAAACGGTTAGACCGGATGTGGTGGGAGCTATCTGTGAGCAGGTTATGGCCTGGGCAACAGCGTTCTGTACAGCGGGATAGGATTCGGGAAAACCGCTGAAAGCAGAAGGATCAAAATTTATTTTAAACAGGTATCTATCTTCTAGAGGCTCTAAATTAAAACTGATGGGATCGTAGGAGTTGAAGTCTGTGATAGAAATACCATCAGCAACAAGAACTATATCGGTAATCTCAATAGGATCTATGCCCCCCGCCTTAAACCATTCCTCTCTTTTTTGCAGCATTTTATTGCCAGCCAGGTCTTCCACGGTATTGGCGATGGTCAGATGGTAGAGCTGGTCCATGACGTAGCCCTCTTCGGGCAGGAACACATAGTAGGTATCGGGCCCGTTCACGATTTCATGGACAAAACCCACCACATTGGGCTGGATACTGAACGCGCTCTGTACGGTGGTGTATTTTACGGGCTCGTCGAAGATTATCTTAATAACATCTTTATAATAGAGGTTATTGAGATCGGGTGGGGCACGGTCAGGAAAAAAAGTGGCCCAGTTGGGCTCGGCCGCGGTAATGCTCTGAATACCCGGCGCAATGCTGTCGGCCTGGGTGATAAAACTGCCGCTGTAGGATTCCACCACGGCCACTCCCTGCGTATTGGTCAGCTCGTCAGTGATATACCAGTTGTACTGGGTGAGGTTGTTCCACTGGTCCTGCGGGGTGATGGTGGCGATGGTCCCCGGAACATCCCAGGTGATATCAAAATCCGTGTTGGGTGAAAGAGAAAACTCCTCTTCAAAACTCTGCTGGTCCATGGCCTCGGAAAAGGTGAGCACCAAAGCGTTATCCACGGCCACTGTTGCTCCGTCCTCCGGAGTAAAAAACATAAGCTGTGGCAGTACGCTTATTTCACCGCCGTAAAAGGGCACGGTGCACCTGATGTCGAAGCTGCGGCCGTCCTCTACCATAAGCTCACCGTCAAACGAGAACACGTAGCGCCGTGCCAGCTTCCATTCAGGAACGGGGGTAAAGATGAGGCGGTTGCCCTGCCAGGAAAAATCACCGTCCTGGGTGAGCCCGTGTGATGTCACGGAAAACAGATCCTCGGCACTGGTCTTGTTGGGGGTGATGGAAAACTCGATCCAGATGGCTTCCTGCAGATCGCTCTCACCCACCACAGCATCCTTGCTGCCAGGATAGGTGCTGTACTCGATCTGTTCCAGGTTTATGAGCTCGCAGGAGCAGATTATAAAAGCAAGACTTAAAACTATGCTTGCAAAAATTAGCTTATTCTTCCATTTCAACTTCTTGACCCTCCTTTAAAATAGGAGACGGAGAGGCCACAACCGATTCTCCCTCGTTTATACCGCGTACGATCTCCACCATATCTTCTTTCTCAACTCCGATCACCACTTTTTTTAAGAATATTCTGCCCTGAGATACAGTGAACACCTCCGCGTCTTTGCCTTTTTTATTGGTAAGGCAGGTTTTGGGGATGATTATAGACTGGCGCGGTTCGCCGGAAATGACACGGGCGCGCAGAAACATGCCGGGCTTAAGCTTAAGGCCCGGATTGTCCATTATGGCTTTAACCGTAACATTTCCGGTCTGCGGATCGATCAACGGCGAGATCAGATGAATCTTGGCCTCGAAGGTCTGATCTTTAAAGGCGTCGACTATAACCTCCACCTTCATGCCCTCGGTAAGCAGGGTCGTATCGCTTTCTTCGATAGGAAACACGGCAAACACACGGGCAATATCCATAATGGTAAACAGTTTGGCATCGGCCTGGATGCGTTCGCCGCTTTCCAGGTAGCGCATTCCGATGATTCCCGTAACGGGAGCACGGATCACGCTTTCATTTAACAGCTGGTTAACGGCTTCCAGCTCGGTTCTGGCCGAGGTCAGGCTGGCTTCGGCCACCTTTACTTCGGCGGCCAGGGTCTGGGTGTTGAGAATTGTAAGAATTCTGATTCTCTCTTGTTCCGAAGCAGGCAGTTTATAGCCCTGATTTATGATGTCCGTATCACGCATGCCTATTTTCTGCATTTCCAGATTTTTTTTAGCCATCTCGAACTTATTTTTTTCCGCTTCGAAGTTCATGCGCAGCGAGTGCATGGCCTCATCGGTGAGACCTCCCACATCGTACACCTGCTCTTTGTTCTTTAAGGCCCGCTCCAGATCATCCAGATTGATCTTTTTTTGCTCAATATCCAGTTCTCCGATGGCCAGGGAGATAAAGCGTGCCTCCGCGTTCAGACGCGCTTCACGCAGCTTGGCATTGGAGAGGTCGAGCGCGGACTGGGCCTGGTTTATCTGGGACAGGGTGCGCTTCTTTTGAATTTCCAGCTGGATGTTCCGGATCTGGGCGATCATCTGACCAAGGTATACCTGGTCTCCCTCCTCAACATTCATGGCTTTAATAATACCGTCGGTGATCACGGAGACATCCACCTTACGGAAATGACTGACGGTACCGAAGCTTCTGATTTCGGGCGTGATCTCCTGTTTAGAGGCGGTTATGGTTTTTACCTGTATTTTTTCATCCGATGTGAGGTAGTTTTCAGCGGAATCACCGCAGCTATATAAACAGAAAGCGGCAATAAATATGAATATGCATACGGCTGTAGTTCTTGTTACCATTATATTTACTTACTCCTCCTTGTCCTTGGGCAGGGCGTAAAAGCGCAGTATGGCCGGTTCCACGCCGATCAACTGCTCAAAGCTGCGTTCCATCTCCAGCAGGGCCAGCTGGTTTTCCAGAGCCGCGATCACAGCCTCCAGATATTCGGACTGCGACTCCAGGTAATCGATGCGCTTGATTTCACCGATGGCCAGCTGCCGCTCCTGAATAATGAGCTTGCGTTTAAAGAGCGCTAATGATTCTCTCTGCAGCTTAAGTTTTTCCACACGGTGGCCGTACTGCTTTAAAAACTGCTCTATAGTAAACTGCATATTGCTGAGCGCTTCTTCTTCTTTAAGCCTAAGCATCTCGAAGCTTAAGAGAGCTACTTTATGATCCACCAGAAAGCCCAGTTCGGGGAGAATTTCCGTGGACATGGAGATGCCCGTGCTGCGCTCCGAGCTTCCGCTTAATCCCGCGTTAATCTGGGTTTGTGTGGGCAGGGGCTTAAAGGGAAAGGAGAAGTTGAGCTTGACGGAAAAGCCCAGATCCTGCAGCGGGAAGTACTCTGAAGAAACCATGACTGAAAAATCCGCGTCGATACGCGGCAGGTAACTCTGCTCCACCATTTTGACTTCCTGCCTTTGCTTTTCGATTTCAAACTGCAGGGCTTTAAACTCGGAGTTGTTGACCAGTGCCATGGAAAGCCAGTATTCCGTGTTATCCACTAAGCTTAAGCCTTCATACTCAAGATCCAGCGAGTCGTCCAGTACAAGCATCGCATGCGGCTCCAGGCCCAAAAGCCTTTTGAATTCGAAGTACAGGCTCTCCTCTTCAATTTGGGTCTCTTTTATCTGCACCGCAAACTCTTTTACCTGGATTTCAGTGGCCAGCAGATCGACCTCGGTCAAAAGTCCCACCCGGCGTTCGGTACGGCTGATTTCGAGCTGCTTAAGCGCGATCTTGTGAATCTCCTGCTGCAGCTTTTTCTTTTCTTTGAACATTAAAATCTTATTGTACATGTTCCAGGTCTGATTGATGAGATCTTCCAGTTTCTTTTTATAGTTGAAACGGTCCAGAGCCAGCTGCATATGGGTAAGATTTCTGCTGATAATGGTTCTGCCGCCGTTATAGAGCAGCTGTGAGATGGTGAAGGAGATGTTCTTGCTGCGGATATCCGGATCGCCGATTTTTACGGTATCGTTCTGGCTGTAGCCCAGGGATAACCGCGGCAGGAACTCGCGGATGCTCAGGTCGAAGGCATATTTCTCGGCCGCCATCTGCAGAAGCAGCAGGCGCAGCTCCTGGGAGTTGTCCTCGGCAAGGACAATAGCCTTTTCCAGTGTAAGGTGCAGTAGCGGTTGGTCGGCTTGTGTATTGTTAGCGTTGAGCGGTGTGGATTCTATGGGATCCGCCCCCAGCACCTGTGAGATGAATATGGATATGATAACTAGATATGCAAACCTTTTCATTATACTGCTTTATTTAATCTTAAGAAGATTTACGAAATTTGACCTGCGCCTGAATGTTCCTGAACAGCTCCTCAAGGATTTCGTATAAATGCTGATAGGATTTAAGTGTCTCTTCGCTTTCTTCAGTATAGAGTGCTCTCACCACCACTTTTTTGCTGACCGGATTGCTCAGGCTGAGCAGAGCGGTAATGGAGTTGATGGTATCCAAGCCCTTGGTATAGGTTTTTTCACGGATCCAGAGCTCGCAGAGCAGATAGTCCGCACCTTCCGGCATAGTCTCGTTTTGGCCTAAAATCTGAATATTGCGTTTGCTCCCCAGCATAATCAGGGTATCGGGCAGCTTTTCTTTAAGGCCCAGATAGAACATGCGCTCCTCTAAATTAATTGCGTTGATTTTCCAGGTAAGCGAAGCCGGCTCTTTATTGTCCGCAAACACTTCAACCAGTTTTCTATTGATTGTTCCGCAGGAGACGAGGAGTGCTGCTGCGAGCAGATATAATAAAAGTTTACTCACCCGTATTTTGTGCTTCATGGGATACTCCTTTTATCTTATTAATCAGTTCTGTGACTGCTTTCTTCATTATATTGTTATCGGACAGCATGAGCAGGCAGATTTCAAGTTCTTTTAAGGCCTTGTCGTTCATGCCGAACTGATAAAAAATCTTACCCAGCTCAAGATGAGTGTATGCCGACTCTTCTTCATAGAGCGCCGCTTCATGCAGGTTGGCCAGCGCTCTTTGGATGTCGTTGTTTTCCTTATTGATCCTGGCCAGCAGTACCAACAGACGGGAATCACCTGAGTTGATGCTTAACAGTTTTTTAATTCTGGTTTCCGCGTCATCCTTCCGCCCCCGACTGAGTTCGGTACGGGCCAGCCACAGCTCCGCTTCATAGTAAAAGGGGTAGTCCTGCAGTAATTGAGTGAATACTTTTTCAGCTTGTTTAAAACTCCCGGACAGGTAATATGTCTTTCCCAGCATAAAACGCGCCTGGTAAAAGTTGTGCTTTTTTTGACTTAGTTTGAGGAAACTTGTTTCGGCCTGCTTGAAATTGCGGTTGAGATAGGCTTTTTTGGCGTTAAGATACTCTTTGACAAGGTCGGGGTCCAAATTCTCCAAGGTGATCTCCGCAGGCCCACAGCTGAAGAACAAGAGAGTACACAGACATAATCCTACAATCACTTTTTTTACCATTATATACTCCGATTTGGGCTTACTTTATTGTGCACCTATACCTTTGTCAAGCAAGTGTGCTTCCTGCATACAGGATAAAATGAGTCGCCTATTATATATTAATAACACGCATTTGTATATATTTGCTTTTATTTTGATTGCGCAATTTAGAAATGTCCTCTTGAATAATGTATTTTCTCTATCATAATGATAACATTGTTTACACCATGTAAATGATAGGGAGAAACCGGTTCAAAGCGGTGCTCCTGGAGTTGAAAGTTATTTATGCTGAATTCTTAGGATCCACGCCCAGGGCTTCTATATCCGCCAGGTCTTTGTACCGACCGGTTGCTTTCTTGTTCCTGATAAAATCTACGCGTCCGATGAAATAAACAGGAATGCCTCCGTATTCTCCCTCAACTCGATTTTGTTCTGCAGTATCCCATTCAACTCCCGATAGGGAAGTTATGATGTCGATCCTTACCGGCGGAACCCCCAGCTGTATGACCTTGTCCGGATGTGAGAAATCTTTCGCATGCATATCAAGTGCTCCAAAGCCGAATTCCTCAAGCGCTTTAATGATTTTCTGCGCATTTGTTTCATCAGGCTGTACAAAAATGTCAATGTCACCGGTGTAGCGCGGAGCGCCGTAAAAAGCAAGTGCGTATCCCCCGACGATAAGGCATTTGATATTATATTTGTTGAACAATTCGAGCAGTTCTTTGAAGTCTTGCTGAACTTCCATGGTGCTGCCTCCGTAAATACTCGACCGCCTCAATGCGTTCACCCGGAGAACGACTAAGCCAGTATTTCAGATCGCAATTTTTAAATACGGGATCGTTCAGGTCGCCTTTGGCAATAACTTTTTTTATCATATTCTATCCTTATATGCGACGATAATGTATCGTAACAAAACTCATCCTTTGCTGCAAGACACTTTTACGGAAAATACTTTACACCTCATCACCGGAGAGCGGAGAAATCGTTGAAACACTTGTGATCATCTGTAGTTGATTAATATTTAACCTTGGATGGGAACGGATGGCTCTATAATTATAACTCTTTACACTGTTCTATCACCGATTCCCAACAACAGACCGTTAATGCTAATATCTTCGTCAATTTCTTCCCAGTGCAATCCCGTCCCACCACCGCTGATGATATAATTATTCCGTTGTTTTTCAGTTGCATTAAGTAATCTAGGGAAATATAATAATGGTACTGACAACTGTCTGCCGTCTGACAACAGTACCCATAGGTCGTCAGCTTTAAACCATACTTTTACTGCATGGGCTTCTTTAAGCGAAATATCCATTCCAAGCCTCCATGATTAAATTTATATTATTTTCAACTATCTTTTCAAGTTCATTTAGTTCATTTGAATTCATACCCCACAAAAAACCTTCAACATCCGCAGTCATCCGTAGTTGAAAAAATCTCAATTAGGCGCGTTTTTCACAAATAAAAAATATTTTTTAACACTTTTTAAAAGCAAAACCGGCAGTGGATTGGTATTGAAATATAGAAGATGGTTTTTATTTTGAAATATAAAACAAAGCGCGTGATTTTAGTGTTTTTCACGTAATACATAATAAAAAAGGCTTGATATGAATACCAAAGAGAGACATATAGTACGCATACTAAAACTGTTGGAGCTCAGGCGGATTACATTGAAGGAAGCCGCGGCTTTACTGAGTGTGAGCTACCGCCATATTCGACGCATTTACAAAAACTATAAACAGGACGGCGACTACTGTCTGATTCACGGCCTGCAGGGCAGGGTGTCCAACAGAAAGATTGACGAGAGTATCCGGAATAAAATTTTACATTGTTTTAAGGAGAATTTCAGATACTGCGGGCCTACCATCGCCGCCAGAAAGCTCAACAGCCTGGGGTATGGAATAAACAGAGAAACACTGCGCAAATGGCTTTTGGAGGAAGGCTTGTGGAAGTGTAATTGTAAATATCCCAAGCGGAAAATACAAAGAAGACAGTATAGATACTTCGGCGAGCTGGTACAGTTGGGAATTGTTCGTCTTAGACCGTTTGGCCAAACAAGTAAGAGCTGTTCTTTACTGTACCTGATCGACGATGCCACTAAAGTTACCATCAGCTTATTGGCCCACAGACCTACAGTACGCAAGGCCATGCGCCTGCTGGGCAGGTGGGTAAAGAAATTCGGCATCCCCATGAGCATCTGCTGCGGCTCGAAGCTGCTTTTTCGGATAAGAGGAAAAGCAGCCGGTGGAGTGGGAAAAGGAGCGGACAAGCGAGGTAAGAAAATTATCACGGCATTCAGCTGCGCCTGCGATCGTTTGGGTATTGAAACCATAGTTAAGGAACTAAAGCATGAGAGAAAGTACCTGCAGCTTCATCTTGAAAACTATAAAAAACACCTGCTGCGAAAGCTGGAAACAGCGGGAATTGGCTTTCTGGAAAACGCGCAGCAGGCGATGAATAACGGGTTTATGGATGAGATGAACAAAGCACACGCGGAGCCTCCGAGCAGACCGCAGGATTTTCATGTGCAGCTGGAAGCGGACGACAATTTAAGTTCGGTTTTATGTTTTACGTACAATAAGATTGTGTCCGGGGATTTGCTTATAAGGTATAAAGGCAGGCTTTACCGGATTAATGACGGTGGCATGCCCTTTCCCTCTCCGTACATTCAGGTGCGGCTGACGGAATGGCTGGACGGATCGGTTCACGTGTATTACGGAAAAAGGGAACTGCAGATAGCAGAGGTTGCGAACGATGTTGTTAATAATAGAAAGCATTAATTATCGATATCGGCGGTCATCTTCGGGATCATACGCAATATTGCTGGAGCTTTACATTATCCATACAATTTAGCGATTCTAAATAAAAAGAACTTTTTATCTCTAACAGCTCTTACCACAGCTCGAAATCCTTTAAGTTTTGCATTGAAGG
>Ga0307430_1000886_pt1 | contig 23823 bp, 17 predicted proteins | sample SalMarWE160130MG_FD_202159 | JGI IMG/M metagenome (GOLD analysis project Ga0307430, IMG submission 202159) | Salt marsh sediment microbial communities from the Plum Island Ecosystem LTER, Massachusetts, United States - WE1603-130 | ecosystem: Environmental > Aquatic > Marine > Intertidal zone >...
CGAGGGCCGACGGCGAGTTGTGCGTCTCGACCTTCATCACGAGGTTCCAGTCGTCGGTGAACTTGATAATGCCGGCGTTGTCGTGGAACACGCTTACGAGCCAGTCGATTCGCTCGGCGATCTTCTTGGTCGCGCCGCGCACGAACGTATTGAAAAGCGAGTGGATCAGTTCGGCTGTACCGTTCTCGCTGCCCGGCGTGAGTTCTGTTGTGCGGTAGTCAATCGTCGCATTGAAGATCTTGTGCTTGCAGTGCTCCGACCACGTTTGGGCAAGGCACTCGAGCTCCACGTTGGTCGGGTTGGCGTCGAGGCCGAGCGCCTTGCGCTTCGCGATGATTTCCGGCCGGCGGTAGTGGGCCTGGATCGTTTTCATCTCCTCGAGAGCGAGCGCCAGGATTCTCTCGGTGCTGATGCGCATGAGCTCGTCGTCGGACACTTCGAGATCGATCGTCCGGACCTGCGGCTTGTGGGCGATCTCGACCTTCGGCACGTCGAGCGGCGCCCCTCTCAGGCGTCCGTATTCGCCGGCACTGAGCACGCGCCAGCGCTGAATGAGGTCGTTGGCAATAAGGCCCGAGGCGATCCGTTCCGCATCTTCGGCGCTGTGGCAGCCTTTCAGGAGATATTGCCTCGAGGTGTAGACGCGGATGTCGCGCTGGGCGGCGCTGGGGATGACGTCGCGGATGGCGGCAACGGACGTATGGCCCACGTTGTCGGTCACACCGGGCCGGAAGCCAACCTCGATGAGGTAGTCGAACTCCTTGGGGAGCGGGCCGTCAGGAGACGGTGCGTTGACCGACGAGACCTGGATAACGGGGTCGGTGAAGAGCTCGGCGCGCAGTTGCTGGAGTTTGTCAGCGCTGAGATAGCCGACGATCGTGTAGACTTCGACGATCCGGACGTTCGCCAGCTCGATCCCCAGATGCTCGGAGACCTTGTGCCGGATGGTCTCGCCGGGCGCGTCGCGCACCTCGGGCTTCAGGGCGACCTCGATCCGATGCGCCATGGCGTTCCGTTCCTCCTGCTCACAAGAGGCTGCAGCCTAGCAAACGAGACAACCGAGGTCAACGGGATTGGGTCCGCGAGGCGCCAGCCGCCCGGCTCCGGCGCGTGGATGCTGTCGCACAGAGACCCTGGCCCGCTGCCGGGCGATGAGGCGTTTCTTGGCGACGGCCTGGGGCCACGCTACACTGTGCGGGTCGCGGAGCGCAGCGACATAGCTTCTCGAAGGAGCATCATATTGTCGTGGCTGGCCGAGGAGGTCGAGCCGCTGTATGCGTCCGGCCAGGGCCGGCCGAGCATCGACCCGGAGGCGGCCGTGCGACGCTTCAGCGTCGCGTAAGCTGTTCCTTCGGAACAGCCGTGCGGCTGATGCTGGCGGGGTTTTTCGAGGGCATCGTGCATGACCGCAAGCTGTTGCGCCAGGCGCAGGTCAACGTGGCGATTCGCTGGTTTTGCGGCTACGGGCTCGACGAGGCGCTGCCTGATCACAGCAGTCTGACGCGCATCCGTCAGCGCTGGGGGCGGCGCGGTTTCGGCGCATCTTTGAGCGCCGGTTGTGGAACGTCTCGATCCAGGCCCATCTGACCGCGGTGGCCATCAACCTCAAGCGGCTGGCGCGGGCCGTGTGCGGGCTGCCGGCCAAGGCGGCCCGTCGTCGTGTGCGTTCTCCTGCGCGCGGGCTGTTTGGCCTGCTCGCTCAGGGTCTCAGGCGCCTCTGCCCGGCCTAAAACAGCCAACAAACAAGGAGTTTTTCAACAGGCCCTGACGCCCGTGGCTACATCACGTGGTCCCCTGCGGGGACTCGGTTGTCCTCTCACTTCACGCCTTTATGAGGGAATTGACTTCTGCCACGGGCTGCTAGCGGGGGAGCTGAGCCTATGTTATCCTAGCTAGGGCAGCGAGCGCGCAGGCGCGAGGCAGGCGATTATGAACGGGAAGTACCGCGTGGCCAAAGTGGCCGCGGCGATCATCGTGGTCGTGGCGGCCATGTTCGTTGTCCTCCGCACGTGCCAGAGCGGCGAGGAAGTAGGACCGCCGAAGCGCGCGGCACGGCTGGCGGCCGTCGCGGGCATGTTCTATCCCGGCGAGGCCGAGGAACTGCGCCGGACCGTTCGGCAGCACCTCGACGCTGCGGAACCGAAGGAACTCGGCGAGGTGCGGGCGCTTGTCGCGCCGCATGCGGGGTATCCGTATTCGGGGCCGGTGGCGGCGTTCGGTTTCAAGGCGATCGCGGGCCGGCAGTACAAAACCGTGATTATCATGGGACCGTCGCATCGGTACCCGCTGCGGGGCGCGTCGATCCCCAACGTCGAGGGGTACGAGACGCCGCTCGGCACCGTTCCGTTGTCGCCGTTGGCCGACGCGCTGCGCCGGGAGAAGGTTTTCGACGACGTGCCGGACGCGCACGCGGAGGAGCACTCGATCGAGGTCGAGCTCCCGTTCCTCCAGGTCGTGCTCGGCGAGTTCGAGCTCGTCCCGATCCTCGTCGGCGACGCCGACGCCGAGGCGATGGCGACCGCGATCCTCAAGCACCTCGACGACACAACGCTCATCATCGCGAGCTCGGACCTGAGCCACTACATGCCGTACGATGTGGCGAACCGGTTCGATGCGTTCACTGTCCGCACGATGGCCGAGGAGGATGCCGAGCTGATCGAGCTGTGCCAGGCGTGCGGGAAGGCGCCGATCGCGACGCTCCTGCGGATCGCTCGAAAAAGGGGCTGGCACCCGCACGTGCTCGACGCGCGCAACAGCGGCGATACGGCCGGCGACAAGAGCCGGGTGGTCGGCTACTGCTCGGTCGCGTTCACGAAGGAGGAGGAGCCGTTTGAGCCGCCCGAACGGAGCTCCGGGCCGCTGGACGAGGATGAGCAGAAGACGCTGCTCGAGCTCGCGCGCGCGTCGCTCGAAGCGGCTGTCAAAGGCGAGCCGGCTCCTGCGCCAGACGAGGACGAGCTACCAGAGAATCTGCGCCGGCGGGGCGGCGCGTTCGTGACGCTGACGAAGCACGGCGAGCTGCGCGGCTGCATCGGCCACATCCTGCCGTACGACACGCTCTGCGAGAGCGTGATTGGGAACGCGGCGGCCGCGGCGCTCCAGGATCCGCGGTTCCCGCGCGTTCGCGAGGCCGATCTCGACGAGATCCACGTCGAAGTGAGCGTGCTCACAGTGCCGCGCTGCCTGACGGCCTCGTCGCCCGATGAGCTGCTGAAGAAGCTCGAGCCGGGCAAGGACGGCGTCTACCTCGTCGTGGGCCCGTACACGTCAACGTACCTGCCGCAGGTGTGGGAGGACCTCCCCGACAAGGCGACTTTTATGGCGCGGTTGAGCATGAAGGCCGGCCTGGGCGCAAGCGCCTGGAAGAGCTCGGCGGCACGCGTCTTTATCTACCACGCCCAGGTGTTCGAGGAAGAGCAGGGCGAGCCGACCGAATGAGCATCGGCGTTTTTCGCACGCGCCGCAACGCGCTCGTGTTCGTCTCGATCACGGCGCTCGGCGTCTCGTCGATTATCACCCAGCTCACCGTCATGCGCGAGCTGCTGAGCCTGTTTGCGGGCAATGAGCTTGTCGTGGGCGTCGTGCTGGCAAACTGGCTGCTGCTCACGGGCGTCGGCTCGGCGCTCGGCAAGCTATCGCAGCGCTTCCGCCGGCCGCTCGTGTGCCTCATGGCGTTGCAGGTGTTCGTCGCGCTCATGCCGCTCGCGCACGTGCTGCTCATTCGCGGCCTGCGCAACGTGGTGTTCATCCGGGGCGAGGCGATCGGCTTCGCCCGCATCGTCTCGTCGACGTTCCTGCTCCTTGTGCCGTACTGCCTCGCCGCCGGCTTCGTCCTGACGTTTGCCGCGACGCTCCTCAAGCTGGGCGACGAGCGGCGTGCGCCCGGCCAGATCTACGTGCTCGACACGATCGGCGACATCGTCGGCGGCTGCCTGTTCGCGTTCGTCCTCGTTTACGTGCTGACCACGTTCACGAGCCTCTACGTGCCGTGCGCGATCAACCTTGCGTGCGCCGTGGTGATCGCGCTCGAGGCGGGCCGACGTTGGCTCGTCGCCGTGCCCGTTGCCGCGGCGATCGGCGTCGCTACGCCAGGTCTCCTGACTAAGCCGGAGCTTGCGACGACGCGGTGGCTGCACGAGGGCGAGGAGGTGATCGAGCGGCGTGAGTCGCGCTACGGCAGCGTCGTCGTCACGCGCGTGGCCGACCAGCTCCAATTCTACCAGAACGGCGTGCTGCTCTTTTACACGCACAACGATATGGCGAACGAGCGTGCCGTGCACTTCGCCATGGCCCAGCACGACGGGCCGAGGCGCGTGCTGCTCATCAGCGGCGGCGCCGCCGGCACGACGAACGAGATTCTCAAGTACCGGAGCGTCGAAGCGATTGATTACGTCGAGCTCGACCCGCTCATCATCCGGCTCGGCACCGAGTACACGGACAGCCTCGATGATGCGCGCGTCCACCCGATCATCGGCGACGGCCGCCTGTACGTTCGGACGACGCCGCGGCAGTACGACGTCGTGATCCTCGACCTGCCGACGCCGGACACCGCGCAGCTCAACCGCTTTTTCACGCGCGAGTTCTTCCGCGACGTCAAGCAGCGCTGCATGCCGGGCGCCGTTGTGTGCGTGCCGATCCGGGGTGCGGCCAACTACCTCGGTGGCGCGCTGGTGGACCTCAACGCGAGCCTGTACGTGACGTTGAAGGACTCGTTCGGCAGCATCGCCATCATCCCCGGCGAGACGCACCTGTTCCTCGCATCGGACGGGCCGCTCACGACGGACGCCGACGAGATCGCCGCGCGGCTCAAAAACCGCGGCGTCGAGAACCGCTACGTGAACGAGTATTTCTTGGCCGACCTGCTCAATCCGCAGCGAGTCGAGTACGCGCGCGACACGATCGAGACGGCCGCGAGGACGGCGCCCGTCAACCGCGACTTCGCGCCCGTCTGCTATTTCTACGCGATTCGCTACTGGCTCTCGGAGCACAAGGTGCGGCTCGGCGTGTTCGGCGTTGTCGTGGCGATTGCGCTCGTCGTCTACCTCGTGCGGCTCAGGCCGGTGCCGCTGGCGATCTTCACGACGGGCTTTGCGGCGGCCGGGCTTGAAGTGGTCGTGATCATCGCGTTCCAGGTGCTCTACGGCTACGCGTACCACCAGATCGGCGTGATCGTCGCCACGTTCATGGTCGGCGCCGCGCTCGGCGCGGGTTTGATGAACCGGGCGCCGGGCAGCGTGAGGCGCCGGACGCTCGTGGCGCTCGAACTGCTCGTCGCCGCGTTCTCGTGCGCGCTGCCCGGCGTGTTCCTGCTGGCGCAGAGCGTTGCCAGCGCGTCGGGACAGGCGCTCGTAGCGCAGGTCGGATTCCCGATTATCATGATCATCTTAGGCGGGCTCGTCGGTGCCGAGTTCCCGGTGGCGAGCCGGTTGTGGTTTCGGGGAGTCGCGCAGACGGCGGCGGCGTTGTACAATGCGGACTTGATCGGCGCGTGCGTCGGCGCAGCCGTCGTCGGGGCCGTGCTGCTGCCGATGCTCGGGATGATGACCGTCTGCGTGCTCGTCGGCGCGCTGAACGTCGCGAGCGCGGTGATCCTGCTCGCGGCAAGACACGTCTAGCGTTGTGGAGAGACCAATGGCTCGACATTCCGTCCAGTGGTACCTGTACAAGGTCTTGAGGATCTCCGGCTACGTCTTCTTCTTTGTCGCCGTGCTCATGATCATGTCGGGCCTCGCCATGACGGGCCGGTACGGGTTCAACAGGCTACTCTCTGCCGAGACGGGCTGGAAGATCCACAACACGCTCAAGTGGCCCGTCATCGGGCTGGTCCTCATTCACGGCATCGTCGCCTGGTACCTCTCCTTCCGCCGATGGGGATGGGTGAAGTGAACGATGAGACCGAGAACGCTGAGGCCGGCCCGCTGATCGACGAGGCGCCGCTGCAGCCGCCACGGAAAATCACGCGGCGCGACGCGATCAAGTACTGCGTGCTGGGCTTCGCTGGGCTGAGCGCCGTAGGGTCAGCCGTCGGCTACTTCGCGTCCGAACGACGGGGCCGGCGCCTCATCAGCGTGTTCAAGGGCGACGGCCCCAAGAAGCTCTGGGAGTGGTCGCGCGAGGCGATGCACTACGTCAAGCTCGGCCGCAACGTGAGCTGCAAGCTTTGCCCGAACGGCTGTATCCTCGCGCCAGGCGATCGGAGCGCGTGCCGCGTCAAGGTCAACATCGACGGCACGCTCTACACAATTGCCTACGGCAACCCGTGCGCGGTAAATGTCGACCCGATCGAGAAGAAGCCGCTGCTGCACTTCCTGCCGACGACGGGCGCGTTCTCGATCGCGACGGCGGGCTGCAACCTGCGCTGCCTCAACTGCCAGAACTGGCAGATCTCGCAGAGCACGCCCGAGGAGACGGACAACTACGATCTGCCGCCGGCGAAGGTGGTCGAGGCGGCCAAGCAGTCCGGCTGCTCGTCGATCGCGTACACGTACTCGGAGCCGACCGCGTTCTACGAGTACATGGTCGATACCGGCCGGCTCGCGCACGAGGCGGGCTTGAAGAACGTCTGGGTCACGAACGGCTACATCAACCGGAAGCCGCTCGAGGAGCTCTGCGACGTAATCGACGCGGCCAACGTGGATCTGAAGAGCTACAACGAGGCGATCTACAACCGGCTCAACGCCGGGCATCTCGCGCCGGTGCGCAACACGCTCCGGACGCTGCGCGACAAGGGCGTCTGGTTCGAGGTGACGACGCTGCTCGTGCCCACCTACCTCGACGACATGCGCATGATCGAGCGGATGTGCCGCTGGCTCATCAAGGAGATCGGCCCCGGCCACCCGCTCCACTTCTCGCGCTTCGTCCCGCAGCACAAGCTTCGCCACCTGCCGCCGACGCCCGTCGAGACGCTCCGAGCCGCCCGCGAGGTGGCGCTCAACGCGGGCCTCCACTACGTCTACGTCGGCAACGTCGCGCTCGACGAGGTGCCCGGCTCGGCGAACACCGTCTGCCCGGACTGCGGTGAGCTGCTCATCGAGCGGCGCGGCTACCTCGTCATGCGCAACGACATCGCCGACGGCGCCTGCCCGCACTGCGGCCGCGCGATCGAGGGCGTCTGGCAGTAACAAGCCGCTTGGCCCCCGGCGCGTCGGCATGCTACATTCAAGACCCACGACGGGCGGTTAGCTCAGATGGTGAGAGCGCCTGCCTTACAAGCAGGAGGTCACTGGTTCGAATCCAGTACCGCCCATGACGCCCGCTCTCTCGATCTCTCGACGCGCACACCCGGAGTCCAACCATGCCCGGTGGAGCAGAATGCGGACGGGGCTTGACAAGCTGGCCGGGGCCGGGCAGTATCCGGCGTCCTTGATGGAGGAGGCCGTTTCATCTGCGATGCTGGAGGGCGCGAGGCCTTCCGTCGCACGGCCCGGATCCTTGGTGGCTGGGGTTATCAGGGATCGGCAAGCAGGCTAATCCGCAGCGGAAGGATCGGTTTGCCCGATGCGCAAGACACTCATCCGCACGCTGACGTTCGTCTTCGGCCTCTACTTCATCCTCGAGTTCCTCCTCCCCAAAGAAATCGGCGGCAACTTCGACAAGACGGCCCTCCGCGCGCCCGCCGTCCTCTATGACGCCGAGTCCGGCGAGTACCGCATGTACTATGTCGGCCTCTATAACCGCCGGACGCAGGCCGTCGGCCTTGCCACGAGCAAGGACGGCGTGTCGTGGGAGAAGTACGAGGGCAATCCCGTCATCCGCTCGACGCTGTTCAACTCGGCCGACCGGCGCGGATTCTCGTCGCTGTGCCCGATCAAGATCGACGGCGGCTACGAGCTGTACTACCTCGGCCACGACATGAACGTGCCGCCGCACAAGACGATCTGTTGGGCCACGAGTGGCGACGGCTTCGCGTGGGAGAAGCATGGCCGGCTCGAGGTCAAAGGCGAGATCCCGTGGCGCCAACACGACGAGCTTGATGCCTCCGCGGTCCGGCGCACGCCGCGCTATACGAAGCTTCAGGCGCTGGCCGTGATGGTGAGCGACGGCAAGCGCGTCCTGTTCATCGCCCACACGAACGCGAGGGGCCGGACCGAGCTGCTGCGGGCCAAGCGAACGGGCACGAATGGCGAGTGGGTCGTCCTGCCTGAGCCGCTTCCGCTCACGGGCCTCAGCGCGACACAGAAGATCACGTCTCTGACGTACGTGGAGCAGGGCGACGCTGGCGAGCTCTGGATGTACCTGAGCGACAAAAAGCTGTGCCGGGCGCGCCTGAGCGACACGATGGCGGTCGAGTTCGTGTTGGGCACACCCCCAGAGCTAGAGGCGCCCGAGGAAGAGGCGCTCGAGGAAGGCGAGAAAGAGCCGTGGCGCGGCTTCTTCAGGCGGATGTGGGCGACAGCCCAACCCCCCTGGGAATATGAGGAGCCCGTGCTGGCGGAGCCGTGGCGGGCGTTTTTCGCTCGGATGTGGGCGAGGGCTCAGCCGCCGTGGGAATATGAGGCACCTGTGTTGCCGGAGCCGTGGCGGGCGTTTTTTGCTCGGATGTGGGCAACGGCCCAGCCCCCGTGGGAGTATGAGGAGCCTGTGCCGCCGGAGCCGTGGCGCGGGTTCTTCGCCCGGTTGTGGGCGACGGCTCAGCCGCCGTGGGAGTATGAGGAGCCTGATCCTCTGCAGAGCATGGACGAGATATGCGTGTTCGCCGGCGCCGAGGGGTATCGGCTCGTCTATTCGAGGGAGCGGGGCGAAAAGACGGCCGAGGATGAGATGGCGCCGATGACGCTGTACACGATCGGCAGCGCCAACGGCACCACGTGGCAGTTGCCGACGCAGTGGGCCTATGGCGGCGAGAGCCCGATCGCACCGGCCCTGGTCAGAGGCCCGCGATCCCAGCCCACCTACCTCTCGCACGGCTTTGGCTTCATGGGCACGGTCTTGAGTGTGATCGGCGCGTTCGCCATCGGCCTCGGCGGCGTCAACATGGCCATCATGCAGGGGCGCCGGGTCGCCAAGGGCGGCAAGGGCGTCCACAACAGCATCCTGTTCTTCATCTGCCTCGTGTTCATGTTCACGGCGACCATCTTGGGCAAGCCGATCATCGACAAGGTCAAGGCGGCCAAGGCGAAGGCGACGACCGAGCAGGAAGCCCGGGACAACGTCGAAGAGATCAGGCAGGAGCATTCGTGGTTCAAGTTTCAACTGGCCCAGGCTTACGACTTCGTCTTCTACCACGTGCAGTTGCATCTGGGCGCGACCCTCTTCGCGCTCGTGTCGTTCTACATGGTCGGGGCCGCGTTCCGTTCGTTCCGGGTCAAGTCGGCCGAAGCGGGGTTCCTCATACTCTCGGCGACGATCGTGCTGCTTGGCCAGATACCGCTCGGCGCCCAGTTGGGCCCGTGGTTGCCCAAGCTGGGCGGCAAGCTGCTTATCTTGTTCAACGGGGCGGCCTACCGCGCCGTCCTGATGGGCATGGCGATCGCGGCGATCTCGGTGTCGGTGCGGTTGTGGCTTGGCTTGGAGAAGGGGATGTTCCATGGAACCTGATCAAGCGAAGCCAAAGACGTTTCTGGAACGGTTCCAGACGCTGGACCGCCGCATTCTCTACGTGGCGTTCTTTGTCTTCGTGGTGGGGGCACATTTCGTCCCGATACGCTGGCCCTCCACGCCGGCCAAGCACACGCGCGCGCTCTACGCCGCGATCGAGAATGCCCCCCTCGACAAGGTCGTTGCCATCGACAGCGATTGGTTTGCGGGGATCCGGGCCGAGTCGGAGAACCAGATGCGTGCCATATTCCACCACTTGATGCGGCGCCGTCTCAAGTTCGTCATCCTGGCATGGGCCCGCAACCCCGAAGGACAGAAATTCGGCTACGACATCGCCGCCGACGTGGCCGAAGAGTACGGCTACGAGTACGGCAAGGACTGGGTCGCATTCGGCATGGTGCCGAAAGCGCGCGGAGCCGAGCTCGCGTCGATGGCCAAGGACATCCGCGGGTTTATCCAGACGGACGTGTACGGGACGAGCCTCGACGACGAAGAGAAGCTCCCGATGATGCAAGACGTGGAGAACATCTACGACATCGGCCTCATCGTGTCGTTTTCCTACGGGTTTGATCCGAACTGGCTCGGGTTTATCCAGGGCGTCTACGGCACGCCGTTTGGGGTGGCCATGTCGGCGATCGAGTCCTCGACCGCCTATTCGTTCGTCGAGTCGGGCCAGATCTGCGGCATGCTGGCCGGGGCGGCGGGCGCGGCCGAATACGAGCAGTTGCTCGATCTACCGGAGAGCAAGCGCCCTGCGCGGAAGCCGGTCAATGTGCTCTCGATCTCGATCGTCTACATCCTGTTCGCCATCCTGCTCGGCAACATTGCGTACCTGACGAGCCTTGGGAAGAAGCGATGAACAGGAAGACAGCTCTTCAGCTCGCGCTTGTCCTTGGCATTGCAGCGCTTTTTGTCGCCGGGTTCTTTTACCACTGGTCGCGCGTCCACGACAATCCGGACGTGGAGCTCAAGACTCGAATCGGCGCGTGGGTCGGTGCGATCTGCGTTTTCGGCATCCTGTCATACCTGCACAGCGAGAACGTCTTCTACCGGGTGTTCGAGCACATCCTGCTTGGGCTGGGCCTGGGCTTCACCATCGCCAACGTGATCTGGCAGGTGTTGATCGCCAAGTGGTGGGAGCCGATGTACGCGGCCTATAAGGCGTTTTACGAGGGGGAGGCGACAGGTCAGTCGTACTGGGACGCGTGCCTCATCGTTGCGGGCATCTTCGGCCTGCTGTGGTATTTCCAGTATAGCAAGAAGTACCTGTGGCTGAGTCGGATCACGATCGGCGTTACCGCCGGTGCCGGCGCCGGCCTGGCAATCAAGTCGGAGTCGATCAGAGTGCTGCCGCAGATCACGTCCACATTCAAGAACGTCATCATCGGCAGCTCGGCGGCGCCGCATCTGTCTGTTGGCGGCCGGTTCTGGCTTTCGCTCGAGAACGTGCTGTATGTCGTCATTGTCTGCTGTGTGCTCTACTACTTCTTCTTCTCGTTCCGGCGCGATTCGGCATTGGCGAAAGCGCCGGCCAACATGGGCCGGTTCTTCTTAATGATTAGCTTCGGGGCATTCTTCGGCAACACGTTCATGACGCGCGTAGTGATTCTGATTGATCGGGTCAACTTCCTACTCCACGACTGGTTGATGGTGCAGTAACCGGCAGCCGAAGAGGCTGCGGCAGCCGACGAGGCTGCGATAGAGGCGTGTGATGGAACAGGCAAGCTGGGCACTGCGGGTCTTCGTGTTCTTGATCGCGTTCTTCGTGCTGTGGAAGGTGCTGCGCGCGAAGGCCGGCCGAGAGATCTACCTGCGAAAGATCCCGGGGCTCGAGAAGGTTGACGAGGCGGTCGGCCGCGCCACCGAGATGGGCCGCCCGATCATGTTCAACCCCGGTCTGGTCGACCTGAGCATCGAGTTGTTCTGCTGCCTCGCGTGCCTGTCGCACGTTGTACGCCGGGCGGCCAAGGTGAACACCAACGTGCTCGTCCCGATCGCCTATCCGCTGACGTACGCGATCTGCGAGGAGTTCTGGAAAGACGCCTACGCGCTCGAGGACAAGCCGGGCCTGTTCAACTCCGAGGAGTCCATCCGGTTCTTTTCCCCGAGCCAGCCTGTGTTTGCCAGCAGCACGTCGGGCTGGATGGAGCGCGACCGGGTGGGCGCCAATTTCCTGTGGGGTTCCTACGGCTGGGAGTCGCTGTTCCTGGCCGAGGCCGGCCAGCGCGCCGGCGCAATCCAGATCGCCTGCATCTACTCGTACTACCAGGTGCCGTTCCTGATCGTCTCGTGCGACTACACGGCGTTCGGCGAGGAGTTCTACGCCGCGGGCGCCTACTTCGGCCGCGACCCGGTGCTGGTCGGCAGCCTGGCCGGGCAGGATATGTCGAAGCTCGTCATCTTCTTGCTCATTATCGTCGGGTCGATCCTGGCGGTCGTCATAGGCGAGTTCAACTGGCTCTACATGCTCCTGTACGGCACGTGAGAGACGCCGCGGCCTTCCCTTCGCACCTGACCCGCTTTCTCGGCTATACTCACACCCGAGCTGCCCCTGTTCTCGGAGAACCGGCATGACCCAGCTCTTCACGTGCAGCAGCCGCATCGACGCGTCTGCCGAGGAGGTCTTTGCCTGGCACACGCGGCCGGGCGCGCTCGAGAGGCTCCTGCCGCCGTGGCAGAAGGTACGCATCGTCGAGCAAGCCGGCGGCATCGAGCCCGGCGGCCGGGTCGTGCTTGGCGTCCAGCAGGGCCCGTTCTCCTTCCGGTGGCACGCTGTCATTGAGGAATGCAACGAAGGCCGGCTCTTCGTCGACCGCCAGGTCAAAGGGCCGTTCGCCCACTGGGTCCACTCGCACCGGTTCCTGCCCGAGGGAGGCGCGTCCTGCACGATCGAGGACCGCGTCAGTTACCGGCTTCCCATGGGGCCGATTGGGAGCTTGTTCGGCGCCAGGGCCGTGAAGCGGTCGCTCAAGCGGATGTTCCGTTTCCGACACGACCGCATCCGCAACGACCTGACCCGGCACAAGGCGTTCGGGCAGCGTGGCCCGCAGCGGGTCGTGATCACGGGCTCATCGGGCCTGATCGGGGGCAACCTGGCGGCGTTTCTCACCAGCGCTGGCCACCACGTTGTCCGGCTCGTCCGCCGGCAGCCGAAGGCCGGGCGCAACGAGGCGTTCTGGAATCCCGAGACGGGCGAGATTGATGCCGCGGCCATCGAGGGCGCCGACGTCGTCGTCCATCTGGCCGGTGAGAGCATCGCCGGCAAGCGGTGGTCGCGCGCCGTCAAGGACAGGATCCTGCGCAGCCGCGTTGACGGCACCACGCTGCTCAGCCGGACGCTGGCGCGGCTGAATCGCCGGCCGCATACGCTCATTTCCGCTTCGGCCATAGGGTGTTATGGCTCGCACGATGAGGAACTACTTGATGAGACAGCAGAACCCGGTGAGGGCTTCCTTGCCGAGGTTTGCAGGGCGTGGGAGGCGGCGACCGAGCCGGCCCGGCTGGCGGGCATCCGGGTTGTGACACTGCGCACCGGCCTTGTCCTGAGCGCAGCCGGCGGGGCGCTGGCCACGATGCTTCCGGCGTACCGTTACGGCGTCGGCGGCGTCATCGGCAGCGGTCGTCAGCAGATGAGCTGGATCGCCCTCGACGACCTTGTCGGCGCCATCCACCACCTGCTCTTCACCCAGATCACCGGCCCCGTGAACGCCGTCTCGCCGAACGCCGTCACGAACGCCGAGTTCACGCGGACGCTCGGCGCGGTGCTGCGGCGGCCGACGGTGTTCCGTGTGCCGGGTGCGGTCGTGCGTCTCGCGTTCGGTGAGATGGGCGACGCGCTGCTTCTTCGCGGCGCGCGGGTTACGCCGGCCGCACTCGCGGCCAGCGGCTTCCGCTTCCTTTACCCGGCTCTGGGCGACGCGCTCCGCCACGAGCTCGGGCGGCCCGCTGCCTAAACTGCCAGTATCGCATCCCAGAAATGGGGAAGAGAAGCACAGGTTGGCCTTCCCAAGGCCTTGGCACGATCTCGTGCAGCCCGAGCTCCTGGGCGTTTATGGTCATGAAGCGAATACGTTGTCACGGCGATGTAGGGCGGGCCGCCCTCGGCCCGCCGAAGGTGCGCCGGATCCCCGGCGGTGGCCGAAGGCGCGCTACAACGTTACTACACGACGTGTGTCGCCGCTTTGCGGCTGCGGCGGGGGGCTGACCTTCGGTCAGCTTAGGGGCCCCGCCCTACAACCGCCTCGCGAGCCGCGTGCCCAACTGACACGTTATTCCCTTCATGACCATGAACGCCCGTGCTCTTCATAGGCCGGCCCTTCAGGGCTGGTCCCACGTGTGCCGCCCACTCCTTGAAGGGCGTTTCAACGTCCTTCCCATTCTTGGCTTAAGCCACCTCCTGGAAGCCCGTTGAAACGGGCTGCCGGACTGTAGCCGAGCCGTCGACCAGCCCTGAAGGGCCGGCCTATGGAAGAACGGAACAAGCCTGTTGAAACGGGCTCCGGTCACGGTCGGCGGGGATGGCGGCGGTAGGCTCGCGGTCCGTCTGGAGGTTGCCGACCCGAACCGCGACCCAAGGTGACCGCCCGACTCGACAAGCCCGGCGACCGTTCCGCCCCAGAAAGTCCTTGCAGCAACGGGGGTCAAGTGCTATATGAGACGTTCCGATGGTCAGTTGGTCGTTCCGGCTGGCCGTCCGCGTCCGTCCCCGGATGCGGAGTCGCCCTTTGCGGGGGCGTAGCTCAATTTGGTTAGAGTACCAGACTGTCGATCTGGGTGTTGCGGGTTCGAGTCCCGTCGCTCCCGCCAACCTCCTCACCACGGAGGCGAGCTGTTGCGGCCAGCCGTTGGCAGGCAAGGTTCGAGCTTGCCCGCCGCAGGCGGGTCCCGTCGCTCCCGCCAACTTCTCTCAGTACCTGCATCATCCCCGGGCGTTTGAACGCCCTGCTCTGCATAGGCCAGTCCTTCAGGGCTGGTCCAGCGCGTCCGGGCTATTGCGTTCGAGGGCGTTTCAACGTCCTTCCCGCCTCGGCTTAAGCCATAGGAGGGTAAGCCCGTTGAAACGGGCTCGTGCAATGTGTGCGGCGCCCCATTCGACCAGCCCTAAAGGACTGGCCTACCCAAGACAGGACAAGCGTGTTGAAACACGCTCCTGATGTGACTATGCCGACGGCCGTCGCGGATTACACTGCAGCTACGGCCGATGCCAGCCACAGCGGATCAAATGACTACGCAGAAGCCTCGGTGAGACGCGGAGCTAGAACTTGAGGACGTCGGTGAGCTCGAGGATGGTGACGATGCCGTTGTAGGCGCCGTGGAGGGCGATGGAAGCGACCCAGAAGGGGAAGACGCGCTCGGCCTGGAAGTGGCGGCGGCCGACAACGGCGTGGCGCCACTCGCGCGCGAGGCCGATGCCCGTGATCGTGCTCGCCGTGCAGTGCAGGGCCATGCAGACGGTCCACCGCCACTGGACAAACGCTGCACTGCCCTCCGGAACGTAGATCTTGGTGTAGATCAAGTTCTCGATCGCCGAGAAAGCGGCGGCGCCGATGATGGCGGCGACCACGATCTGCCACCGCGCGAAGACCCAGCGCGACTTCGCCTCGGCCATGAGCAGGATGCCGAGCGGCTTGGCGATCTCCTCGTATGCGGGCGCAGCGACGACGATGAGCAGGATGCCCCACCCGCCGCTGCCCCGGAAGAATGCGCCGAGGACGGCGAGCACAGCGCCGGCAACCGCCACGAGCGCAACGATAATCAGAGCCGACAGTCGGTGGCGCGATGGAGTCAGTGTAGGTCTGACGGCCTCCTGATCACCGGCGAGGTCGCGGAAGTGGGGTTCCTCCCAGACGGACGGGACACCGAGACGCGACCGCGCTTCGCGGCGCCGTTGCTCCTCATCACGCTCGCGGTCCGGCGTCGTCATTGCAGCGGCGCCTGACGGAGCTTGACCGCCGTGCCGTAGGCGAGGATCTCGGCCATCGGCATGCCCTGCTTCTGGCCGCGCCCGACCGTTGCGGTCTCGAGGCGCAGGTTCATGACGAGGTTCGCACCCTCGCTCCGGGCTTGCTCAACCACGCGCAACGTCGCCTCGCGGCGACCGCGATGAATCAGCGTCTCGAACACACGGATTCGGCCGCCGATCAGGCTCTTGAGCGACGCCACGAAGCTCTTGAAATAGTCCGAGGCGATGACGACCTCGCCCACGAGCAGGTGGGACCACTCGACTTGTTCCTCGAGGCCGTCCGGGAGCCGCTTGATGTTGAGGACGGGGACTTCGCGCAGCACGTGTTCGCGCCGCGCGAGCGATCGCCAGTGCCGCCGCTCGTTCACCCTGCCCGCGAATACGCCTACGCCGATCAGGATGATCGGGCCTGCAATCTGGCCCACCAAGCTGGCCATATCGGGGAATTGCATCGCTACTCCTCGATGAGTACGGCGGTCCCGTAGGCAAGCAGCTCGGCCGCGCCCTGCATCACGGACGACGTCGAGAACCGCACGTTGACGACGGCGTTCGCCCCGAGCTCTTGTGCCTGGGCCATCATGCGCTCGAGCGCTTCGTGGCGCGCTTGCGTTAGCAGCGACGTGTAGCTCTTGATCTCGCCACCGACGATGTTCTTCAACCCGGCCATGATGTCGCGGCCGACGTGCTTGGCGCGGATCGTGTTGCCCTGCACCAGCCCGAAGTGCTGCACGATCCGGTGGCCCGGCACGGTTTCGAGATTCGTCACGATCATCCCAGCGATCTCCCGTTACGAGGTTCCCGGCAACAAGGCGATTTTACACCTCGGCCGAACGTCACGTCCACAACCTCGCGTTCGGTGGGGTGCCGAAGTGAGGAGTTGCGTGAGGGGGATGGGGCGGCTATGGTGGAGCTGCTGGTGGATGCGCAGCCGGAGGGCGTTGTGGCGGAGGAGATTGGGCGGTCGCAGGCGAATCAGCAGACCGAGAGCGTGGTCCGGCGCAACAAAGGGCTTCTCGTCCGGGCCACGATGCTGGTCGCGGCGGCGCTCGTTGTGGCGTTCTTCGTCCAGGTGCTCATCGACGCGGCGTCGCCGGGCACACCGCTAGGCGAGACGCTTCGCCGGCCGTGGACGAGCAGCGCCGACGAGGTCGCTCCGGCAATCGCCAACGTCTCGCGCACGTTCAACCAGCTCGTCGCCGTCGTGATTATGGCGCTGGCGATCGCGGTGCCCCTCACGGCGAACATGTACACGCCGAAGCTGCTCGAGATTTTTCTGGGGGACCGATTCAACCGGATCGTCCTCGGCCTGTTCCTCTTCTCGACGGTGAACACCTTGTGGGTCGCCGGGCGCATCGGGCACGGTCACGTCCCGCGGTTCGGGCTTGTGCTGACGTTTGTGCTGTTGCTCGCGTGTTTCGCCGTGCTCCTCCCCTATTTCTTCTACGTGTTCCGATTCCTTCATCCGGCCCACATCCTCGAACGGCTGCGTCAGGCGGCGGCAGGCCGCATGCGCGAGCTGCCAACGCTCACGCAGCGCGGCCGGATCGCCGAGCTGCAGGCCGACCTGCGCGAACGGATCGAGCACATCGCCAGTCTCGGCATGCGGTCGCTCGACCGCGCCGACCGCGAGGTGGCGCAGGGCGCGCTCACGTCGATCGCCGCGGCGACCGAGGCGTATTCCGAGGTGAAAGCCCAACTGCCTCAACGCTGGTTCACGACGCAGTTCGCCGACACGATGCGGATGTCGAGCGAGGCGATCGAGGCGCTCGAGCAGAGCCGGACCTGGGTCGAGATGGAGTGCCTGCAGCAGGTGGAGCTGTTGTTCCTGGCGACGATGGCCGAGGCGACCGATCTGGTCGGCGCCGCCTGCCAGGTGGTGCGGCAGGTCGGCATGCGGGCCGTGCGTGACGACGACGAGCCGCTGCTCGAGCTGACGCGCCACTTCCTGCACTCGTTCCTGCGGGCGTCGATGAACCGGCGCGACGTGCGCAGCGCCTACCACGTGCTCTACCAGTACCGGCTGCTTGCCGAGCAACTGCTGGCGAGCGCGCCCGAATGCGTGGCCGACATGGGGCGCCGCTTGCGCTACTACGCCGACATCGCGGTGCAATCCGGTGTGCTGTTCGTCGCCGAGACGATCGCCTACGACCTCGGCGCCCTCACGTTCAGGGCGTACGAGGCGAAGTCGCCGGCGTTCGAGCCGCTGGTCGAGGCCTTCAGTAAGCTGGCGCGCAAGGGGATGGCCGGCCGGCCGCTCAACGGAGCGCACAAGGCGTCGCTTATCCTCGCGGCGCGGCTCACGCACGCGGGCGACGCGAACCACGTGGCCGCGCTGGTTGCGCCCGTGAAGGAGCTGGATGACGCGGTCCGCACAGCGATCTTTGCCGACCTGCTCGACGAGCCGCCCGAACGGTTCTGGGAGGTCACCGACCGGCTCGTCAACTTCGACTACACCGCGCCCGAGGTACGCGAGGCGATCGCCGAGATCAAGCGCACGATGTAGGGCAGCGGCACCTGACCCAGCCGCACAGCTTCTGTCGCCCCCACCCGCCTTCGGCGGGCCTTCGGGGCTCAGGACTGCTCTTGCTTACGTGTTCCTGGGGCTTACGGGCCTGTTGAAAAAGCTGCTCTATAGAAGCCTTTCAGGCTACGACCTGTCTTTCGTGGCCACCACACCCAGGGTGGTTGCGCGCCTTTTCGGAGGCGCGGGAACCCTGGGCTGACCTATGAAGCCCCTTGGGGGCAAGCACCGGGGCCGACGGGAGCTGGGCTCTTTCAACAGGCCATGACGGGCCAGGCTATGCTCTGCCGCCGCTTCGCGGCTCCGCCATATGGCTCTAAGGCGCGAGCCGTCCCGCCGGGGATTGCAGATGAACCTCACGCCCCCGACACCAATCCTGATCGGCGTGATCCGTGAGAATCCGCGGTGAATGTCCGCCTTACGGCGTGAGCCATCCGGCCGGCAGGCCGCCGCCAATATTGAAGATCAGTGTGCCGAGGGTGAGGATCGTCACGGTGACGAGGACGATGCCGATGAGGTTGAGCACCAGGCCGGCTCTGATCATCTTGCCGAGCGGGATGTGCCCCGAGCCGAAGACGATCGCGTTGGGCGGGGTGGCCACCGGCAGCATGAACGCGCACGAGGCGCTCATCGTCGCTGGGATCATCAGCAGCAGCGGATGGATATTACCTCCCACCGAGACACCCTTGAGGACCGGCAGGACCATGTTCGTCGTCGCCGTGTTCGACGTGAGCTCGGTCAGGAACGTGAGCATGCCGCTGACGCACGCGACGATGCCCGGCGGCCACACGCCGCCGAGCGGCTCGAGCTGATAGCCGAGCCAGGACGATAACCCGGAGGCGGTCATCCCCTCGGCAAGCGCAAAACCGCCGCCGAACAACAACACGATGCCCCACGGCACCCGTTGAAACGAGGCCGCGTCGAGGAGCCGCTCGCCGCGCTGTTTGCCTGACGGGAGAAGGAACAGCGTGAGCGCCATTGTGATCGAGACGCCGCCGTCGCGCACGAGCTCGATCGTCTTGTCGCCCTCGGCCCTGACGAGCCCGAGGCCACGAACCCAGCCGGGAAACCCGATCTCACTGATCGGCCCGCGCGTGATCCACAGCAGCGCGGTGATGGCGAACACGACGAGGACCTGCCACTCAGGCGGCGTCATCGGCCCCATCTTGCGCAGCTCTTCGCGGATGAAGCTGCGGCCGGTCCCGATGTTGAGCTTGCCGAGCCGGAAGACGAACCGAGTGAGCACGAGCCAACTGATACCCAGGAACACCACGGAGAACGGCAGGCCCAGCATCATCCAGGCGGTGAACGTCGGCTGCGGCGCGCCGGCGAACTGCTTCTCGAAGAAGCCGAAGAAGGCGACGTTGGGCGGCGTGCCGATCTTGGTGGCGATTCCGCCGATGTTGGCCGCATAGGCGATCGACAGCATGAGCGCCGCCGGGAACGCACCGAGCGAGACGGCCGGCGCGGCGCCTTCGCTCGTGAGGCCGACACGGGTCCGGCCGAGCTCCTTGGCGAGCAGGATCACGGAGAGGCCGATGGGGAACATCATCATCGTCGTGGCGGTGTTCGAGATCCACATCGACAGGAACGCGGTCGCCGCCATGAAGCCGAGGATGAGGCCGCGCGGGCTCGAGCCGAACGCGAGCACGATGCTCAGCGCGATGCGCCGTGCGAGCTGCCAGCGCTCGAGCGCGATGGCGATGAGAAACCCGCCGACGAATAGGAAGATATTGTCATTCATGTAGATCGGCGCCAGCGTCGCGCTGTCCATCAGACCAAGCAAGGGGAACAACGCGAGCGGCAGCAGGGCGGTCGCCGGGATGGGGATCGCCTGCGTGATCCACAGCACGGCCATCAGCAGGGCGACGGCGGCCATCCGGTTGAGCGAGGCGGTTGCGGCGGGGTCCTCACTGTGGATGGGCTTGACGGCGAGAAAGAAGACGAACAGCACGAGCGCGAGCACCAGGCCGACGTGGCGGCGCGTAATCTCGCCGTGACTTGGGGCCATGGCCGCCTCCTTCCGGAATGGTCAGTCCCGCCGGCGTCGCACCCCCAGCGCGGCCGCCGACGGCGTTCCCGCACGCGAGTGGCGGCAGTATAGCGTGCGTGGCTACGCTCGGCCAGCAGTCTCTGCGTGTCGCCCCGTTTTTCCCTTTCCCTGCCGACGGCGAACGCCCTATGATGCGCGCGCTTTGCGCTCGGCCGGTGTCGAGCGCACGAGGACACCTCGCCGCAACGTGGGCGCAGCACACCAAAGGAATGAGCCATGACACTTCGAGTCGGCCTCGTCGGATGCGGCTGGGCGACCACGGCGCACCTGGCCGGATGGATTCCCGAGCAGGAAAAGGGCCGCGCACAGATCACGGCCATTAACGACGTCGACGCCAGCGCCGTCGAGCGCGTCAAACAACAGGTGCCGGAGGCGCAGGTGTACGACGATTTTGACGCGCTGATCCGCGAGGCGCCCGTCGATGCGGTGGACATCACGCTGCCCCACCACCTGCACCTGCGGGCAATCCTGGCGAGCATCAAGGCGGGCAAGCATTGGCTCTGCGAGAAGCCGCTGTGCCTGACGCTCGACGAGGCGCAGCAGATCGAGTCGGCCATGAAGGCCGCGCCCGGTCTCGTCGCCATGTGCGCGCACAACCAGCTCCACATGCCGAGCCTGATCGAAGCGAAGCGTCTGCTCGACGAGGGTGCGCTCGGCCGCGTCTACATGATCATGACGAACGACTGTTTCCTGATGAGCTCGCGCAAGCCGGGCGTCGTCGCCGGCGGGCCGGACGTGATGCCGATCCGCCCCGGGACGTGGCGCGCCGACGCGAAGCAGATCGGCGGGGGCGAGCTGATCGACACGGGCTATCACCCGAGCTACATGCTCACCTTCCTCGCCGGTGAGGAGCCGGAGCGGGTTGCAGCCATAGTCGAGACGTACCGCCACGGGTGGTTCCACGGCGAGGACACGGCCACGGTCCTTGTCCGCTACCCGAGCGGGGCGACGGGCCAGGTGCGAACAAGCTGGGCGATGCGGCTGCCGGTGGGCGCGCACCCGTTCCACGTCGTCGGCGAACGCGGCGAGCTCTACGGGAACCACACGACGCTCTTCTTGAAACCGACGCGCTTCGGCGAGCCGGCACGCTGGGAGTTCAAGCCGGTCGACTCGTTCGCCGCGGAGGTCAAGCACTTCGTCGACTGCGTCGTCGACGGGGCGACGTGCGTGTCGCCCTACGAGCAGGGGATCGCCGTGCTCAGGCTCATTCTGAAAGCGTATGAGTCGGCGAAGCAATGGAAGCAATAGGGACAGTCCGCATTCCTCACAGAGAGCGGGAACATGGCCCCCCGACATGGCGTCGGCAACGACCTCTCGACGAGTTCCAACGCGGCCGTGCGCGGCCTCGTTCAAACAGGCTGTCGCACACAGATCGCGGGCTCCCGCGTGCCGGGCGCGCATCCGAATCGGCTGCAGAGCGTTCCACGGGCTGGCGCCCCAGGCTACTGCCAATCGCCGCGACGCGGCTCATTGGGCCGGATCGCGCACGCAAAGCCCGTGCGGAATCCGGGCTAGTCGTCCCCGACTAGCCGACAAACTCCCACAGACCCGGCGTCGGCAGGTGGCGCCAACCCGATGGGAGCGGATCGAGCGCGCGGTAGGAACAGCTCGCGAGCTCCTCGAGCGTCTCCTCATACGTGCGGACACCGCTCACCGTGTCGACGGCGCGCAGGTTCTGCGCCCCGACCGTGCTCGCGATTCGCGCGGCGTTCTCGATCCCCTCGCCCCGACACATCGCCGCGAGGAACCCGGCGACGGCGCAGTCGCCGGCGCCCGTGGCGGTCGCGATCTCGTCGACGGCGACGGCCTCGGCCCACAGCGTGCGGTCCTTCCACGTCGCCAGGTCGAGGCCGAGGCGCTGCGCCACCGGCGCGAGCGCCTCGGCCGTGCCCGTCCGGACGCACAGGCCGCGACTGCCGCACTTGACGGCAGCGATCGCCGCGCCGAGGTCGAGGATCGTCCGCGCGACCTGGCTCACGCCGTCGGGCCCGATGCGCGCAAAGACTTCCTCGGCCGTCGTGACGCCCAGCTCTGTGAACCGCTCGCGCTCGAGCAGGAACATCGACTCCTCGATGTTCGGCATGAACAGGTCCACGTACGGCAGCGCGCCCGCCAAGATCTCGCGCCAGTCCTGCTTGCCCGATTCGCTCGCCGGATCGGGGAACGACACGTCGAGCGTGACGACCACGCCGGCCTGACGCAGCCCGCTCAAGAGCTTGACGAGCTCCTTGCCGCCGTCGAGGTACATGCGCCGCATGAGCGTCGGGTAGCCAACGTGGACGAGCTTGGGCGCCGCCTCGAGCGCTTCCAGCGCCGCGAGGCCGTCGCTGGCGCCGAAGCTGTCGTTCGCGCCTGGATAGTAAAGGAACATCCTGTCGACGCCGGGCGGCGAGATGACGAGCACGTACGAGGTGTCCTCGCTGTCCTCGACGATCATGCCGCCCTCGAGACCGTGCCGCGCGAGCAGGGACATGACGACGTGGCCGAACTCGTCGTCGCCGATCTTGCCGGCAAGCCCCGTCGCAAGGCCGAGCCTGCTGAGCGCCCGGCCGACGTTGGTGACGGCGCCGCCCGTGCAGATCGTGGCCGGACCGGTCCGCACGAGCGTGCCCGGACGTAGCAGGTGTTTCAGGTCGCCGCTCACGTCGTCGAGCGACGGGGTGATGTCCAATGTCACAAGCCCTGTGACGAGTGCCTCGATGCGCTCCTCGCTCATTCTCGTCATACCTCGCTTGAATTGGGCGCACATACTACCCACGCGCCCTGATCAAGTCAATGCGCGAACGCCTTCCATCGCGCCGTGCTCTTCGGGTAAGATGGTGACACGACGGAGGGACTAAGGACCGAATGAACGCGACTATCATCGGGGCCGGCAACATCGGGCGCGGCTTCCTCGGCCAGCTTTTCGCGGAGGCCGGCGCGGCGATCACGTTTGTCGAGCTCGACGAGACGATCGTCATCGCGCTCAACAAGCGCGGCGGCTACGACATCCGCATCGTCGGCAACGGTGAGACGACGTTTCACGTGCCGGTCGAGCGCGCGATCCGTGCAGACGACGCTGAGGCCGTCGCCGCATCTCTTGCGTCGGCGGACGTGGCGGCGACGGCTGTGGGCGCGCGGGCGCTGCCGGCGGTTGCCGCGCTCATTGCCGCAGGCCTGGCACTGCGCTTCGAGCAGTCGACCCCGGCGCTCAACGTCGTCGTGTGCGAGAACGTGCTGCACTCGGGCCCACACCTCGCTTCTCTCGTTGAGGACCATCTCGAAGACGAGCTTGCGCCACGGCTGCGGCGTAAGGTCGGCTTCGCCACGTCCGTTGTCTCCAGGATGGTGCCGACGCCCACCGCCCAGCAGCGGCGCGCCGACCCGCTGGCGATCGCCGTCGAGCCGTACTGCATTCTGCCCGTCGACGCGCCGGGTTTCGTCGGCGAGCGGCCGGTCGTCCCGGGGTTCCGATACGTCAACAACATCGACGCGCTCGAAGATCAGAAGGCGTACACGCACAACGCCGGGCATGCGATGGTCGCCTACCTGGGTCACCTGCGCAGGCACACGTACATCTGGCAGGCGACCGAGGACGCGGACGTGCGCACGACGGTCGACGGTGCGCTGGACGAGACGAGCCAAGCGCTGATTATGCGACACGGTTTCGATCCCGCCGAGCAACAGAAGCACGTCGATGATCTTTTCGGCCGCTACCGAAACCGCGGCCTAGGCGACACGGTCGCGCGCGTGGCCCGGCAACCGATCCGC
>Ga0307430_1000890_pt1 | contig 23725 bp, 25 predicted proteins | sample SalMarWE160130MG_FD_202159 | JGI IMG/M metagenome (GOLD analysis project Ga0307430, IMG submission 202159) | Salt marsh sediment microbial communities from the Plum Island Ecosystem LTER, Massachusetts, United States - WE1603-130 | ecosystem: Environmental > Aquatic > Marine > Intertidal zone >...
GAAGATGGCCAGGCTGCAGGACCAGACACTGGATCGCGCGATCAACACGGTCGGCGCCACGAGGTAACGAGGGAGGACCTGAACCATGATGCGAGCACTCTACACGGCCGCCACCGGGATGGGCGCCCAGCAGATGAACGTCGATACGATCGCCAACAACCTGGCGAACGTCAACACGACCGGGTTCAAGAAGTCGCGTGTCGATTTCCAGGACCTGCTCTACCAGCAGATCCGGATGGCGGGCGCCTCGTCGTCCGATGCGACCCAGGTGCCGACCGGCATCAACATCGGCCTCGGCGTGCGGCCGGCCGCGACGCAGAAGATGTTCACACCCGGCCTGCCGAAACAAACAGGGAATCCGCTCGACGTCCGGATCGCCGGCGACGGCTTTTTCCAGATCCTGCTCCCGGACGGCGAGATCGGCTACACGCGCGACGGCGCGTTCAAGCTCGATGACCAGCGCCGCATCGTCAACAGCGACGGCTACTTGCTCGAGCCCGCGGTCACGGTCCCCGACAACGTGCCGTTCGAGAACATCACGATCGCCAAGGACGGCACGGTCCAGGTGAAGGCCGCTGGCGAGGACACCGTGACCGACGTGACCCAGATCACGATCGCCACGTTCGTCAACCCGGCGGGCCTCACCGCGATCGGCGGCAACATCTTCAAGCAGTCGCCCGCCTCCGGCGAGGCGAACGTGGGCAACGCGAATGCCGAGGGCCGGGGCAGCCTGGAGCGGGGCGAGCTCGAGATGTCGAACGTGGCCGTGATCGACGAGATGGTCGACCTGATCACGGCGCAGCGCGCCTACGACGTGAACTCGAAGTCGATCCAGACCAGCGACGAGATGCTCGGGCTCGCGAACGCCCTGAAGCGGTAACGAGGAGCGAGAACGATGAACCGGCTCAGCCTGGGAGCGATCGCGGCCGCCGTGGTTCTGGCCGGCGTTCAGGCCGCCGTGGCGCGGGCGCCGCTGACCGTGACGCTCAACGACCTCGCCGAGGTCAAGGGCGACACGATCACAGTCGGCGATGTGGCCCGCGTGCAGACGGCTGTGCCCGAGCTCGGGGGCGTGATCTCGGACCTCGTCGTCACCGACGCGCCCGAGGTGAACGCGACCAAGACCGTGACGGCCGACGAGGTGCGCACGGCGCTTGCGACGCTGCCGCTCGACATGGAGCGCATCACGGTCGGCGGGGCCGAGCGCATCACAGTAACGCGCTCGGGCCAGCGAATCGGGCCGGCGGAGCTCCGCAGTGCCGTTCGCGACCACGTGCTCGAGCAGACCGGCCTGTCGGCCGAGGACGTCGTCTGCGATTTCGTGCAGGTCCCCGCCGCGTTCGCCATCCCGACCGGCGAGGTGACGTACACGGTCGTCCCGCTTTCGAATAAGCGGTGCTCGGGCTACCAGGCGTTCTCGGTCTGCGTGCGCATCGACGGCATCGACGCGGCCACGAAGCGTGTCTCGGTCAATATCCGCCAGTTCCGCCCCGTCGTGGTCACCCAGCGACGCATCGGGCGCGACGAGGTGATCGGCGACGAACAGATCAAGCTCGAGCGGCGCGAAGTCACGAACTCGATCGGCAATTACTTGACGCGCACGGCCGACGTCGTCGGCAAGCGGGCCATGCGCTCGGTGAGCGCGGGCGTGCTGCTCACCGACGTGATGGTCGGCAAGCCGCTCGCCGTGCGCCGGAACGACTACGTGACCCTGCGCGCACGGTACGGGGCCGTGACGGTCCGGACCAAATGCATTGCCCTGAAGGACGCCTGCGTCGGCGAGAGCGTCGACGTAATGAACAAGGACTCGAAGAAGGTTATTCGGGCGCGGGTTGTGGCGCCGAACCTCGTCGAGCTCCAGCTCTAGACGCCGACGGGGCAAGGAGGACGCCCAAGGAGGGTGAACCATGAAGCGGACAAAAGCCAGAACGACACTGGCACGACTGCTGATGACGATCGGCGCCGCTGCGTTTGTGCTGGGGCTCGCGAGCCATGCCGAGGCGACGAGCCTGTTCGAGCGGCGTAAGAAAGACTCACTGATCAGCGACAGCAAGGCGCGCGCCGTCGGCGACCTGCTCACGATCATTATTAAAGAGTCGAGCACGGCGAAGCAGGACACGTCGGTCGAGCGCAAGAAGGAATCGACGACGGACGCGTCGATCACGACGTTCTTCTACCCGAGCGACAAGCACCTCGTGAAAGAGGGCGAGAAGCCGACGTTCAAGTGGGGGAGCAAGCGGGAATCGAGCGGCGAGGGCAAGAGCGACAGCGCCGCCGAGATCGAGACAAAGGTGACCGCGCGCGTGATCGACGTGCAGCCGAACGGCAACCTGCTGATCGAGGCGACGCGCGAGATCGAGATCGGCGGCTCGATGCTCAAGATCGTGCTGACTGGTCTTGTCCGGCCCGACGATATCGCGGCGGACAACACCGTCGAGTCGACCTATATCGCTGACGCGAAGATCACGTACGAGGGGCCGATGATGGAGGTCATGAGGCGCGGCCTGCTCGAGCGCTTGATGGACTTCTTCAATATCTTCTAGTCGCGCCCGGACGGACGCGGCGCGCCTGCCGAGGCGCGGGTGAGCGCAGGAGGATCGCGAAATGAAACGCATCGTCATGGCTGTGGTGGTGGCCGCGCTGCTGGCGCCGGCGCTCGCGTCGGCGAACCGGGTGCGCGTGAAGGATTTCGCCGACTTCAACGGGGTGCGCGACAACCGGCTCGTCGGCATCGGCCTCGTCGTCGGCCTCCAGGGCACGGGGGACAAGAACAGCACGAAGTTCACCACGCAGGCGGTCGAGAATTTCTTGAGGAACTACAACCTGACGCTGCCGCGCGAGCAGCTCAAGGTGAAGAACAGCGCGCTCGTCGTGGTCATGGCGAGCGTGCCGCCGTTCGCCAAGCCCGGGATGCGCATCGACGCGTCGGTCCACGCGCTCGGCGACGCGACCAGCGTCGAGGGCGGCTCGCTTATCATGACGACGCTGAACGGCATCGACGGTGAGGCGTACGCGGTGGCCCAGGGCCCGGTGTCGGTCGGCGGGTTCTATGCCGGGCGCGGCGGCGTTGGCGGCAGCACGGTGACAAAGGGCCACACCGCGTCGGGCCGGATGCCGAACGGCGTGACGATCGAGGCCGAGATCCCGAGCGAGTTCACCGATGGCCGCTGCCTCTATTTGACGCTGCGGCGGCCCGACCTGACGAACGCGCACCGGCTTTCCGAGGCGATCAACGCCAAGTTCGATGGCGTGGCGCATCCGATCGACGGGGCGACCGTCAAGGTCACGATCCCGAAGCGGTACCGCGACCCGCGGAAGCACATCGAGTTCATGGCTCTCGTCGAGCGGCAGACGCTCGAGCCCGATCACGCGGCCCTCATCATCGTGTGCGAGCGCACGGGCACGATCATCGCCGGTGACGAGGCGACCGTGGCCGCCGCCGACATCACGCACGGCTCGATCACGGTGACGATTGATTCCCGGCCGGAGGTATCGCAGCCCCAGGCGTCGTTTACCAACTCGTTTACCGCTTTCATCAACAAGGTGTTCACGAGGGTCGAGGAAGAGCAGGGCGCGAGCCTGCGGCTCGAGGACGGCGCAAAGGTCGGCGACATCGTCCGGGTGCTCAACGAGATGGGCGTGCCGCCGCGCGACATCATCATGATCCTTCAGTCGCTCAAGGAAGCGGGCAAGATCCAGGCCGACCTGCGGATCATCTAGGAGCCGACGAGTGACCAACGCAGTGGCAGCCTCGCGCGTCGCGTTCATGCCGACGCTCAACCGTGGGGTGCTCGACGAGTTGGCGAGCAACCCGCAGGCGGACCGCTCGCGCTACCCGAAGCTGATGGCCGTGTGCCAGTGCTTCGAGTCGGTGTTCATGTCGCAGCTCTTTCGCGTGATGCGCCAGGGCGAGTCGAAGGACAAGCTGTTCGGCGGCGGCATGGCCGAGGGCATCTACGGCGAGATGCTCGACGACCAGCTCGCGGGCGAGATGGCCACCACGGGCAGCACGGGCATCGCCGAGATGCTCTACGGCCAGCTCGAGGCCGTCGCGCTGGCGCAGAAGGCCCGTGCGGAAAGCACATCCCGGGACGGAACGGACACCGGACCCGCTCTCGTCATGGAGGCGGCGGACGACGCGACGACGCAGACAACGTCTGAGAGGGTGTCTCCATGAACGAATTGCTCGACGAGCTCTCGGCGGTGCTCGAACGCGAGATCGGCTGCTACGAGGAGCTGATCCAGTCGGCCCGCGCCGAGCAGCAGGCGCTCATCCGCGGCAAGCTCGAGGAGCTCAAGCTCTCGATCGAGGCGCAGGAACTGCTCATCTCGAGCACGAAGACGCTCGAGGGAACCCGCCGCGAGATCGGCCGCACGCTCGCCGAGCGGCTTGACCTGCCCGACCAGGAGGTGACGCTCACGCGCCTGATCGAGCTCGGCCACGACGACGCCGAGGGCCGCATTGGCGCGCTGCGCGACCGCGTTCGGGCCGTGGTCCGGGAGCTCGACCGGCTCAACGCCGGCAACGCGCAGCTCATCAGCAGCTCGATCGACTTCATCAACCAGACGATGTGGGTGCTGCTCCAACCCCGCGCCGACAAGCCGACGTACAGCTCCGAGGGCAGCACCGAGGCCCCCGCCCCGAGCCGGGCGCTGGTGGACCGCCTCGGCTAGGAGGGTGCGATGGGGACGATCTTCAGCAGTCTCAACGTTGGGCGGCTCGGCCTGCTCGCGCAGCAGTACGCGATGCACGTGCTGGGCAACAACATCGCCAACGTCAACACCGAGGGCTACACGCGGCGCCGCGTCATCATGGCGCCCACGTCATCCGTCGAGTTCGGCTCCGGCCTGTTCTTCGGCACGGGGGTGAAGGTCGAGGACGTCCAGCGCGTGCGCGACACGTTTCTCGACGTCTATTTGCGCAACGAGCTCGGCACACTCGGGACGCTCGACAAGTCGAACGCCGCCTACAAACAGATCGAGACGATCTTCAACGAGCTGAGCGATCAGGGCCGCAGCCTGAGCACCGTGATGACCGAGTTCTGGGACGCGTGGCAAACGTTGTCGACCGAGCCCGAGAACTCCGCGATGCGCCAGACCGTGGTGAGCAACGGCGCGTCGCTTGCCAGCACGTTCCAGCACATGCGCGACCGGCTCTACGGCTTGCGCATGGATATGAACACGGCCGTCTCGACGACGGTCGAGGAGGTTAACACGCTGGCGGCCCAGCTCCAGGAGCTGAACGCGCAGATCGTCGCCTCGGAGAACGAGCCACATACGGCGAACGATCTGCGCGACCAGCGCGACCTGATCGTCGACCAGCTCAGCAAGCTGGCCGGGGTGACGACGCGCGACTTCGGCGACGGCGAGATGGTCGTCTTCATCAATGGCCAAATGCTCGTGTCGGGCAACACGGTGCGGACCCTCGAGACCGCCGTGAACGCCGACGGGCTGTACGAGGTCCAGTGGAGCGACACGGGCGGCGCGGTCGACCCGAGCGGCGGCCAGCTCAAAGGCCTGCTCGACGCGCGCGACACGACGATCCCGAGCTACATCACGCGGGTCGATGCGCTCGCGACGCAGATCATCAAGGAGATCAACCGGCTTCACAGTCAGGGCAACGGTCTCGATCTGTACACGACGGCCACGAGCGGCGTGGCCGTCAGCGATCCCGATGCGGTGCTCGACTCGGCGGCGGGCCTCGCGTTCGAGGACGAGATCTCGACGGGCAGCTTCTGGCTCGCCGTGTACGATGCCGACGGCACGCTGCTCGAAGAGCAGGAGATCTCAATCACCGCCGGCGTCTCGACGCTCAACACGGTCGCGGCCGAGATCAACGCCGATTTCCTCGCCAACGGCTACCTCCAGGCGAGCGTGAGCAACGGCGAGATCACGATCGATCTCGACGCCGGCGCGCCGTCGGGCGCGACGTTCTCGTTCGTCAAGAGCGACGGCACGGGCGACACGAGCGGGTTCCTGCTCGCGATGGAGCTGAACACGTTCTTCACGGGCGAGGATGCCGACACGATCGACGTCTCGTCGGTGATCCAGAACAACCCGAGCCTGCTCGCGACGGCCAGCTCGACGGCGCCGGGCGACAACACGATCGCGCTCGCCATCGGCAACGTGCGCAACGACACGTTCGTGATCGGCGCTGACACCGACGCGCGCACCTTCGACAGCTACCACGAGATGACGGTCTCGACGCTCGGCATCGAGAGCGCGCGTGAGGGGAGCCTGCTGACGAACCAGGAAAACGTGGTCGAGGCGTTCGAACAACAGCGGCAATCGTACTCCGGGGTGAACCTGGACGAGGAGCTCACGCAGCTCATCAGCGTCGAGCATGCCTACACGGCCGCGGCTCGCTACATCACGACGATCGACAAGATGCTCGACGACCTACTGAGCATCGCCTGACGAGGGGAGGCCGTCTCATGCGGGTGACACAGTCGATGGTGACAAGCACGGCGACCATATACCTGATGCGCGACCTCGATCGCCTCCAGGCGGCTCAGCAAAAGATCGCGACCGGCAAGAACTACACCCTGGCGTCCGACAACCCGATCGCCGCGACGCAGATCCTGCACTACTCGAGCCGGATCGCCGAGAGCGAGCAGTACCGGCGCGCGATCGACAGCGGGCTGGCCTGGAACGAGATGACCAGCTCGGCGCTCACGCAGGTCGAGGAGCTGTTGAGCGACATCCTCGATGTGTCACAGGCGGTCTCGGACGGCGCCGCGACGAGCGCCGAGCGCGCTCAGTCCGCTGGCGCCATCAACCAGCTCCTCGAGGAGCTCGTGATGCTGGCGAACCGCAAGTTCAAGGGCAAGTACATCTTCGGCGGCGACGAGACACTCACGGCGCCGTTCACGGCGAACTACGACGACGCCGGCACGCTTGTCACGGGCGTGACGGCGAACCCGAACGGCATCGACGGGCTGTGGGGCTACCTGGTGAGCGACGTCGATACGGTGACGATCAACACGCCGGGCAGCGAGGTGTTCCAGCCGAACGGCGAGGGGGCGAACGACGACGTGTTCGTCATCCTGACCGATCTGCGCGCCGCGCATGAGCAGAACGACCTCGACGCGCTGCACACGCAAGAGGAGCGGCTGCGCGAGGCGATTCTGAGCGTCGCCGACGTCAATGCGGGCGTCGGCAACCGGATCAACCATCTCGAATCGATCGGCGAGGACCTCGATGCGGCCGTCCTGTCGTACGAGGCGCAGCGCTCGGAACTCGAGGACGCCGACATCGCCGAGGCGATTATCGAGTACAACACGGCCGAGAACATCTACCAGGCGGCGCTGGCGAGCACGGCGCGCATTCTTCAGTTCTCACTGGCCGATTACATCTAGCCGGTCGGAGACCGGATCCGTAGACGAAGGGAAGAACCATGAAGGTCGACACAACGCGTTTTGGTCAACTGGACGTCGCCGACGACGAGGTCATCGTTTTCCCGGAGGGGCTCATCGGCTTCGAGACCTGCACCCGCTACGCGATCGTTGACCGGCGCGAGGACCGCCCGGTCTGGTGGCTGCAGTCGCTCGACGTGCCCGAGGTGGCCTTCATCCTGACCGACCCCGCCTCGCTCGTGCCGCAGTACCGGCCGACGATTCCGCAGGCCGACCTCGACGAGCTCGGACTTGGCTCGGCCGACGAGGCGACGCTGCACGTGATGCTCGTTGTGCCCGGCGACCCGAACGAGATCACGGCCAACCTGTTGGGCCCGCTCGTGATCAACCCCCACAGGCGAGTCGGCAAGCAGATGATCCTGCACAACAGCGGCTACTCGCCCGCCCACCGACTTGTCGAGCCGGCACCGGCCGGCGCCCCGAGAGGGGACGCGGAAGGGGGTGAGCCTCGATGCTAGTGCTCGATCGCAGGGTCAACCAGAGCATCATGATCGGCAACATCGAGGTGGTCGTCACGGAGGTGCGCGGTGACCACGTCAAGATCGGCGTCCAGGCCCCGCGCTGCGTGCCGGTGCATCGCAAGGAGATCTACGAGCTGATCCGTTCGCAGAACGTCCGGGCGGCCGAGAGCCAGCCCGTCGACCTCGAGCAAGTCCGGGGTCTTCTGCAGATCTAGGATGACTGGCGGCACGGGGCACAAATGGGGCTAAAGCGGACGGCACACCTGCCGATACTCGACGCGAGCAGGTAAGCATAACGTAACTCTGACACGACCCGGCCATAGAAAGGAGCGTGATAGCGCGGTAACGAGCGGGCCTTGGGAGCGGATGCGACGAAAGAAGACGGGACCTCTTCTGAAACGCGAGTTCCGACTCGCGCAGTCGCCGCAACAGATCAGGCCCCACATACAGTGCGTGCCTGAAGAACTCGCCCGGGCATGGATGTCCGGGAGAAGAATCAGGGAGGATCAACAATGGGTGACCTTGCACGCATCAACACCAACGTCGCCGCTCTCCGCGCGTACCTGACGGTCTCGAAGATCAACGACGCGATTGTGAAGGCAGCCGAGCGGATTTCCACCGGCTTGAAGATCAATCGCGCCTCGGACAGCCCGTCGGGCTACTACGTGAAGCGCCTGTTCGAGCAGGACATCGCGGGCAAGAAGCGGTTTAATGAGAACCTGGAGCGTGGCGTCAACTGGCTCCAGACGAACGACAGCAAGCTGGCGAACGTCGTCGACATGCTCATCCAGATGAGCGACCTCGCTTCGCAGGCGAAGGCCGGTGGCGTCACCAGCGCCGAGCGAGTCGGCCTCCAGATGCAGCTCAACGAGCTGCGCCTGGAGATCGTCGACGTGCTCAACAGCGGTGTCTCGCCGAGCCTCTACAGCGGGTTCACACTCGGCAACCTGTCGGACGTCTCGCTGAGCGGCAGCGCCGTGCCGACGGCGGCCGCCCTCAGCATTGAGACGGCCGACATCGACGTGACCGGCAGCCCGTCGAGCAGCACGGTGACGGCGAAGATCGAAACGACGCTGACCAACATCTCGGCCGCGGTCGACCGGCTCGTGCAGGACGAGGAGCAGATCGGGTCGTGGATCATGCGCCTCGAGTTCGAGAAAGAGGTCAGCGACACCGAGCTGGTCAACCTGCAGGCGAGCTTGAGCACGATCGGCGATGCCGACATCGCCCAGGATCAGATGGCGGTCACCAAGTACCAGATTCTGCAGCAGACTGCGTTGGCGATGCTGACGCAGGCGAACACGGCGCCGTACTCGATCCTGAGCCTGTTCGGAGGCTAAGGGCTCGGCGCAACGCTGAGTTTGCCATAGCCGGTACCCCCGGCTTCCAGGGCCGGGGGTACCGGTACCCCGCTGCCCGCGGCCGCGCGTTTTTGCTATAGCGAACGGCCCTTCGGCCGATACCTGAACACGGAGACGGCCGGCGGCGTGCGACTGCGCCGCGGCAGACGGGAGCGATGATACGTCATGGTCCAGTCAGTCACCACCTCGTACGATATCCAGTCGATCGTCTCTCAGCTCATCGCCCTCGAGAGCCAGCCGCTTGAGGATCTCGAGACCAAGAAGCAGACCTACGAAGGCCAGATCGACGCCTGGGAAGAGATCCGCACCAGCCTCAAGGCGCTCCAGACGGCGCTTGACGCCCTAAGGGACGCGTCGACCTTCCTATCGAAGACCGCCACGACGTCCGATGAAGATGTTCTCACGGCGGAAGCCGGCACGAACGCATCGGAGACCACCTACACCTTTTCGGACATCACCCTTGCCACCGCTGCGACCGCGCAGTCGTCCGGCGCGGTCGGTCTTGCCCAAGGCACCTACAGGTCGGTCACGAGCGGCGAGGAGATCAACACCGAGGGGGGCGACGCGAACTTCAACGAGCGGATCGACAGCGGCAACCTCGACATCGACTCCGACAAATCGATCGTGTCCGGCACCTTCTACGTGAACTCCGAGGAGATCACGGTGACCGCCAGTGACACGATCATGACGATCCTCGGCAAGATCAACTCCTCGGGCGCCGGGGTCACCGCCACGATCAGCGGCGACCAGGTCACCATCACTCAGGACACCGTTGGGCCGAACTACTTCGTCAATCTCGAGGACGACACGACCGGGTTTTTCGACGCGATGAAGCTCACCTCGGGCAACGGGAACCCCGATCCGGACGGGACCACGGGCGAGTACGCCGACTACGACAAGGACATCGAGGACACGGCGCTGGCGGTCACGGACGGCTACTTCACGATCAACGGCATCACGTTCGCCGTCGACGTGTCCGAGGACAGCCTGAGCGAGCTCGTCAACGAGATCAACGCCTCGGGCGCGGGCGTGCTCGCGTTCTACGATAACGTCGACGACAAGATCACGCTGACCTCGTCGGAAGACGGCGAGGATATCGTGCTGTCCAACGATACGTCCGGCTTGTTCGCCGAGCTCCAGATCGCTACGGGCAGTCATACTGGGACCGACGCAACGGTCACCCTCAACGGTCAGACGCTGACGCGCGACTCGAACACGTTCGAGATCAACGGCACGACGTTTACGCTCCGTGGCAGCGGCACGGCGTCGGTCACCGTCGCCAAGGACACCGACACGGCGGTCGAGGCGGTCCAGGCGTTCGTGACGCAATACAACGACACGGTTGACCTGCTCTACTCGAAGGAGACCGATGAGGACTCCCCGCTCAACGGCGACATGAAGGTCAAGTCGCTGCGCCGTCGGCTACGCTCATGCGTCTATTCGGGCGTCGAGAACCCTGGGGCGCTCTCGTACCTCTCGGAGGTCGGGCTTGAGATCGAGCACGATACGAAGGCGAAGACAATCACGTTCGATTCCGACGAGCTGGAGGACGCGCTCGATGAGAGCGCAAACGACGTGTTCCAGCTCTTCGCGTATAACACCGATAGCGATGGGCTCTACGACGACGGTGGCTTCGCAGACGACGTGTACGACTACCTCCAGGACTACACGAAGCAGTACAGCGGCTACATCACCGAGCACAAGGAGCACATCGAGGATCGGATCGACAGCGTCGAGAAGAAGATCAGCCGGAAGGAAGACGCGCTCGCGCGCCGCGAGGAGCAGCTTACCGAAGAGTACGAGCGGCTGTTCGCCGTGTTCCAGCAACTGCAGACCCAGAGCACAAGCATCTATACCATCTTGACGCAAAGCATGAGCGCCAACAACACGAGCGCCTCGGCGCTGTTGTAGCCCTGGAGGGACGAACCAGGCACCGAGGGAGGGAACGGATGGCTGATACCCACGAGCCGGCGAAAGCGTACCTGCGAAATAAGATCCTGAACGCCTCGCCGATGGAACTGGTCCTCATCCTCTACGAGAGCGCGATCGCCGCCTGCGCCAAGGCCCGCGAGCTGTTCGGGCCCGGCCGCCGAAACGAGACGTGCGAGGCCCTGATTCGTGCGCAGAACATGGTGCGCGAGCTCCGGAACTCGCTCGACATGTCGCGCGGCGAGATCGCCCAAGGCCTTTACCGGCTCTACAGCTTCGTCATCCAGCGCCTCGTCGAGGCCAACGTGCAGCACAAGCGGGAGCACATCGACGAGGCGATGCGGATCCTGACCGAGCTGAAGCAGACCTGGATCGAGGCGATCGAGAAGGGCGGCGGCGAGCAGGCGATCCGGGGCCGCCTGCCGCAGGAGCGGCTCCACCCCTCCTCGCCGTCGGACAACTACGTGAGCATCATCACCTAGTGGCTTGTACCCTTTTGGAGGCATGATTTTGAGGCTTGACCGGCCACGCCATCCCGCTGTATAGACGACGCTGTGCATAGCGTCGGCCGGGCCTGCGGCGCCCGTTGCAGCCCGGCCAGCGAGGAGGTAGGGGATGGCTTCGATCCGGGTCCAGCCTCAGGGGGAATACGCCAAGAACATGTACCGCTGCCCCGACGAGTGGCGGCGCCTTATTTCGGCGCGCCGGGCTCGCGAGGGGCGTGCGGCGCATGAACAGCGCGCACAATCTGAGTTCCTCCCCGAGCAGATGAGGCGCCGGCTCCACATCGTCGAGCCACGCATCGACGTAAAAGCCTGATCGGCCCGGGCCGCGGTCGGAGTTGCCGTGCACATTTCCGCCGTTGCACAACCGCAATCGTACCTGCCTATCGGGGTTGTTCATCGTCGGCCGACGACGGCGCCCGTCAAACCCGTTCGCCAAGAGCGGACGAGCACGGCAAGGCAAGCCGGTGCCGATGACGAAGATCCCGGCCCGAAGCTGCTCGTCGACCTGAGCCTGATCGCTCCGCGCCCGACCGAACAGGCAGCGGGGTCCACAACCTCGCCCGCCTCGCGCGCGGACGGGGCTGGCGAGTGCACGACGTGCGCCCGGCGCAGGTACCAGGACAAGTCCGACGACCCGTCGGTCTCCTTCCAGGCCCCGACTCAGCTCTCGGCCGCCGAGGCCGAGGTGATGGTGCGCGTCCATGAGCAGGAGCACGTGCGTCACGAGACGGCGAAGGCCGAACGCGAGGGCAAGGAGGTCGACACCCGTGTAACCATCCACTACAGCGTCTGCCCCGAATGCGGCCGCGTCTACTGCTCCGGCGGCACGACGCGCGTCGCCACCCGCGAGGCCGTTGACCCCGCCGTCGCCCCATCGGTCGGCTTTGCAACGGGCGTACCCGTTGGCTCTGCAACGGGCGTACCCGTTGGCTCTGCAACGGGCGTTGACCTGCTTGCCTGATCGTCCCGTCTCATGCGGCAGATTCTGCCGGTTCTCTGTGGGAGAGCGGCACAGAGTGTGGTGATTCTCCCCCCTTCCGACCGCTCATTCTCTGAATAAACAGGCGCAGCGCGCGCGGCGCGCGGTTGGCACAGAATCTGTATCGTGGCTTGCCCCAGGGAGTAGTGTCGCTCGAAAGGAGCAGCCATGCACGTGACTATCGGCGGTGTCGAGGTCGATCTCTCCTCGTCCGGCATTCGCACGCTCGGCGAGCTGATCGACGCGGTCCAGGGTGCCGCGTCTGAACGAAACGAGATCGCGGTCGGCCTCGTGCTGAACGGTCAACGGATCAGCCCGGAGCAGGAAGCGTCGCAGCGCGAGCGCGAGCTGATGCCGGACGACGTGATCGACTTTCAGGTGCAGGACGCGTCGGCGGTGCTCACCGCCGCGCTCGAGCAGACGCGCGACGGCCTGCCTGCCCTCGAGGAGAAGCTGGGCCAGGTCGCCACGGCGCTCCAGTGCGGCTCGCGCCAGGAGGCGTTCTCGCTGTTTGGCGAGTGCCTGACGCATTGGCGCCAGGTGATTCAGTTGCTCCAGGCAACGCAGGCGTGCCTTGGCTACGACCCCGGAGAGGTCGAGGTCGAGGGCCGCACGATCAAGAACATCAATGAGGATCTGCTCGCCGCCCTCCAGGAGACCAAGCAAGCCATGGAGCAGGGCGATCTCGTCGCGCTGAGCGATCTGCTCGAATACGAGCTGATCGCCAAGCTGCGCGAGGAGCGAGCACTCCTCGAGCAACTCATCGGCATGGTGCCCTGAGCCCTTTTGTCCACGCACGGGAGCGAGCAACGTGGGCGTCTTCGAGCGAAACATCGACGTGCTTCGGCGACGCCAGCCCGAGCTGGCCGAGCGCGTGAGCGCGTGCTTGGTCGGGCCGTCGCTCGTCGTGCGCGAGTCGAAGAGCGGGCCGCCGACGCTGGCCGTTGTCGTGCCCGGCCAGGGCCCCAGGCTGCTCCACAGCGCCCAGGACCCGGTCGAGGAAGCCCGGCGGCTGGCCGCCAGGTACGAGGAGGCCAGGACCGAGAACGTCGTCGCGCTTGGCCTGGGGCTGGGCTACCACGTGCTCGAGTACCTCAAGCGGGAACACGACCGCGACTTCATGCTCGTCGTCGAGCCGAGCCTCGAGCGCTTCCGCTGCTGCCTCGAGCAGGTCGATCTGTCCACGGCGATCGAGGCGCACAACATCTTCTTCGCCGCGGGCCTCGCGCCGCTCGACGTGTTCAAGATGCTCCGCACGGAGGAGTGCTCGCTGGTGCGCAACGGGCTGAAGGCTATCAAGCACCCGCCCTCGATCGCGCTCGACCCGGTCTACTACCAGGAGGTGATCCAGCGTCTCCAGGATGCCATGTACTACGCGCTGGTGAACAACAACTCGCGTGACAAGAGCTGGCGGCACTACGCGCGCAACATGGTGCGCAACGTGCCGGCCGCCATGACCTTGCCGGGGGTCAACGGCCTGTTCGGCGCGTTTGACGGTGTGCCGGCCATCGTCGTGTCGGCCGGGCCATCGCTCGGCAAGAACGTGCGCGAGCTCGCTCACGCCAAAGGCCGGGCGGTCATCATCGCCGTCGACACGGCGGTCCGCGTGCTGCTCGACCACGGGGTGGCGCCCGACCTGGTGGTGAGCATCGACTTCTCGTCGAACAACATGCGCTACTTCGATGGAATCGACACGACGGCGCTGCGGCTCGTTGTGGATTCGGAGGTCTATCCGCCGATCCTGGACGCGTTCGAAGGCACGCGCTTCTACGCCGAGATCACGAACAAGTCGGCCTCGCGCTGGTTCTCGCACATGGTCGGGGCGCGCGGCGGTTTCGACAAGGGCCTGTCGGTGGCGCACACGGCGTTTCTGCTGGCGCTCGAGATGGGCTGCCGGCCCGTGGCGCTCATCGGGCAGGATCTCGCCTACACGGGCGACGTGTCGCACGTCAAGGGCGCGGCGATGAGCCGCGTCGAGGCACGCGGCCCCGGCACCGGCAACGTGATCGTCGTGCCCGACATGTTCGGGCGCCCGGTCAACAGCCATGCTTCAATGGTCGTCTTCCTCAGGCATTTCGAGGAGCTCCTGCACACCGAGGCGGGCCGCCTGCCCGGCGGCTGCATCGACGCGACCGAGGGCGGCGCGCGAATCGCGGGCACGCGGCCGATGACGCTCAAGGAATTCGTCGCGCGCACGTGTGTGCAAGACGTCGATATCGACGGCGTTCTCGATGCGGCCGCATCGGCCGCCAGGCCGACGAGGGGTGAGCACGCGCTCGGCCGGGTCAAGTCGATGCGGCGCGAGCTCAAAGCGGTCGTGCGAGACGCCACGGCGTGCCGCTCGACGCTGCGGACCATCCTGAACGAGATCGGCAAGGGCCGCAGCGATCCGGCGCGCATCCGCCGGCTGCAAACACGGTACGCGCGCGAGGCCGTCGCGCTCGAGTCCCACACGGAGGCGTTCGAGCTGCTGGCCGACTCGCTCACGCGCGCCATAACGATCATGCGCGACCGGCGGCTCGTGAGCCCGTCGATGATCGGGCGGCTCGATGTCCAGGGGCAGGCCGAGGCGGTGAGACAGTTTGTAACGGTGATGGACGACGTAATCGAGGCGGCCGAATTCTGGATCGGCCTGCTGCGGGAAGTCACCACAGGCATCGCTGCGCGCGAGGGCGCCGTTGTGGCCGGGTCGTCCGTGGGCGAGGCAGGGGGCATCACGCGGCACAAGTGAAGACGGGGCAATGAGGATTGGTGACAAGCAGTTGCGGTTCTTCCGGCCGAGCGCGGCGTTCCGCGAGCTCGTGCTGCTGTACGGCATCCACCAGCAGTCCAACACGACGCAGTCGCGGCTGGCCAAGCTGGCCGGCATCGTGCCGGCGATGGTGAACAACTACATCAAGGGGTTCGTCAAGGCCGGCCACGTCGCCGTTCGAGGCCGGACAAACCGCAACATGACCTATCACCTGACCGAGGCGGGCGAAGCGCGGCTCTCCGAGCTGTTTCGCAAGTACCTCAATGAGACCGTGGGGCTGTACATCCACGCAAAGGACGAGATCCGCCGCCAGCTTCAGATCATCTACGACGAGGGATTCGGGCGGGTCGTTTTCTACGGCGCGGCCGAGACAGGCGAGATCGCCGTCGCGGTCGGCCACGAAATCGGGTTCGACGTTGCCGGGATCGTCGACAGCGATCCGCGCAAGCACGGCCGGTCGATCAATGGCCTTCTCGTCGAGCCGCCCGAGGTTATCTCAGTACTACAGCCCGAGGTTGTCGTCATTTCCTCGTTCGGCTACCAGAACCAGATCCGGCAGCGAGTGGGATCGATTTCGGACCATGTCGAGGTGCGCGCGATTTAGGTCGTTTCATCGCGATCGGCCTTCGGTCGAACGAGACAGCAGCTCTGCGCGCAGCAACGTGGCGGATGGTGACCATGCCCGTGCGGGCAACCGAGGCACCGTACTCGGCACCGGATGAAAAGCCTATGGACCGCGTAGCCATAGTCAGGAGAACAAACGGGATCCGAGATGCCGTCGCACGAGCCGTCGGCCTCGTCGGAGGCATCCGGCGTTTCGTCAGGCCCGGCGCGAAGGTCCTGATCAAGCCGAACTTGTGCATTGACAAGGACTGGCGGTCGGGCGCGACGACGAACCCGGCCGTCGTGGAGGCACTGGTCCACATCGCGCGAGAGGCCGGCGCGGGCGACATCGTCGTGGCCGACGGCACGACCGTGGGCCTCTCGACCGCTCGGGTTTTTCAGGTGACCGGCTACGACGTGATGGCGCGCCGATGCGGTGCGCGTCTCGTCGATCTGAATGAGGACACGACCGAGCGGATCGACATCATCGAGCCCGTGTCGCTCCGCAACATCCAGGTCGCGCGTGAGGTGCTCACGAGCGACGTGATCATCAACGTGCCGCTGCTCAAGACGCACGTGCACACGACCGTCTCGGTCAGCCTCAAGAACATGAAGGGCGTGATCTCGCCGCGCACGAAGCGCAAGTCGCACCTCGTCGGGCTCGAAGGCGCCATCATCGACGTGAACCGCCACGTCCCCGTGCACCTGATCGTTGTCGATGGCATCATGGGGCACGAGGGGCTTGGCCCGCAGAGCGGTAACGCGAAGCCGATGGATCTCGTGCTCGCAGGGACCCGCCGCGCGACGGTCGACGCCGTGGCCGCGCGCGTGATGGGTTTCGAGCCGTACGACATCCGGCATATCAAGACGGCGTCCGAACACGGCCTCGGCGAGATCGAGCCCGGCCTCATTGAGGTGGTCGGCGAGCGGATCGCCGATGTGCGCACCGAGTTCGAGTCGCCATTCGACGCGCTGGCGGGCGGCCGCTATGAAGGTGTGAATATCCTGTGCCGCGACGCGTGCAGCGACTGCCTCGGCGGGCTGATGATGGCGCTCAAACGCATGGATGAGGACGGGAGCCTCGACCTGCTGCGCAGCCGGTTCTCGAACCTGAACATCTCGCTCGGGCAGAACGACGATTTCGCCAACCGCAACGGCGGCGACGAGATGTGGGTCTGCGTCGGCCGCTGCCAACGGGCGAAGCGCAACGGCCACCTGTACGTGCCGGGCTGCCCGCCACCGGGCTTCGTGATCCGCGACGTGCTGCGCAAGGTCGTTGGGCTCGACAGCCTGTTTGCTTCCGAGGAGTTCCTTGTCCAGGAGGAACACATCGTGCGGCTCGAGCGCGAGGAGCGCGCAGGCGTCCTGGTGGCCGACCCGCACGCGAACGCGGAGTGAGCATGTCGACCACCATCGAGGCAACTGCGCGCGTCAGCACGCCGCCGCTTGCCCGCCCGGTCCTGACCGAGCGCTGGCACGTGGGCGGCGGCACGTTCCTCGGGCCGAGCTGTGTCACGCCGCTCGGCGACGGGCTGATGCTCGTCGTGGACGAGTGTCAGCACAGCGTCGCCGTGCTCGACGATGGCGGCGGGCTCGTGCGGCGCATCGGCAGCGAAGGCTCTGGGCCGGGCATGTTCCGCTACCCGACGCACGCGGTCTCGGACGGCGCCGGCGGCTTCTGGGTCACCGACCGGTGGAACCACCGCGTGCAGCACCTGGATGCCGCCGGGAACGTGCTTGGCATGGTCGGCCGGTACGGTCCGGAGCCGGGCGAGTTCAACGAGCCGTGGGGCATCGCCGTGCGCGATGACGGCGGCGGCCTTGTTGTTTCCGATCGCTCGAACCACCGCCTCCAATTCCTCGCCCAGGACGGAGCCGTGCTCGACGCGCTCGGGCGCGGCGGCTACGACCGCGCGTATTACGAAGGGACCGGATTCAAGCGCGGATTCGTCTTCCAGTGGTGGAGCGCGCTTTCGAACCGGTTCGTCTCGCACGAAACACTTTTCCGCGAGCAGGGGTATGTGCTCGGGAGCCTCGAGTACCCGCAGGGCGTTGCCACAACCGACGACGGGCGACTGCTTGTGGCCGATCCCGGTGTCGGCGCCGTGCTGGTGTGCACGCCGGGCGACGAGACAGTCGAGCTGCTCATCGCCCCGCACGGCGTACGTTTCGTGCCGACGAACGTGGCCGGCGTGGGCGACGGCTTGTTGATCGCGGTCGCCGACGAGGGACACACCGCCGTGCTCTTCGACGGCGAAGGCGCGTTCGCGTTCTTCAACCTCCCCGGCATTGAGCACGTGACTGCGTGCGCGCGCGGCAGCGGCTCGACGCTCTGGTGCCTCGACGGATGGCGCCACCGGCTCGTCTGCTACGACCTCGCGTTCGAACCAGCGGAAGGCGCGGCGCCATGAGCCCGGGCGCGTCGCATTTCGATGCCAACCTGGCTGCGCTCGGGCCGAGAGCGTGCGAGCTCGCGCCGCTGCTCCTGGCCGATCTGCCGCCTGAGCTCGAGACCGAGGCGGCACGCACCGGCGAGCCGACGATCTCGTACCGGGGCGTGCTGCTCCACAGCCGGTACGACCCTCGACAGGAGGCGCGCCGCTTCGCCGAGCGCTCCGGCGTCGGCGCCGGCGACTACGTGCTGCTCTACGGTTTCGGTCTCGGCTATCACGCCGAGGAGATCGCCGAGCGTATCGGGAACGCCGGGCAGCTCGTCGTCCTCGAGCTAAACCGGGCCGTGCTGTCGGCGGCCTTTCACCTGCGCGATCTTGGCGACGTGCTCCACCGGCCGAACGTGTGGCTGGTGACGGCCGGGTCGGAACACGAGGGGGCGGCCGTCCTGCACGACTACCTCTCGGGCGTGTTCGCCAACGTGCCGCCGGAGCGGTCACACGTGCTGATCCACACGCCGCTGCTCTCGGTGGTGCCCGACGGGTACGAGCGGATCGTCAACGCGCTCGAGGTCATCCAGCTCGAGCGCTCGGCCGCGGCCGTCCATCGGGACAACTCGATAACGAATCTGCTGGCGAACCTCGACGCCGTCGTGGCGAGTCCCGGCGTGGCCGAGGTGCTGTCGGCGCTCGCCGGCCAGCCGGCCTTCCTCGTGAGCGCCGGCCCATCGCTCGACGAGGCGATGCCGTACCTAGCCGAGTTCCAGGACCGGGCGTGGATCATCACGGTTGACACTGCCTGCGACACGCTGTGCCGCGCGGGCATCGAGCCCGACTTCGTGGTGAGCGTCGATCCGCAGCCGACGAGCACGGAGCATTTCCCTCTCGATGCGCGCCCGGGCGGCACGCTGATCTTCCTGCCGACGACGGCGCGCGAGGTGGTCGCGCGCTTCCCGGGACGCAAGGCGGTCGCGGTGCAAACGGGCCATTCGATCGTCTCGGCCATCGAGGATCTGATCGCGGCGAAAGGGGTGACGGCCAGCGGCGGCTCGGCCGCGTGCGTCGCGCTCGACCTCGCCGTGCGCTACGGCGTAAGCAAGCTGTTTTTCGTCGGCCAGGATTGCGCGTTCCCCGATTGGAAGGTCTACTCGGCCAACCTGGCGCGCAACCGTGGCTGGCTCGTCGAGACCGATCGGTTCAGCTCGCTCGAGGTGCGCCACCGCCTCGTGGCGATGCTCGCCAAGATCGTGCACGTGACCGACCGGTACGGCGCGCCGATCCCAACGCACCAGAGCCTGTACAGCTACCTGCGAGAGCTCGAGCGGATCGTCCAGGCGTGTCCCGAATGCGAGTTCTACAACTTCTTCTCGCGCGGCGCCTCGATCCGCGGCGTGCGGGATGTGCAGCTCGTCGAGGAAGTCGATCAGCTCGTGCCGACGCGCCTCGACAAGCGCTGGCCTGCCGCGCCGCCCGCGGATACCGAGCTGCTGAAGCGGGCGATCCTCGACCGGCTTGGCGTGGACGATGCGGGTGCGGCTGCGCTCAGCGCGGCGAAGAACGCGCGACGCCCAGAATGAGCGGCGCGCTCTCGATCTCGTCGCACACTTGCTCGAGCATGGCGGTGGTCGAGGACGGTTGCTGCACCGGTGGCCCGAGCGAGAGCAGTCTCCCCCACGTCGCGTCTGCGTCGAGCGCGGCGGCGATCCCTTCGGCGGCGCCGGCCTGATTATGGAAAGTGACGATCAGCTCGGCCAGGTAGACGAGCGCCGCCAACGGCGGCTCATACGAGCTGGTCTCGGGGCAGTGGTGGCAGGCGATCGCCTCGACGAGCGGCTCCGGAAACGCCCACGTCTCGGCCAGCCACGCCCCGATGCTCGCGTGCGTCGTGCCGAGCCGGTCCATCTCGGCGGCGATCGGGTCGAGGCCCGTCTGCCGCGCGCTGCGCAGCGTCTCGATGAACTCGTCGTGTCGGTATTCGTCCAGGATGATGAGGCCGATGTCGTGCACGAGCCCGCCGAGAAAAGCCTCGCTGGCCAAGCGGCCGAGTCCGACGCTGTGCGCGAGCCTCTTGGCCGCGTAGGCGCACTGGGCACTCGCGCGCCAGAGCGCCTCGCGGCTGAACAGCTCACTGTCCGACGAGGTCGGGAACACCGAGAGGAGCGAGACGCCGAGCACGAGGTTGGTGATCTCACGCACCCCGAGCACGGTGAGCGCGAGCGGCAGCGTGCCGACTCGTTGGCGCAGCCCGTAGTAGGCGGAGTTGACGACCCGGAGGACCGTGGCCGCGAGCGCCTGGTCCTGGGAGATCACCTCGGCGATCTCGCGCATCGACGCGGCCTCGTCGCGCGCGAGCGCCATCGCTCGCTGCGCGGCCGCGGGGATCGTCGGCAGCGACCCGATCTGCTCGATCGACTCGATGATCCGCGCGAGCCCCGGCTCGTCGCGGACAAGCTGCTCAGCCCGCGTCATAGACCTTCTTCGACATAATGATCATGTTGCCCGTTGCGTTGTAGATCACCGAGTCCATCAACCCCGCCACCAGTGTGATCCCCAGGCCGCCTGGGCGTTTGCCCGCCGCTTCGCGTTCGGTCTCCATGGCGATCAGGTCCTCGGCCCCGTCGAGCATCGGGCCGATGTCGAATCCGGCACCGGTGTCCTTGACCTTGAAGACGATCTCGTCCTGGAACAGCATGTGGCTGAGCAGGATGCGCTTGCTCGCATCGAAGCGGTGGCCCCACTCGATCGCGTTCTTGACGATCTCGGTGAAGCACAGGCTGATCTCCTCGAGCGTGTCGGGCGCGACCTCCGACTCGTACAGCAACCGGAAGAACTTGTCGAGCCGCCTCATGCAGCGGACCGACGACGGCATCTGGAGCTCGATCCAGCCCATCTCGCCGATGTCGATGTCGATCGCCTCGTCGTCGGGCGTGGCGGCGGCTGCCTCGTCGACGGCGCGCACGAGCTGGGACGGCTCGAACGGGCGCCTCAGGTAGTCGGCTGCGCCCCCACGCAGGCATTCGAGCACGTTGCCCAACTCGTGGTCGCGCGCGGTGCAGATGACTCGCGTGCGAGGCCGCCGTGCCTTGATCAGTTTGAGCAGTTCGAGACCCCCCGTGGGCTGAAGGCCGATCTCGGCGACGGCGACGTCGGGCGCGGCACGTTCGAGCTGCTCGATCGCGGCGTCCGCCGTATCGCAGCAGGTCACGGCCCAGCCCGCAGCGCTCAGGGCGGCGTGCCAGGCCGAGCGCTCGTTGCCAGGCGTCTCGACAACGGCCACGTGCTTCTCTGTTGCCTCGGGAGGCTTCTCCACGGCGTTTGACCTCGAGTCGGCAAGGCAATACGGGGCGACAAAGATCAAGTTTCGTGCCGACCGGGGGGGAATCGGCGGTCTCCTACGGCGCCTCTCCGGCGAGCAGGCGGCGGGCGAGCTCGAAATCGACCGACGAGGTGATCTTGATATTCGTCGCAGGGCCTGGCACGACGGCCACGCGATGCCCAAGCCGGAGCACGAGCGCGGCGTCGTCCGAGGCGTCCGTGATCCCGTCCCTGGCCGCACGGGCGTGGGCCTCGCCGATCAGCCCGTACCGGAACGCCTGGGGGGTCTGGATGTTGAGGAGCGTCGATCGCTCCAGCACGGCATCGAGCCACTCGCCGCTCCGGACGGCGACGGTGTCGACGCTGGGCGTTGCCACGACGGCGGCGCCGTGCCGCCTGGCTGCGTCGAGAGCGGCTTGGGCCAGCTCGACAGTCGCCAACGGGCGCACGGCGTCGTGGATCACGACGTGGTCCGGCTCGTCGGGGCCGGCCAGCGCTTCCAGCGACCGCGCGACCGATTCCTGGCGGGTGGTCCCTCCGTCGAGCAGAACAACGTGCCCCGACAGCTTCGCGGCCGCGACGAGCTCCTCGGCGTGCGCGCGCCAGTCGACGGGCACCGGGCAGGCGACAAGCTCGACCCCGTCGCAGGCGAGCACGGCCCGGATCGAGCGGACGAGGACCGGCTCGCCGCCCAGCTCGAGGAACTGCTTCGGTATGCCGCCGGAAGCCGGACCGAAGCGGGCCCCGGCGCCGGCTGCCGCGACGATAGCCGCCGCTTGCTCGCTGCCGCCTTTTCCCGTCTTCATGGCTTGCCCCTCCATGTCTCGGGCTCGCGCGGTCGCACCCTGGCGGACGCGTCTGGCCCGGCCGCGTCCGTGCCGATGGTAGGCGTTTCCGGTGCCGGCCGCAACCCGATCGCGACGCGTGCACCGGCAAGAACTGCCGCTCGGTTCGGCGAGCTTCATGCCGTGCAGCGCGAGGCGTGGTGATCGGGGCCCGGCAAGGCTGCCCGACCCCGGTGGGGCCTGGGCCTGTTCTCGACGCTGGGATTGGCCCCAAGTTGGCAACGAACTTGCACCTACTCGACGTGCTTCGGCTGTCTCCAGCACGCCGAGGAGAGCCGCTGGGGGCTATGGGGCGCAGTTCGCGCAGCCGGCCGGCAACCTGGCACGGGCGACGGTTGTGCTTGTGGACATCGAAGACGCAGACAGCAGGAGGACCGCAATGCATGGGGTCAGGAAGCGCGGAGACGTAGCCGTTGTCACCGTCGACCCAGCGCTGTCCCGGGGTGAACAGGAGGAGCTCGACGCGCTCAAGGAGCTTTGCACACAGCTCCAGAACGAGGGGTATACCCACATCGTGCTCGACATGGCCGGCGTCGATCATGCGCCGAGCCTGGTGCTTGGCAGCATCATCGTGCTGCAGAAGCGCATGAACACGCGCCAGGGCGGGCTTGCGATTCTTCGCCCGACCGACCGATTGAAGCGAATCCTCGAGATCACGAAGATGGACAGAATCGTCAGGATCTATACCGACGAGGACGAAGCAGTCGAGGCGCTCGTCGGCCGGTCCTGAATGCCGCCCGGCTCGGCGCGGCCGTTAGATCTCGAAGACCCCTTTCTCCGACTCGAAGGTTTCCTTGATCATAGAAAGGAACCCGTCAACCTGCTCTTTGGAGGCGTTCAGGGTCTCCATGGCTGTCTCCATGCCCTCGACGGGCGCCTTGACTCCCTCGGCAACGGGCGTCAGGAGCTGCTTGGTAACGCCGTCGGCCAAGTTGGTCAACGCCGTGAGCTGTTTCGGCTGGGGCTTGAGCTTCGCGAAGGCGCTCGTGTCGAGCGAGTGGTGAAGACCGACGGCCGACTCGAGGCTCTGCGGCAGGTTCCACTTGTCGGCGAGCACGGCGCCCACGTCGGTGTGAGTGAACCCGTACGCTTCCTGCTCGCTGACGTGGCACGAGATGCCCCGTGCCTGCGCTTCGAGAACGTCCGGATAGCCGTCGGGATCCTTGGTA
>Ga0307430_1000892_pt1 | contig 23679 bp, 23 predicted proteins | sample SalMarWE160130MG_FD_202159 | JGI IMG/M metagenome (GOLD analysis project Ga0307430, IMG submission 202159) | Salt marsh sediment microbial communities from the Plum Island Ecosystem LTER, Massachusetts, United States - WE1603-130 | ecosystem: Environmental > Aquatic > Marine > Intertidal zone >...
TTTTAAGAGTCATTGTTTCATAAGTCAAACCAAAATCCTCTCTCATTTTTCCATTTTCAATATCTTTAGCAGAAATACAAAAAATAATTTCAGAGTTATCTTTTATCATTTGCAACATTTTTATTTTGGTATTAGGTTCATAACCTGGAAGAACCCTCGCTGCATGAAAATCATCACATATTTTCCCTCCAAATTCAAGATAAAGTTTCTTAAAATCTCCAACCCTCTTTAAAATCTCTCTTGATTGAACTTGTAAATACTTTTCAGTATCAAATCCTTTTTTTATCATATAATAAAAATTAGAGAAATCTTTTTAATCTTTATTGTATTTTTCAACATACTTTTTAATAATTTCTGAAGCATCTTTTCCAGAGATTCCTCCTTTGAATTCTTTCATTACCTGCCCCATATAAGCTTTTAGAGAAAGTCCTGGTTTTTCTTTGATAATTTTGAGTATTTTTTCTTCAACATCATTAACATCTTTCCTCTTAATTTTAATTGCTTCGGATATTTTAATTCCTTGTGCAATCCTTTTCATAGCATCCTTCATATGGTTTGCTTCAAGCTTATGTTTTTTAACTGCGATTAAAAGAGGTTCTAAAGAATTATTAAGGACATTTGAAATCCTACTAATCTCCTTTTCAAATTTACCAAATTTCTTCGCCAATTCTGGCTGATAAATCAACATAGATTTAGCCACCAAAGAAGGCTGATTCAAGACATTGAGTAAGCTTTTAAATTCTTCCACCCTGTTTTGTTTAAACAATAACTTAATCATTTCCTTATTCAGCCCCTTCTTTATGAATTCCTTTTCAATTTCTTTCTTTAATTTTGGCAGAGTTTTCTTAGCTTCATCAATTAATTTTCTTGGGATTTTTAATATAGGCAGATCAGTTTCAGGATACATTCTGGAAGATCCTGGCATGGGTCTTAGAAATTTTGTAGTTCCATCTGGCAGCACATTTCTAACTTCAGATTTTCCGTCCTTGCCCGTTTTATTCTGTCTTTTTATTTCAAAATTGATAACTTTAATCATTTTTTTAGGATTCTGAAATCCTTTAATCTCAACTCTAGGGTGTTCTTTTGTAGAAATATTCAAATCCTGCCTTATAGTTCCTAAACCCCTTTTAACATCAACACTTCTTAGGATCTCTCCAATTTTCAACGCTGTTTCCTTGACTTGTTCAGGATTTCTCATATCAGGAGATGTTGCTATTTCAACCAAAGGAATGCCCAACCTGTCCAGCCTAAAAATTGTTTTTTTATCTCCTCTGTCAATTATCCTCGCTGCATCTTCTTCTAAATAAAGTCCGTTTATTCCTACCCTGCCAAAAGAAAGTTCAATAAAACCACCCCTTGCAATAAGAACAGTTCTCTGAAATCCACTCGTATTGCTTCCGTCAACAACTGTTTTTCTCATAATCTGGGATATGGGAATTACTTTCATGTTTAACAAAAGAGCAATCTGCAAAGCAGTTTTCAAAGATTCCTTGTTTACCTCGTGCGGCGGCTCTTCATCAAGCTCAACAAGGCAGTTTGTATCATAACCCTGATAAATGAATTCCTTGCCTTTCCCTACTTCGTGCATTGCAGCAACATCAACTCCGCCTTCCTCACCAGCTACAGCATGAAGCTTTCTTTTAATTGTAAAATCAGGCTCATCATACCTTAAAACAGAAGGACAATTACAGAATAATTTCTTACCTCCTGCATTCAACTGCTGATGAATTTCTAACCCACATTTTAAACCAAGTTTCCCATAATCAGTTTCTGAATTTTCCATAAGGCGAGAAAGAAAAAAGAGTTTATTAAATTTAGGTTAAGCAGGGTTTAACGCCAGAGTATTTCCTTTTACTCTCTTAGAATATCTTATACCTGGAAGAGATAAAATATGATTAATAGCTCTCTCCTCTGATTTTTCTGTGAAAGGCGCATGAAATACGCGAGAACTTGTTTCATAACAACCACCCTCATAGGAATAATTTCTGGTTAAATTTAACACATCAATATTTTCTGATTTCTTCAAGGCTTTTATCTCATCTTCTCTCTCTAAGAAAGATTCTCGGCTTTCTTCAAACTTTTCTCTTGCCTTATAGAGACTTTTCTCTCCTTTGCTCTCATAATTTTTTTCAAAAGACAAATCAATCCCTCTATAAATCATCTCCATGAAGAATTTAAAATTCTCAGAATAATCTCCTCCCAAGTCAGAGCTTTTATGCCAGCTTCCTGCGCCTATAAAAAACTCTTTACCATTATATCTAGAATTTAGTGATTGTTTCATAACAGAAGGATAAATTACTGCAGCTACGCCAAGGAATGAAGCGCCTTTATCTTCAGAGACTATTCTTGGGATGTAATGAATATCAACAAGTTTAGGTACCTTAGAATACAAATACTGTGAATATTTTGATTTTAACTTCTCTCCGTTTTCATCAATAATTAAAGAAGCACTTGGGACTAATTTTGGATCCTCAATCAGTTCATCAAATGATTTTAAAATATCATTAGAAGCTCTTCCAGAAATAACTGTATCTATGATTGAGAAACCCTTTGCTCTAGGGAAACATTCATATTCCTTTGCCAATTCCTCTTTTCCTTCAATATCTCTTAAAATAAGGTCTGTAAAAGCCCTGAAATAGGGGTCTTTTTCTCTTTCACTTGGTTCCAGAGAAAATGACTTTGTTACATTTGCCCAATATTTTCTGGTCTTATAGATGAATTCGTCATTATTCTGGTCAGGGTAAATCTTTGAAATATTCAGATCTGCAGTGAAAGGGATTAATAATGTTCTTATATCTTTTCCTTTAAGTTCTAAATTTTTGGGCAATAAACTATTAATTGTATTCTGAGCTCCAAGGTTGTTATAAAACTCTTCTTGCACCCCTTCAAATTTTTTTAATTTATCAAGTGAATAAACCATCCCTAAGAAAAATGGAAAAGCTCCTCTACTGGGAATAATTAAAGTATCAAAATTTCTGTGTTTCCAGTTTTTTCTTGATTCAGGAATTTGCACAGCTAAATCCAAACATGCTTCAGAATATTTCTTTATATTCTCCTTAGAAAAGATATTTTCTAAACATCCCATAAATTTATTAGCAAATTCTACTTTAAAAATCTTACTATAGTGTAACCCCTCTTAAGTGGTGTGATAATGGTTTTTCCTTAGAAGAACCCCAAAAACATTTATAACTTATAAAAATTAATTAAAAATATGAAGAAAAGAGAAAGAAAAGAGATGAATATCAAGCCTTACAAAAATCCCTTAGTTAGAATACCAAAAACATTTGGGCAAAAAGCAGCAGACAAGGTAACCAAATGGGCAGGTAGCTGGGTTTTTATTTTCAGTTTTTTTGTTTTTTTGATGATCTGGATTTCAATAAATACATTAATGTGGATTAATCGATGGGACCCCTATCCATTTATTCTATTAAATCTTGTTTTGTCTTGTTTGGCAGCAATCCAGGCTCCAATAATTCTTATGAGTCAGAACAGACAAACCCAAAGAGACAGGGCAAAGGCAGAATATGATTACGCTGTAAACAGAAAAGCTGAAAAAGAAATCAGGGAAATAAAGAATCTTTTATTAAGAAGGCAGAGAAAAAAATAATCATTTTTCCAACCTGTCATTCAGTTCGCCAGCAATATTCTCCAGCATTTTTTCTTTTGCATTCCAGTTTTTGTGACCTAAAACCCATCCAAGTTTTACAAGAGCTGTCTCTGCAAGCATGTCTTCAAGAAAAATAATTCCTGCCTTCAAAAGTTCACGGCCGTTCGAATAAACTAAGGGATCAAGCCTTCCATAAGTTGCCTGGGCAGCAGCGCAAACAACAATTCCTTTTTTCTGAATTTCTTTAAGTTTTTTTAGCCAGGATTTTCTTGCCCCTTTCGCAGGAACATGTCCTAATCCAGTAACCTCCAAGACAATCCCTTTGTATTTGTTTTTCATATAATAATCAAGTATCTTAGGATCTTGCCCTGGAAAGACTTTAACAAGAGCAACTTTCTCCTCAAATTTTGCGTCAAGTTTTATTTTGTTCTTGTTCCTTAGGTTCCATTCAGAGATTCTTTCAATTTTGTCAGGATAAATTTTTGCAAAAGGATTCCCATTTATAATTTTAAATGCATCTCTTCTTGAAGTATGCATTTTTTTGACTTTTGTCCCAGGCATTGCCAGGCAGTAATCATCATTTATTGTCCCATGTCCCACCAGCATGACCTCTGCAATGTCTGAAATAGCAGCAAGTGCAGCACACTGCAAATTCAAATTAGCATCAGAGCTTGCCCTGTCTATGCTTCTCTGGCTGTAAGTCAAAACAACAGGCTTGTTTAGATTTCTCAGAAAAAAACTCAGGGCAGCAGATGTATAATGCAAAGTATCTGTCCCATGAGTAATTATAATCCCTTTTATATTTGAATCACTAAGGAGTTTTTTTGCCACACGTGCAATTTTTCTCCAGTCTTTAAAATCCATATCCTCTGACGCTTTCATCAAAGGCACTTCAACTTTTGCCACATTGGTTTTCTCAAACAATTCAGGATAAAATCGGAAAAGCTCAGAAGGTTCTGTCAATGGAGAAACACCTCCTGTCCTGGAATCCAAGCGCGAAGCAATTGTCCCCCCTGTGATAATCATTGCAATATTTGGCTTAGATGAATCTGCTTTCAAATCAAGTTTATGCTCCACCTCCTTTCCTTTTCTCAAAACTTTGATTTCCAAAATATCTTTTTTACTAAAACCAATATTATAACCTGTTCCAAGTTTCAAAAGAACAATTCCTTTTTCAGATTCAGGATTCTCCAAGAGGATTCCTTCATAAATTATTTTGCTGAGATGCACCTCAACTAAATCTCCTGGATTGGCTGTCATCTTCTTCATAATCACTATTAGAAATCAAAACTTAAAAAACTATCACCCAAAAACACCCCCAACTTCCAGCACAATTCCCAACAAAAATATCAGGCTCAGAAATCCAATTATCCACCAATTAATAGGAATTGAATACTCTGGCTTTCTGTCTCCTCTCTTTTTAGAGGCTATGTTCATCATTAAGATAAGTATTCCTGCAACACCTCCGGAAATCGCACCGCCGACACCCAGAACTGTTACAAAACTGGCCAAATCAAAGAAGCTAATTAATAGATAAGCGATTAAAGGAACAATAGAGACATAAAAAAACGAGATTTTTCTTTTTCTTAAATCAAAAATAAAGTAGTCTTTTAGAGCAAAGCTCAAAGCAAAAAAACTTGTTGCCATTGTGAAAATTCCCAAGAGGAAAAAGAATTTCCCGAAACCCCCTGTAAAAGAGAGAGTTGCTACCTCTGCAGCACCCATCCCAAGAACTCCAACAAAAACAAAACTAAACAAGATATACAAAACCATTGGAATCAATGCCCCAAGAAAGAGAGCACCTTTAAGCATTTTTTTGTCCTTACCCACCCCAAGTCTTAGTTCTGGAACAGAATTAAAACCAAGCAGTGCAAAAAGAACAACTCCAAAAGGAAGGAATATATTGAAAATTCCGGGAGAACCCAGAGAAGTAATGTTCTGCATTTGCACATCAGGCAAAAGAATAAAAGATACAATAAAGATTATAGCAATTATAGAAAGAACACCCCAAAACTCAAAATTCTTCAGACGTCTTATACCCCCTCTGCTTAAGAGAGATGTCATCAAAATCCAAAAAGCAATTCCAAAGAGCAAAGCATACTCAAAATTATCAAAAAAAAGTTTTGAAAAACTTTGCCCGCCTCCCAGGATGTAAGCCACTAAAGCAGAATAAATCCCAAAAATAATTGCAATTGACATAGCTTTTCTGCCCCATTCTCCAAGATACTTTGATGAATATCCTGGAAGCTGATGTATTTGTTTTGTTCTTAATGTAACTTCTCCCAAATACAGATTTATCAAAATCATCACAAGCCCGAGAAAAACAAGCCAAAATAAACCGAGAAAAAAACCTGCTTGGGCAAATACATACGGAAGCCCGAGAATTCCTGCTCCTATAATTGTTCCTGTAAGAGTAAATGCTATCGAAACAAACTTCCTCTTTTTTGATTCCATTTAACAATAATGGGTCTGCCAGGACTCGAACCCGGATCAACGGGGTACTCCGAAGTTCGCTCGCGTTATAGTAAGACAAAATGTCTCTCGCAAACTCCCTCGCCGAAACCCGTCATTCTATCCATTGAACTACAGACCCTAAAATGAAAAAATAAGTTAGCTTTTTATATGTTAGGATATTAATAGATTAATGCCGCTCAAAAGACACCACAAAATATTCATCGGAAGTTTCAGCACTCTAATTATCATATTTATGATTGCCACAGGTTTTTTTATGTATATTTTTTATGTGCAGCAAAACCTACAATACGCACAACTAAATGATAAGATCTCAGAAGTTCAGACAAATATTCAAAGCCAGATAAATCTCTTATCAGGAAGTCTTGCAGACACACAACTAAATCTTGAAGAAAATCAGCAACAGTTAAGCATGTTAAAAGCATCTGTAGGAGAAGACTTTTCAGGAGTCTATTCAGACTCGGTTGATTCTGTGGTAATTGTCTCAACAGATACAGGACAGGGAACAGGATTCATAATTAATGAAGAAGGATATATTGTCACAAATCATCATGTAATAGAAGGAGCAACAAGGGCAGGGATTTACACTTCTGATGGAAAAGGACCTTACAATGTTGCCCTCGTAGGAGAAGACGATTTCATGGATTTGGCTTTATTAAAAATTGACGGGGATTTTGAAGAACTAGAACTAGGAGATTCTGATAAAATCAGAGTAGGAGAAAAAGTAATTGCAATTGGCAACCCTTACGGCTTGCAGTTCTCAGCAACAATTGGCTCTGTCTCGCAAATTCACAGAGAAGGCCCAAACAGCCTTGAAGCATATGTACAAATAGACGCTGCGATAAACCCTGGAAATTCAGGAGGTCCACTCCTCAATCGGGAAGGAAAAGTAATTGGAGTCATAAACTTTAAGGTAGGAGATGCAGAAGGACTTGGTTTTGCACTTGAATCAAATTATGTAAAAGTATTTGTAAACGAGATAGCACAGGAAAAACTAAATCAGACTTTAATAAGTTAATTTTAAATAATTCCCAAAACTTAATAAAAAATGAGCAAAAAAGAAAATACCGGCAAACTGCAAGAAGGCCTGACAGCAAAAAAATTAGAGAATTTCTCAGAGTGGTTTCAGCAGCTAATACTTAAAGCAAGCTTAGCAGATTACACCCCTGTCTCAGGATGCATGGTATTTAAGCCAACAGCATGGGCTATTTGGGAAAAAATCAAGGAAGAAACAGATAAGGAGTTCGGGAAAATAGGAGTGCAGAATGTTTATTTTCCTCTGTTCATCCCTGAATCACTTTTATCAAAAGAAGCAGAACACGTCGAGGGATTTGCTCCAGAAGTTGCATGGGTAACGCACGGAGGAAACACAAAATTAGGAGAGCGCCTCGCTGTTCGTCCAACGTCAGAAGCAATAATGTATGATCTTTATTCAAAGTGGATAAGAAGCTGGAGAGACCTTCCTCTTTTATACAATCAATGGAACAATGTCGTAAGGTGGGAATTCAAACATCCTGTCCTGTTTCTCAGAACAAGAGAATTTTTATGGAATGAGCTTCACTCAGTTTTCTCCTCTGAAAAAGAAGCAATTAAACATGGAGAGAAAGTCATGAAAGCTTACAACAAAATAACAGAAGACCTAATGGCTCTTCCTGGAATTTACGGAAGAAAAACAGATAAGGAAAAATTTGCAGGAGCAATCTTCTCTGAAAAGATGCATCATTACCTCCCAAACGGAAAAATGATAGAAGGAACTTGTTTTCATTACGACGGACAAAATTTTGCAAAAGCTTACAACATAAAATTCAAAACAAAAAAAGAAAAAGAAGAATATGCTTATCAAAACACCCATGCAATTTCAACGAGAATGTTGGGAGCAATGTTTGCAATTCATTCAGACGATAAAGGATTAATTATCCCTCCAAAACTAGCTCCAAATAAAATTGTGATTATCCCTATAAGATTTGAAAAAAATAAAGATGTTTTAAAAAAAGCCAAAGAAATTTCCAAAATTCTTTCCAGATATAATCCTTTGCTGGATGAAAGACTTGAAGTAACTCCCGGTTATAAATTCCATGAGTGGGAATTAAAAGGCATCCCTTTAAAAATTGAAATAGGGCCAAACGACTTAAAGAAAAACCAAGTAGTAGTTGTTAGAAGAGATAACCATAAAAAGATCACAGTAAAAGATAAGAACTTAAGAAAAAAAATAGAATCAGAACTTGAAGAAATGCAAAAAGAACTTCTTAAAAAAGCAGATGAACTTCTCCAAAAAAATCTTTCTAAAGCAGAGGGTCTTCAGGATGCAGTAAAAAAGATAAATCAAAAAAAAGTTGTCCTTGTTCCTTTAAAAAATTCAAAAGATATTGAAGATATTCTAAAGGAAAAAACAAAAGGGGCAAAAACACTTTGCAGACCTATAAACCAACCAAAAATAAAAGGAAAAAAATGCATTATCTCAGGAAAACAGGCAGATTATTGGGTTTACATAGGAAAGAGCTATTGAAATAGTTGCCAATAATAAGCGAAAAGATTATATATTATCTACTTTAAAGATTTAAATTAAAATGGGAATAGAAAAAATATTTCCAAAATTTAGTTCTTTCTTACCAGGTGGTTTGGGGCAAAACATGGGTGAAATGCAATCAAAATTTTTTCAACAAAGAGGTTTCATAAAAAAAGAAACTGAAATAAAAAGTGAGGAATTGCGGAAAGATTATAAACAAAGAAAAAAAACAGCAATAATTGGAGAATGTATTAGAGATATTCCTGCATTAAGTTTTCTTTATTTCGGCGGCTCAGAAATAGCATTGGCTTATTATGCTTTAGCGACCTGGTTTGAAGATAGATGGGCATATTTTATGGGGTGTGTAGGTTGTTAATCATAAATAAGAACCACTAACAGTCTGACTAGTATCAGACTATCTTTTCTCTTTTGCAATTATTTCTCTGACTTAGCTTCCTGAAATGCAAGCTCTAATTCCCATTCCATCTTGCAAGTAACCTCCATCAACTTAGTAAGCTCCCTTTCAAGAAGCTCTTTGTCATTTCCTTCTTTTTCTTCTAACAAAGTTTCCATTTTTCCAAAAGCCCAATTAATCCAGAAATCCCTGCCAAAGCTCAAATTGATATAGAAAACACCCAATTCAATTCAAGCCCATAGAAGTGACCTGGATTAAATTGAGTAAGTTTTAATTGTGAAAACTAGAGAATATCTTCCCACATGACATAAATTCCATTCAAATTCTTTCCCTAGTCTTCTACTCATACCATCCAAAAGAAAAGGCGGTTTTTATATATTTCTGTTTTCAATGCTCATTGAATAGTGAATAATCTAACTGGACTGCGAATCTAAGATTTTTTTAAGATTCTCCCTGAATTTCTCGATGTCATCAACATTCATCTGCCCTCCAATAGCATCCTCATGCCCTCCGCCCCGAGCTCCATCAATATCTTTAATAGCTTCCAGAAATAAATCTCTTATTTTCTTTCCCCTCATAGAGATGTTGGCTTTAATTCCTATAACACGACTTACGATGATTCTTTTTCCAGGGAAGATGTAACTCAGTTCGTTTGCCAGATCTGCGCTCACACTTAAATCACCCCCATATTGGAAAAAAATCGTTTTCCCCTGCTTTTTCCCAATTGAAACCGCCTTACTAAGAAGTTTCTGGTATTTCAATTCTATTTGTTTAAATCTATGATGCAAAGTGCGATTCTTGCTACTCTCTTCAAGAACCTCATAAGGGGTTTTTGCTTTAAGAAGGAATCTTATCATATTTACCACGTTTGTTGTCCTGTCCTTGAGCCCTGCTCCCATAATCCTAGAGACTCTCCCAATCTGAGATTTATAATAAATGTCCATAGCTTTCTTCTCCTTACCCTTAACAGTTAAATCAGGATATTTTTTCTCAAACTCATCATAAAACTTCGGAACAAATTTATCAGAAATGCAGCCAACAACAGCTATCCACAAATCTTCCTTTTTTTCTGTTGCCTTATAACACAAAGATGTCACAGGCTCTTCATTTTTTTTCCTGTTAAATAAAGGATTATAATAATTGACAAAAGCAGGAATTTTCTCGAATTCTACAAGATGGTGGTCTATCCATACAACAGGCACATTGTATTTTTCTGCCTCGGCAAAAAAATCATCTGAAACAACAGGCTTATCCAGAATAAATATGTAATCTGATTTAAATTCATGGACTCTTCTGAAAAACTCTGCAGTTAGTTCAGGAAAAGATTTTATAGGAACACCCTTACCCCTGCCAATATATCTCCTCAATAAAAGAAAAGAACATAACCCATCCTGATCATTATCAAAAAAGAAAACAGGATTCTGAGCATTATCAAGGTGTTCTCGAATCTCCTTAATTTGTTTTTTTGTGAGCATGATTTACAATTAAAAAGAATCCAATTTATAAATTTTTATCAAAAAGAGAAATTCAGATCTTCTTGCCCATAAGAACTTTTTCTTTTAAGTTCTTTATTTCTTCCATAAGAGAATCTACAAAATCCTCATTTTTGAAAATCTTCTTTAAAGATTCTTTATCAGTGTTAAAAATCTTGTCCAGTGTTTGTAGATTATCAAAAAGAGTTTTTATGTCCTTTTCAAGCAGATTTGTTTTGTTTAAAATTCTTGTTCCTTTTGATGTGGTGGGATTATCATGTAATTCATCAAAAAGCATTCTCAAAACATTTGATGTTTCAAGTAAAAAGTCAAAATTCATATCAGATAAAATCTCATCCTTCCCTGACATATTAGAACTGAAGTAATCATTCATTATGCTTTCTCTTTCCTTACCAAGACTCTTTGTAAGTTCTTTAAGTCTCATGCTAACAATCACTCCTTCTTTCCCAAGTTCAACAAGGTACTTTTTGACATTTTCAGAAATCCTTCTCATTATCTCAGCAGTCTGCAGGACATTGCAAACATCACTCATAGTGGTCAAGCCGGTTATTTCAAGAACATTCAGATGAGAGAGTAATTCATCAAAAATTTCTTTTTGTTTTTCAAGTATCTGGAGAGTTTCCGCAGCTCTTCTCAAAATCTCAGAAGTTTCCTCAAGATAATGGCTTTCATCTCCAAAGTAAACTGTTATCTTTTTTCTTCTCTCAGAAACAGCGACGACAGTCGTATTAAATTGCTGAGCAGTTCTTTCTGCTGCCTTGTGCCTCGTTCCAGTTTCCTTTGAATTAATCTTGCTGCTTGGAATCAAAAGAGTATTCGCATGCAAAATTTTCTTTAAATCTTTTGAGAGTACAATCGCCCCGTCCATTTTTGCAATTTCAACAAGTTTTTGAGGGGTAAACTTACAGTTGATTTTAAATCCTCCTTCAACAATATCTAAGAGCCCTTCTTTTTCAAAGACAATTAAAGCACCCATCTCTGCATGGAGTATATCATCAAGAGCAGTTCTGATCGCTGTCCCAGGAGAGAATATTTTTAAAATATCTGTAATGCTTTTTTCTTCGGGAATAGTCTTACTCTTCTTTATCTGACTCTTCACTTTCTGTTTTTCATGCTGCTCCTCAGATTGGACTACTTGTTTCATTTAATTCAAAAGTACTAAATATATATAAACTTTTAGCAAAAAATTTGAGAAAAATCTATCAACCCAACTCTAAAATTATTTTCTAACAAATCCCTCGGCAATAAAAATCGGAAAGATAATCGATGCATCCCCAAAGACTTTTACTCTTTTACTTTCTGGAGCCAGCTTGCCCCATGAAACAGCTTCTTCTGGAAGAGCTCCTGCATCACTTCCGTCGAATTCCATAGAATTATTTATATAGACAGCGTAATCAGCTCCGTTCCGGTACATGTTTGCATTAAGGATGCTATGCTTAACAACCCCTGAACCAAGGATGATTACTCCTGATTTTTTCAGTCCTATTGTTGAATTGTTAAACTCGCGTGTGTCTTCTGAAATATCAATACAAAAATCTTCTCTCTTAAATTTGAAGAAATAAATCATATCCCCCAGACTTCCGTCCATTATTGTAGGGCAGTGTATCTTGATTTTATTTTTCCATGCCCAATAACAAATGCTTTCAGGATTATTTATTTTTTCCCCGAGTTTCCACACAATTTCATAAGTTAAAAGAGGTTTATCTCTTTTTTTCTGTTCCTGATAAAGATCTTCAAGAACAGGCATGACAAAATTTTCAAAAGAAACATAATTGGAGTTTGAAACAAAAATGTTCCCGATTCTGTTTATTGATTTTTCTCTGAGCTTAGCACCGGCCGCATTAAAATCTCCCAGAATAAAATTACCTAGACATTTTATTATATCTTCTTCAACACCACCACAGGTCGTAACACAGATGTCAACTTTTTTATTCTCAACAAGCCATCTTATCACTTCCCTTAACCCTGAACTAACCATATTTGAAGTGTATCCAAAATAGATAGTTGCCTCCTCTTTCCGCATTTCTCTGACAATTTCTATTGCCTTTGATAAATTGCTTGCCTGAAAACCGCTGCTGGAAAAACTCCTTATAATTTTCTCATAATCCAGTCCTTTGTTAAAATCATACCCTTTTATGATAACTCCTGAAATCTCTTCGCCTTTTCTCAGAAGATTTCTTCTTGCAATTTCTTCTTCTTTTGTTTGTTTTTTCATTTTCTTTTTAGTTGATAAAAGTTTAATTTAAGATTAAAGATAAAGATTAATATGAACCTAAGCATAGCTAAAGATCTCAAAAACTAGAGGGGAATTGCTAAACTTTCAGAGAGATCTGAAATAAAACTCATGCAAGATAAAAAAATAAGGAATTTATAAATCTATCCTCAGTACTTATTTTAAAACAGATAATCCACCACAAGAATCTTTTTAAAGAAAAAAAGTTAAAGAAATACATGAATAAATGGTCTGAACTTATATTTGGATTGATTCTTATTGTAGCCGTAATTATGATAGGATGGGCTTCTTCAGCGTATTCATGGACATTGCTTGGAAAAGACTTCAACCTTTTACATTCTGCATGGATTTTTCTCAAAGGCGGTATTTTCTGGCTTGTTGCTATGATAGCTGTCCTCCTAATTGTTTTGGGAATAAATGATCTAAAATAAAAATTAATTACTCCCTCCCTTCTAAAAATTAGAAAGAATTAGAGAGATTCTACTAAGAATTCTAAGTATAAGAATGAAAAAAAGAAGTTAATTCATAAGCAAACCAACTATTGCTGCAACTGCTCCACCAATCAGTGGAAGATAGAAGTCAGCTCCCCAGAACTGGCCAATTACTGCTATAACTCCCCCAAGAACAACTAGCCATTTTTTCAGATCACCCATTTTGCCTCCTTTCATTTTTAATTAATATAACTTACAGAATTAAGTATATAAATCTAATTATTAAAGAAAAAAATAAGGCTTCCTTCTATCAGAGCAGCAATAATCAGAAGAGGTATCACTATAAAAACAAAAACTCTTAGGGACTTAGAAAGATAATCTTTAAGCGAACTCCATTTTTTCTCCCTGAAAATAAAACTTCCTAATTTCAAACCCAGACCAACAGAAATAAACAAGGCAGGGAGTTCAAAAATTCCGTGAGGAACAAGTCTCCATAAAGTCAAAATCCCCTCTGCATTTATAGTTCTTATAGCCACAAAACCTAAAAGATATCCATTTACAATAATGACCATTAATGAAAAGATTCCCAACACAATTCCAGAAATCATGCCAAAAAAGGCGCTTTGAGCATTGTTCAAAAAAAGGAATCTTACCAGTTCTAAATGAGACATTCCTTCTGTTTTTTGAAGAAGTTCTTCAATAAATTCAAAAATTCTCGCTTCAATTATCTCAGGTGCAGGAACAAAAGCCCCAATAAGAATGAAAAAGAAAAAGAAAAACACAGCAACATAAATGAAAATTCTTGATTCCTTAAGATACTGCCAGCTTCTCATGTAATTTTCTTCCAAAAAATTTTTTCTTTGGTTCCTTTTTGCCATTTTTCTAACTGAAAACTCTCTTTATATAAGCTGTTTTTCTTGGAAATTTATTTTTTAAATATAACCCGTAAGTTATCCCAACTAAAAATCCTCCAAGGTGAGCACTATTCCCGATAGGTAATCCTTGATAAACAGATAAAAACCAGAAAAATCCTAAAAAGAAAACCATCGCCATCCATATTGGCATTGGAACTATAAAAAATACGAGAACTTTCATTCTCGGGATGAGGATTGTTATCAATCCTGCCAATCCAAAAATAGCTCCTGAAGCACCTAAGGCAAAAAGCTCAGGACTCCCAAAAATCCTCTCTCCAATAACAGAATTGCCAAACAAGACAGACAAAGAAATAAAAAATAAGGAAGCTATTATCCCAGCAGCAAGATAAAACCACAGATATCTTTTCTGCCCAAGAATTTTCTCAACAAATCCTCCAATAAAAATTAATGTTATCATATTTGCGAATATATGCCAGAGGAAGATATGTGAAAACATGCTTGTTAAAAGAGTCCATAAATATTTCCCTTGTATAAATGCCATAGGTTGTAAGGCGAGATATTTTATTAAATCTGGATTAATAGAAATTATAATCAAAGATGCTATCCAAAAAAAGAAATTAATTATTACCAGTTTTAAGGTTATACTAGAATTACCAAAGAGAGATTTTCTTTTTCCGATGGAATACCGATAAGTTCTTGCCATTTCTGATTACTTGGATTTCCTTGATTTTTTAGATTTTCTTTTTTTCGTTTTTGTTTTTGCTTTCTTCTTAGATTTTTTCTTTTTTGTCTTTACTTTTTTCTTTTTCCCAGACATTCTTTTTTTTACAGTTTTTTTCGTTTTTGTTTTAGACATTTTAGAAGAAGATTTTCTTGTTTTTTTCTTGGGTTTCTTCATTTCTGCTCTCTTTTTTCTTTTCATCTTTAATTTTCTTTTTCTTTTTCTCTCCTCTTTTTTTAGCTCCTTCAGCTTCTGCTTCTCAACTCTTTCTGTTTCTTTCTTTATCTCCTCCTCGACAAAATCCAAATCCCTTCCGAGTTTATCTTCAGTTTTTTTCATTTCACGAACAACCTTAGTATTATCTTTAAGCATTAAAACATCGCCGCACTCTCTGCATATAAAATCGTGAAGAAGTGAATTTTCCTCGTTTAATTCTATGTTGCATCTTTTACATACATAAAATCTCCTTGTTTCTCTCTTTTTTATCTGGCTTTCCAGCTGAGTAATTTTTTTAGAGAGATCATTTCTCACAAATTTAAGTGACTTCAGGATTTCAATTTTCCAGAAGTAAGTATACCATCCCTTCTTCTTGTCCTTTTTTCTTGTAGAAGAAACAAGCCCCTGATCAGACAGCTTGTAAAGGATATTTCTCGTTTGATTAATAGTTATGTCCAATTTCTTCGCGAGAATAAATTCATTAACATACTTATCTATATCAAGAAGATCAACTATGTCCTCTGCCTGTTTTCCTACGATAAGATTAACAGCATCCTTAAGAAATTTTTTTAGCATTTCAGGGAAAAATATCGTTTAAATAAATACCTTTCGGTCTCCTTTATTAAAAAATAAAAGTTTTTAAACCTGTAGTGTTTTGCATATATTAGAAAATCTATATTAAAATATATATTAATAAGATGGGTATATTCAAGAGAAACAAAAAAGAGATGAATAAAGGGGCTAATCCTGTGCCATCGCTTCCTGAGCTTCCAAAACTTCCTGATCTTCCGGAAATGGGAGACGAGAACGAAAGGAATAAAAATATCCACAAATTACCAAGCTATCCTTCTGGTTCCTTAGGAACAAAATTTTCACAAAATACGATAAAAGAAGCTGTGGCTGGAAGAAAAAATGAATTTCCAGAAGACGACGAGATGGAGGATCCTCCTACTAATGAAGAGGCACAAATAAAAAAGCCAATAACAGAAGAAATTGGTTGGGAATCCCCTTTAAAAATTAGTAGAAAGAGAGGATTTGAGAATGCAGGGCCAGAGCCGGTTTTCATAAGAATTGACAGATTTGAAGAAGCATTAAAGATTTTTAATGAAACAAAAAAGAAATTTCATGAGATTGAAAGGACCCTTGAGGAAATAAAAAGCGTAAGAGAAAAGGAAGAAAAAGAATTGAATTCATGGGAGAACAAAGTTAAAACCATTAAAGGGCAGATAGAAAAAGTTGACAGAGATGTTTTTTCTAAAATATAAAAATGGCTAAAGAGAGTGTTATACACATAAAATTTGATAATGCCGAAGCTGTCACGGCAAAAAGAGATATCCTTACCTCACAGATGAACCTTCTGAGAATTGCAAAAACAATTAGGGGATATGGTTTTTACAGACTTAAGGAACTTGAATTGAAAATGATGCTTTCAAAAAAAACAAAAGAGGTAAAAACAAATATAACAAAAATGCAGAAGATTCTTCCGACATTAAGAATCCCAGAGATATTAAAAAAAGAAAAAGTCGGAGAAAAAGAGGAGAAATATCATGAAGAGAAAAGAAAGAAGAGTTATGACAGAAGTCTTGAAGATCAGTTACAGGAAATCCAGAGAAGACTCAACAGATTACAAAGCTAAGAGAATCAAATAATTTTTAAAACTTCTAATTCTAATAGATATATGAAGAGAAAAGAATTAATCAAAAAGTATTTAGAATTCTTCAAATCAAAAAAACATAAAGAGATTTCTAATTCCAGCCTAATTCCTGAAAATGATCCTACTGTGCTTTTCACAACAGCAGGAATGCACCCCTTAACACCCTATCTTCTAGGACAAAAACACCCTCTCGGGAAAAGACTTGTTGGAGTTCAAAGATGCGTAAGGACAGGAGACATTGAAATGGTCGGGGATAAAACACACCATACTTTTTTTGAAATGCTTGGAAACTGGTCTCTTGGAGATTACTGGAAAAAGGAGGCAATTGAGATGAGCTTTGAATTTCTCACAAAAACTCTGAAAATTCCAAAAGAAAAACTGGCAGTATCTTGTTTTGCAGGAGATAAAGATTCAAAGAAGGACGAAGAATCAGCAGAAGTATGGAAATCTCTTGGCATAAAAAAGATAAAATTTCTTGGAAAAGAGGATAATTGGTGGGGCCCAGCAGGGAACACAGGTCCATGCGGTCCTGATACAGAAATGTTTGTGAATGGAGTTGAAATCTGGAATGATGTCTTCATGGAATATGAAAAAGATGCAAAAGGGAATTACAAAAAAGCAAAGCAAAAAAACGTTGACACAGGCATGGGTGTTGAGAGAACTCTTGCAATATTAAATGGCTTAAATGACAATTATGAAACAGAACTCTGGAAGCCAATTATTGAGAAGATTGAACATTTGTGCAATATAAGATATACTACAGAAAAAAATAAGAGAATAATAAGAATAATCGCAGACCATGCAAAAGCTGCTGTTTTCATCGCTGCAGAAGGCATAGTTCCATCAAATAAGGGACAAGGGTATATATTAAGAAAATTAATCAGAAGAGCTCACGCCCTAATTTATAGTCTACATAACGTAGGACATTTGGTCTCGCCTCTTGTAAGTACTATTATGAATATTTATTCAGAGGATTATGAAGAATTAAAGAAGAGCACAGAAAATTACAATAGGATATGGGGAGTAATAAAAAATGAAGAAGAGAAATTTGGAGAAATAATAGAATCTGTTTTAAATATGTTTACTAGATTAACAAAAGATAAAAAGAGATTATCTGGTAAAGAAGCATTCCTACTCTATCAAAGCTATGGTTTTCCTATAGAGATTACACAAGATCTTGCAAAAGAGAAAAAAATCAAAATAGACATAAAAGGCTTTAATCAAGAACTCAAGAAACACCAACAACTCTCAAGAACAGCGTCGGCAGGGAGATTTAAATCAGGTTTAGCAGATAGTTCAGAAAAAACCACTAAACTCCACACAGCAAATCATTTGTTATTATCAGCGTTAAGAAAAGTTCTAAAAGATAAAAACATAATTCAAAAAGGAAGCAATATAACTCCTGAAAGATTGCGTTTTGATTTTTCTTTCCCGCGAAAACTAACTGATAAAGAGATTAAGAAAGTTGAGAAGTTAGTAAATGAACAAATAAAAAAAGAACTTCCGGTAATAAGAAAAGAGATGTCTCCTACAGAAGCAAAGAAAAAAGGGGCTATGGGTATCTTTGATAAAAAATACGGAGAAAAAGTTTCAGTTTATACTATTGGAAGATTTTCAAAAGAAATCTGCGCAGGTCCGCATGTTAAAAACACAAAAGAACTCGGTAAGTTTAAGATTGTAAAAGAAGAAAGCAGTTCTGCAGGTGTTAGAAGAATAAAGGCGATTATCAAATAACCTGATTTTCAAGCAGTTTCATTACCCGAATCATCCTCTTGAATATATGCAACATCATCTAAGTTATAAATATCCAATAGACCATATCTTTCATTAATTCTGCCAAGTTTCCATGAATTAAGAATCCCTAAAAAAGTTCTTTTTCTAATTCCTTCAAGAGTTTTAGCATCTCCATACTCCTGAAGACCCTCTGGCAAGGAAATTCCTCTCGAGACTAAAAGAATCTCTGGTTCAGAATCAAGAGTTATGCCCTCAGTGAATTCCATGGAATAATCTGTAATTATCGCAGGGCCTCCTGTCTCAACAAAACAATATCCGCTGCCATAAAAGCTTTCCTTCACAGGGCATTTAATCCCAACAGCCTCGTGATTTTCCTCTGGAAAGAAAAATATCACAGTGCCATAATCAAGCTCCCTCAGAAAAAAAGCCAGAAGTTGAGATTTCCCGCTGCAAACTCCCTGGCCCTCATATAAAACTTCATAAGGATATCTTGAGTAGTTCAATTTAGTATTTCCAATAAAAGCATTCTTATCTGAAAATCCGTAAGGGATGTTTTGAACAAGACTTACAGCAATTCTTGCCTGCTCAACTTTGTCACCAGGAGCAAGATTTTGTATTCTCTTAACTAAAGGCAAGATAGCTTCCCTCTGAATTTCATCATCAATACTCATTATCTTAAAATCCGCTCTGGAAGGGATACTATCTCCATTCAGAGAAAGTGTTCTTGAAAGACGTGAAACATAATCATTGACTCCCTCATAAACAGTAAAAAGAATCTGGTTTTCCTGACCTCTAAGAGAATAATTTAGATTGATATCTTTCATGCCTATATAGTATTGTGAAAAGCAAAAATCCCCTTCTCTCCAAAAAGACAAATTATCAGAATCAGGACAACCACAAACAGAGGCTTTTTCAACCAAAACCCCCTCATCACAATAATAAGGCTTATCTAATGAACACGTATTATAAAAAGTTCCATCACCGCATACAGGCATTTTTTCATACTTATTAGAAGCAATGCTTAAAGCCAAGAAAGTCAGAACCAAGGTAACAAAGAGAAGAATCAGAATATACTTCAAATTATTCCCTTGAGAACCGTATGTTCCAAAAGTATCTCTTACCTCTTTCTCATCCATTAAGAAATAAGAAAAAACAATTATAAAAATCTAACTGTGATAAAAAATTAGATATCTAAAGGAGTTCTAGAAATATAAATACCCGGCTTACCAGGTTTTGCTTTCTTGGCTTTCTCTTGAGGATCTAGTTTATAATTCTCTTTTACCTCTTGTGAAGAATACACTCCAACAACCTTAGATCCAGAAAGCTTCATTAATAATTGTTTACTGTTCTTGAATAATTTTGTCTCACTTGGGATAGTATAGATATAAGTATAAGGCTTATCAATTCCTAGAATCTGTTTTATATGGTTAATATCACTTCCTGCCTTATTTACAATCTCCTCCTCTCTTTCAAACACCTCATTAATCTTACTCTCGTCAAATTTAGGCCATTTTGACGTAGAAACAAAAGGTTTATTCCCTAATCTGCTCCATAGTTCCTCTGAAATAAAAGGACAATAAATACTTAATATGCTCAAGAAACTCTTAGCTGTCTTCTTGCTTATTTTTTTATCTGAAATGTAATTAAAAAATTCTCTTAATTTGATAATGGCTAGATTATGTTTAAATGCCTCAATATTCTCTTGAACTTCCTTAGACAATTTATTTATTTTATTCTGAATTAGAGGAGTATCTCTTCCTTCATCTAATTTTGAAAAATAAGTATACACTTTTTCCAAGAATTTCCTGCTCCCAATAACAATTTTCTCATCCCATGAACTGTCACTATCAGAACTTCCAAAAGAAACCAAAGCCAATCTTAAGGTATCTGCCCCATATTTTTCAATGGTCTCCAAAGGCTCAATAACATTCCCTTTAGATTTTGACATTTTGTTTCCATCTTCTCCACTAACAATCCCCTGGGTAAAATAACTTAAAGCAGGTTCGTCAAATTTCAACAATCCAATATCTCTTAAGAACTTAGTATAAAATCTAATATAAATTAAGTGCATGGTTATATGTTCTGGTCCCCCAATATACTGGTCAATTGGACACCAATAATCCACTTTGCTTTTACTGAATATCTTCTTATTATTACCAGGATCTGTATATCTTAAGTAATACCAACTGGAATTTACAAAAGTATCCATTGTATCTGTTTCTCTTCTAGCCTTATTCCCGCATTTTGGACATTTAACATTAATCCATTTTTTAGCAGTCTCAAGAGGATTTCCTTTTCCAAAATTGACTTTTTCCGGAAGCTTGACTGGCAGATCTTTCTCAGGAACAGGAACAATTCCGCATTTATCACAATAAACAATCGGAATAGGAGTTCCCCAATACCTCTGCCGAGAAATAAGCCAATCCCTCAGTTTATAATTAACAGTTTTTCTTCCAAGACCCTCTCCTTCTAAATATTGTGTAATATTCCATTTCGCTTTATTACTTTCAAGACCATTAAATCTTTCAGAATTAATTAAAACCCCGTTTCCTGTATAAGCTTCCTTTTTTACATCTCCGCCTTTAATAACTTGCCTAATCTTAATCCCATATTTCTTTGCAAATTCAAAATCTCTCTGGTCATGTGCAGGAACAGCCATAACCATCCCAGAACCATAATCAGCGACGACAAAATTTCCAGCATAAACAGGAACTTTCTCATTATTAAGAGGATTAATTGCATAACTACCTGTAAAAATCCCTTCCTTTTCCAGTTTTTCCAGTTCTTTCTCAGAAACACTTTTTAATTTTTTCAGAAAATCCTTGACTTCTTTTTCCTGGTCAGCTATAACCAATTCCATTAATCTAGGGTGCTGTGCAGAGACCACCATAAACGTAACTCCAAAAATTGTATCAGGCCTGGTTGTGAAAATTGGCCATTTTTGTCTTGAAATTATTCTCTCAAGAAGTTCTGGGAATTCCTGGGTGCCCATACTTTTCTCTACAAAATGCCCAAACCCTTTTTCAAAACAAAGAACTTTTGCAGGCAATTCCTTTGCATAGTTATATGCATTTGTAATATGATGCTTATAATCGTCTTTAGCTGTAAAAAGAATTATCTCTTCATCCACAAATTTCTGAAGATTTTCATATGTTTTGTTTCCATATAAATCATCTATATAACTCATATGCCATCCTGCTGCTTTTCCAGGTGAGACCAAAATCAGCTTCCTAATTTCCTTTTTTGTCTCTCCTAACCAACGAACTAAAAAAGCTCCTCCAGCACTATGCCCAATCAAAACAGAATTCTCATCAATTTTTAATTTTTCAAGTTCCTTTTTCCAATCTTTATATTTTGGTGCCCAACTTTCAGGCATCAAAGGGATCTCACATTTTATTCCTTTTTTCTCTAATTCTTTTTTTATCCAAGGAAGCCAGTTTCTCTCATTTTGGGGAGGTGATCCTCCTTTAAGCTTTTCCCTCTCTTTTTGATTGCTCCCATGAACAATTATAACATTTGAAATTTTATTCCTGGGAGTCTCTATCTCAAAATCAATTTCAGTTCCTTCACTCCTCCCAATCCAGTTCCTCTGCATTTTTTTGGCTCGATCAGGCCAGTCTAACTTTTCTAACTTTTCTAACAGTTCATCAGCATAATCAGTTACCTTAAAAAACCACTGCTCTAAATGTTTAATTTCTACATTTGTATCCTCATGTCTCCAGCATTTCCCATTCACTACCTGCTCATTAGCCAAAACAGTATCACATTTTTTACAATAATTTACAGCTGATTTTTTTCTATACGCAAGGCCTTTTTCTAACATTTTCAGAAATATCCATTGATCCCATTTGTAATAACTTGGATCACTTGTCTTAATCAATCTGCTCCAATCATAACTCCACCCCATAGCTTTCTGTTGCTTCATAAAATTATCAATTGATTTTTGGGTATACTTCAAAGGGTGCATTCCTATCTTTATAGCAGCATTTTCAGCAGGTAGCCCTAAAGAGTCATAGCCGATAGGATACAGAACATTAAACCCCTGTAACCTCTTGAATCTAGCAAAGATATCTCCTAATGTATAAACAAAAGCATGCCCCATATGTAGCCCTTCCCCAGAAGGATAAGGAAACATATCCAAACAATAAAATTTTTTCTTCTTAGAGTTTTTCTTAACTTTGAAAATTTTTTTCTCTTCCCACTTCTTCTGCCACTTCTTCTCTATTTTTTTAAAATCAGTATTTTTCATTATATAATATCTCTTCCGTAACTTTAAAACATTTCTATAAAACGTCTCGCTAACTTTAAATATCAAGTTTCCTTAATTAGAACATGGAAAAGATCAAAGCGCACATCACTGGCGAGACAATTTCAAGCAATTCTGCAGAAGCTTTTACATTGTATAAAAAAAGTTACTTTGGTGAACCAGTAGGGGAAAAAGTCCAGTATTCCCTGTCAGAAGCACTTTTTCTTGTTGAAAAAAAGAAAATGGAAGTTTTCCAGAGAAACAAAAAAATTTTGTTCAAAGAGTTGATAAAAAAAGCTCAGAGAATTGACAGACGAATCAATGTCAAATACACTGTTTTTAGTGACTTAAGAGAAGGTGGATATATTGTAAAAACCGCTCTCAAATTTGGAGCTGACTTCAGGGTTTATGAAAAAGGTGCAAAGCCAGGGAAAAAACACGCAAAGTGGATTGTATTTGCAGATCATGAATCAAAAAAACTTACATGGCATGAGTTTTCTGCAAAAAATCGTGTCGCACACAGCACAAAGAAAAAACTTCTTTTAGCAATTGTCGATGACGAAGGAGACGTCAGCTATTGGGAAGTAAATTGGGTAAGACCATAAAAATCTTTATAATCCCTCTACCTCTCATTTAATTATGCCTGCTCAAGATACTTCACCAATAAAAGAAAAAATCATTTCTATCTTAAGAAGAAATGGCCCGAGTCTTCCAGTTCATATTGCCAGAGAAATTGATTCAAGCATACTTTTCACTTCAGCATTCCTCTCAGAGCTCGTTTCTGAAAAGAGAATAAAAATGAGTAATCTAAAAATTGGAAACTCTCGTCTTTACCTAATCGAAGGACAAGAAAATAGGATTGAAACATATTCTCATTATTTAAAAAGCAAAGAAAAAGAGGCCTTTAATCTTCTCAAAGAAAAAAGATTTTTAAGAGATTCTGAACAAAATCCGGCAATAAGGGTTGCCCTAAAGGAAATAAAAGATTTTGCAATCCCTTTCCAAAAACCAGATACAAAAGAGCTGTATTGGAGATTTTTCACAGTGCCAGAGTCTGAATTCATGGGAAAAGGGAA
>Ga0307430_1000896_pt1 | contig 23636 bp, 20 predicted proteins | sample SalMarWE160130MG_FD_202159 | JGI IMG/M metagenome (GOLD analysis project Ga0307430, IMG submission 202159) | Salt marsh sediment microbial communities from the Plum Island Ecosystem LTER, Massachusetts, United States - WE1603-130 | ecosystem: Environmental > Aquatic > Marine > Intertidal zone >...
TAAAGCATTAGAACGTTTCATCAGGCTTATTCTTGAATTGGAAAGCACTCTTAGTTTTGCAAATATATCCTGTGGCATATATACTTCATAATACCTGCCATCTCTAACAAGCCTTGCTATGGTTAAGGCATCTTTTTTGTCACTTTTAGTCTGACTATTATCATCCAGTTCCTTTGCACGCTTTGTGTGATAGGGGTTAACCATAACGACATTTATTTTATTTTTCAGCAAATAGTTTGCCAGGGGTTTTAAAGTAATGCCCTGTGGGCTCCATACCTACGATAATATTATCAAGTCTTCTGTTCTTGCAAATTGCCTCTATGCTGGCTAAAATACTATCAAAGTCGTTTTTATGGTTCTTGAATTTAAGGGCTTTCCTTAATTCCAAACCACGATAATCAACAAACTGTGCCCATTGTGTTTCTTTTGCGATATCTACTCCAACTATTAGTGTGCCCGGGGTTATTGCTTCTAACTTTTGAACATTACAATTTTTCATTTACTTAAGACCTCCTGATTATTATGATTTTTGTGCGTTTCTAAGGCACACATTAATCATAGCAGGAGTTTTTTTAATTTTCAAAGTCCATTTTCACGCATTACAGGAATGCTTTTTTTATTCGCCAATCATGATGCTTGGCAACCATAAGATAATGTTGGGAAATAAAGAGCAAATAACCAGGCCGACCAGAATAAGAAATATAAACGGTAAAACTCCTTTTATCATGTGACCCGTATTCACCCCCAGTTCCGGATCAACCGCCCCTCGGAAGTAAAAAATTGCAGGAGCTACTGGAGGAGTGAGAAATGAAGTTTGAAGAGTTATACACACCATGAGTGCGAACCACAAAGGGTCGAATCCAAGCTTGGCCATAATCGGAGTTACGATAGGAACAAGAATAAAGAGGACACCGATCCACTCCATCACCATTCCGAGAAGTACAGTAAGCAGGAGTACAATTCCCAAAATGCCCCAACGGCTGATCGATGCATTTAGAATAAGTTGGCTTATAACTTCTCCGCCGCCAACCCGAATGAACACACCTACGAAAGAAAAACACATAGCCCCGACTAAGATTACCATACCGCTGATCTTCACTGTCTGCATCGCCGCAGCTTTAAAGTTCTCCCAGGTGAATTTCCTATAGACCAACGCGAGAAGAATAGAGGCAAAAGCTCCTACGCTTGCCGCCTGTGTGGGTGGAGCTATGCCGAGAAAAATGACACCTAAGACAGACATAACCAGCACAGCTGGTGGAAATAGTGACACTAAAAGTTTTTTTAAAATTTGAAGCGTGCTTAGTCTTTGCTCACGCGATATAGCTGGTCCATAAAAAGGTTTGATATAACACACAATCGCTATATAGATGCAGTACAATCCAGAAAGTAAAAAACCAGGTAGGAAAGCGCCCATAAGCAGCTTCCCCACTGAAAGGGACGCAAGAGGTCCATACACAACTAACATAACACTTGGAGGGATCAAGATACCCAGCGTACCCCCGGCCATAATCGAACCAGCTGCCAAGCTTTTATCATATCCCTTTTCGATCATGGATGGCAAAGCTACCAGAGTAAGCATGGTTACTGATGCACCTAGAATCCCTACAGCAGCTGCAAGTATTGTGCCGATTAAAACTGTCGCGATTGCGAGTCCACCTTTAAGACGCCCCAAAGCCTCGTATAAGGCATCGTAAAGATCTCTAGCTATCCCGGAATGTTCAAGTATACTTCCCATAAATACAAACATCGGGATGGCCAGGAATGTATAATTCGTAAGAAGCTCGTATGTTCTACTGTAAAACAGCTCTAATGTCGGTAGAATTCCGAATAGTACTACTCCTGCCACCAACCCAACAAAACCCACAATTATTGCCAGATGGTACCCAATCATTACACCCCCCAGAACACCACCCAACATAAGGACAGCTGTAAGTAGTTGACCAGAATCAACCATAATGATCACTTCCTTTCCTACGTCGTTTCTTGACTTTTTTTCTTCCGCTGGTACTTGATAAGCGTTTTAATATCGGTGATTAACCGCGACATGGTCTGAAGCGTGAACAATAAAATACCTATGAAAATAATTGTTTTCAGGGGACCGAGTGGAGGATACCAAGTGGTAGCTATCGACTTCTCGCCGATTTCCCATGATCTCCACATTTTCTTAAAAGAAACATAACTAAGAGCTCCCATAAGAGGGAGGTGCAGGAATATAGCACATAATATATCTATTATTTTGCGCGCCGATTCTGGCAGGGCGTTATAAACTATATCTACCTTTACATGGCCGTCCGTATAATGCAAATAAGCCCATGAGAGAACATACATGGCTGCTCCGAACATTAGGAGAAGCTCATATCCCCATTCTGTTGGACTGTTGAAAACGTATCTTACAACTACTTCATACACTCCAATTCCCACCAATCCAACTGAGAGCCATTTAATTGATTCTCCAACCTTCTCGCTAAGGCTGTTGACGATACGGACAAACCCATCAAGTAATTTACCCATTTAAAAAAACACCCCCGTCTTAGATATGAATATGAGGGGGAACGAACATAAGGAATCGTCCGCATCCCCCCCTTGAATAGAATCTATCTCTTAAAGCTTGTTGTATACACTATCAATTATTACTTTCCAATTTTGCCTTGATTCATAGACCTTAGCGTAGAATGGGTCTTCTGCGGCTCGTTTTTTATACATCTCCTCCGCCAGCTTCTTCATTTCATCTTCAACTTCTTTTGGTGGCTGACTGATCTTCACTCCTCTACTCTTATATCCTTGGATTGCCTCTGCATCTGCTTGGGCGATTCTTCCATAAAAATGCCATGCTTCAGATAAAAAGCTTGTTTGTACGATTTCCTGAAGATCGGCCGGCAACTTTTCCCATTTACTCTTGTTTACAATGATTAGGCTCACCGAACACGGTTGTCGCACCGGAGAGAGATAGAGATATTTTACAACCTCATCCAGCCCAATACTGGCATCACCGGCAGGTGACATAAACTGAAACGCATCAATTGTACCCCTACTTATTGCTTCGTAGAGCTCACCGCCGGGTATCATGGTGAGTGAAGCTCCCATTCTCGAGAAAACCTCGCCGTCATCGCCGGCAGTTCTAATCTTCATACCTTTGATATCATTCAGTGAGTTAATCGGCTTGTTAGTGCTTAGAAAAATCTCCGGGGGATATAAAGATGCCGCCTTTGTGATATAAACGTTGTACTTATCGCCAACCATTTCGCGGGCCAGTTCAACGCCACCTCCTTCCAAAAGCCACAGGTATTGCTCCGCAGCGCTCATACCTGCAACCTCCATGTCGAAAAGAGGAGCCACAAGCCATTTGTCTCTCCAGTATGCGCTAGTATCCAAAGCGAAATCTAGTGTTCCACTGTCTACTGCATCGAATTGTTTAGTACCGGCAACTATGGAACCAGCTGAATTTGGTTTGACTACCAAGCGGCCGGCGCTCTGCAGATTGATCAGATCGCAAGCTCTCTTGAAAGAATCATACTCAATACTGCCAGCCCCGAATTGGCACTGACCGACCCAGGTAATTACCTCTTTCTCCTGTGCACCACCGGCACAAAGAGCAAATGGCATCATGATCAGTACCATGATAATGAACATAATTTTTACTACTCTCATAATCGAGTCCCTCCTTTTAACTGTCACCCAAAATCTGCATCTAAAATATTTACGCAGACTTTTTTTGCTAAATTCATCTAAATTCCTCATAAATTTCAAGATGAATCTGCGAATCTACATTCAAATTCTACATTTTTCTTCACCGCCTTTCAAGGAAACTTTTATTTTTATTTTTTCTCGGTTAAAAACGTCAAAACTCTTAAACTATCCACAGATAGTCTATTTTAAAGGCTCTCCTTTATCCACAGGTCTTGTTCTTTAACAACTTTTTATGAAATACTTCTTTGTAAGGATATCCTTCCAGAAACTTCAGTATAGTCTGCCTTGCAGTCCTTACAATCTTATCCGCCACATACACATATTTTGATCTGAAGGTCAGCATCCACTGCCTATACTCACTCGCTGAAACTTCATCCATTTTTAAAAAGCAGGAATATGTTATTCACCAGCACCATGATCTGGAAAAACGCTTCATTTGCCCAGAAGGATTTCATTTTCGCGGTAATATTTTATGGTTAAGTATAGATATAATGAAATTGTGTTTTATGATACTTAGATAATAATTCACCTTCTATTCACAACTAAAATAATTTTTTATCGTTCAATTTTCATTTAGGACAATTGACCATTATATCCCAATCTTTTAGATATCTTTTCACTGGTTTTAAGAAGTGCTTCTTTTAGATTATTTTGCACATCTTTATTTATCCTAAAAATAGGACTTGAAATACTGATAGCAGCTATAACTTTTTCTTGATAATTTCTGATAGGAGCAGCCATACAACGAACATCTTTTTCATTTTCTTCTCTATCTAAGGCAAAACCTTGTTTTTTTATTCTATTAAGTTCTTTTTCCAACTCCTCCTTATCGGTGATAGTATTTTCCGTAAGACGTGGAAATTCCCTATTTTGTAAGATCTTTTCTCTTTCTTCTTCTGACATGTAGGCTAATAGTATTTTTCCCAATGCCGTACAGTAAAGAGGAGCTCTTTTGCCCACGTAAGAGATCATTCTTATGGTTTGAGAAGATTCCTCTTTGGCTAAATAAAGAACTTCTCCTTCTTCCAGAATTCCTAAATGAACAGTTTCATTACACAGCTTTACTAACTCTTTTAAATAAGGAGTAGCTTCTTTTACCAGATCCATTTGGTGAAGTTTAGCCATACCTAACTCTAATAACTTCAGACCCAATCGGTATTTTTGGGTTTTGGGATCCTGTTCTACATAACCCCGGTGTTTTAGGGTATCTAATATGCGGTGGATGGTGCTGGGATATAATCCTAATTTTTCAGTGATTTCAGTCATATGCATAGAGGAACCATGTTGAAGCAAAATATCAAGAATGGAGAAGGTTTTATCTAAAACTTTTATGGGGTAATTAGGTTTTGTTTTTTTCATCTCGTTTCCCTTGTTTCATTTCTATAATATAGAAATCATTTCTATTTATTATATCATTCACATTATACATTATGAACTTTAATTTTGTCAAATTTTTTTTATAAAAATTTTTTTATTTTAAAAAATGAAATGAAAATAACTAAAATCCAATTTTATTTAAGTACTCAGCAGTAAGACGAGCACAACTATCCGGGTCGGGTAGAGGAAGAATTTCTGCAGAGGCATAACCCTGGTAATCTATATTTTTTAAAGTTTGGACTATCTTTACAAAATCAAGATGGCCACATCCCGGGGCCCAGCGGTTACTGTCTGCAAAATGGACATGGGTAATATAATCTTTCGCTTGAATAATACTACCGTAGATTGAAACTTCTTCAATGTTCATATGAAAAGTGTCAGCCAATATTCCTAAATTTGATACTCCCACCCTCTTAATAAATTCAATTCCTTCGTTTAGGGTATTAATAAAATTACTCTCATATCTATTTACCGGTTCTAAAGTAAGCCCTATACTGTATTTTTTTGCAAATTCTGTACATTTTCTCAAACAATCAATGGTCCATTCTTCGGCTTCTGTTTTGTCTACATTTTCGTTTATTATTCCTCTTATTAATCCGATAATTACCTGGGCATTGAAATGGGAAGCAAATATTACCTGGTCTTTTATTCTTTCAACTGCCATCCTTCTAATCGTTTCATCAGGATCAGAAAAGCTTAAACCTTCTTCTCCGTAAGCTTGACCTGTACCTATAGCCGGGACTTCTAAATTATTATCTTTTATTATATTGATAACATCATCAACTTTTAAATCTTTAGGATTTCTAATTGCTAATTCTGCTCCATCAAAACCTAAATCAGCGACTTTTTTGATACTCTCTTCAAAATCCTCTTTAAAGGCTAAAGCCGAAAATTTAGTAGGCTGAATAGAAACTACTATACTTTTTTTCATTATCCAATACTCCCATTATAATTAAAATTAATCTGGTAACTGTCAACTCGCAACTATTTCTTCTTCTTTGTTAGATACTATTAGTAGACAGGCGAGACGCCTGTCCTAGGGGTTTTATATATATCACTAGGGGCGTATAGCAATACGCCCCTACATCTTTAACATTAAACACTTTCTAATAGTTTTTAACTCCTGATTTTTTTCACGATATACTATATGCTAAATACTATATACTAAATAGAGATTGCCGCGCTCCCTACGGTCGTTCGCAATGACAAATAACTATTCACTAAAGACTATTTATTTGTCCGATATATGGCAGTTCAAATACAGATTTCCAGCCTTTGCTCATTGGTTCTTTTAAAAAAGGTTCCATCTCTTTTGGGTCACGCAAGCTAATTTTTTCAGTTGGTGGAAGCTTCCCAGCGGGATAAGTTTCCATAATCTCATCATGAACTAAAGTTAAGTATTTTTTCAGTTGGTGGAAGCTTCCCAGCGGGATAAGTTTCCATAATCTCATCATGAACTAAAGTTAAGTATCTGAGTATAGCCGCAATAGGACGTTTTGCTTTTTCAGCACTCGATCTAGTCGGATATCCTACTACTCCTTCCGGAACAGCAGATCTTTCAATTGCAGATTGACCTTCCCCCTGCTGCCACCCTTGAGGTCGATGATAAGGATCAACAGAGGTATCAAAATGACCGCCGGGCAACAATGAATCACCCTCTGTGTCTACAGCATACTTCATGTCTAACATTTCAGGGAAGAGTAATTTGGCAACAGATGCCTCTGCCTCATCAGCATGAATAAAGTCAGTAGTGAGACTATCTTCTCTATCAATAGGAATAAAGAATTCTCTGATTGAGCGATGCCAATCGATTACTCGATAAATACCGGGTAATTGATAGCGTTTGCAAAATTCCTGTATGGCTGATTCTAATATCCATAATTGTCCATGATTATTCACCCACATTTGCTTACGGAAACCATCGTTCCAGAGTCCGTACATAACATTGATCATGGTTTCTCGAACTACATCTTCGGGCATAATAATAGTACCGGCCATACCGCAATGATGATAAGGATGTCCCCCATAATTTAAAGGAGGTAGAGCCAGGCTGCAACCTACTCCATCTCTATTTTTTATATAACGGCGTACTCCTTCACAAATCTGGGTGACCATAAAAGTATCCAGACCGGTGTTGGCATAATCACCGTGACATTCGGTACACCCCACCGGGACAAAGACAAAATCATTTTTACGTCTGTTTTCAATAACATGCATGCGGGGAGTAGTTTGAATATAACTACCTGCTTTCCCTAATTCAGAAGGAGAAGGTACTTCGTATTCTTTAAGTATCCCTTCTATTTTGCTCATCGGTGCATCAAATAATTCTTTTTTCAATCTGCCTACCTGACTATTTTCAAAAACTATCTGCGGGTAATCGGTAGTTAACCATTTTTCATTTTTTTTATCAGACATTTTATTTTCTCCTTTTCGTTAATTTATTTAAACTCACAGGTAATTTTACATTCTGTTCTATCGGTCCGCAATAAGACTATATTTTTAGGAACTTCGTCTAAGGTTATCTTTTTGGTAATCAATGGAGTCATATCCATTCCGGAAGCCATTGAACTTATAACTCGGGGGAAAGTTCCGTGTCCGGAATGACCCTGGGAACCTACAATAGAAGCTCTTCTTACCTGGAAAACTTCTCCGGTTACCGGAATCTTCTTATCTGAACGGGCAACAATTACTACTGTGCTGTTAATCATCTTGCCTTCCCAGATAGATTGTTCAATATCCGCCCAAACTTTATCGGGTAAACCGGTTGCTTCCAAATACAATTTAGCTCCCAGACCACCGGTTATATCCAATACTCTCTCGGCAAAATTTTCTTTAAGAGGATTGATAATATGGTCTGCGCCCATTAACTTACCTAATTTTGCTCTTGGTTCAGAAGGCTCAGAAAGAATTACATTAGAGGCTCCGGCTTTTTTCATGATAGCTACCGCAGCAAGACCAATAGGTCCTCCACCTAAAATTACTGCATTATCTCCGGGCCTTATTCCTCCCCCTCGCTCTATTACCGCATTATAAGCTACTGAAGTAGGTTCAACTACACTACCAGCTAAGAATAAATCATCACCCTTATAAACCCTCTTTAATTCCTCCAAGCTCCAAATGTAACGAGAATCTATCTTGACATATTCTGCAAAAGCACCATCACAACTAAAACCAAGTTCTTCTAATTTTTCACAATGATTAGGATAACCATCCGCACAAGGTCGGCAAGAAGCACACCAGAACATTTCCTCTGCAGTCACTGCCTCTCCTTCTTCGAATTTCTTCCCCGTTCTCTTATTAATAGCCTGTTTGCCTGCTTCCACTACCACTCCTGAAAATTCATGGCCCAGGGTCGCCGGAAAAGCCGTAAGCCCCGGATACCAGATGTAGCCATCATCATCTGGTTGAGCCATGTGGACATCGCTGCCACAAATTCCGCAGGCCTTAACTTTGATTAAAACCTCTGTGGGTCCAATTTTAGGAATGTCTTTTTCCACTATTTTAAGTTCCGGATTTTTCCAAACCTTACTACCAAGATAAGTGAGTTTTCCGTCAATATCCTTTGCTCCTAATTTAAAATCTGGTTTAGGATACCAGTCAGCGTATAAAGATACTGTTTTCATTTTTGTTTCTCCTTTTTTTTATTTTAATTTATAATTTACTTTTTTATTTTCTTTTTATCTTTTTACAAGATTCTCTTATAATTAGTTTAGATTTTAACAATATTTTTCTTTGATTAAATTCTCCCTCCTCTATTATTCTTAATAACATCTTTACTGCTAATTCTCCCATCTCCAACATCGGTTGACGAATAGTAGTTAACGCAGGATAGACAAAAGATGCTAATTCAATATCATTAAAACCTATTACTGAAAAATTTTCTGGGATATGATATTTCCTCTTCTGAATAGCCTGCATAGCTCCTAAAGCAAGTAGATCATTGGCAGCAAATATAGCAGTAGGTGGTTCAGCTAATTTTAAAAATCTCTTCATAACTTGATAGCCGCCTTTTATTTTAAAATCACCTTCTCCTACCAATTCATCCCTGTATTCAATTTTATATTTTTTTAACGCTAATTTATAGCCTTTTATTCTATTAAGCGCTGACCTTGTCTTAAGAGGACCGGTGATATGGGCTATTCGACGATGACCCAGCTTGATCAAATATTCGGTAGCCATCATTCCACCTTCTACATCATCAACGATTATACAGTTCTTATTCAACCCTTCAATATTTCGGGAAACTAATATATAGGGAAATTTTTTCTTCTCTAATTCTAAGATGCTTTTGTCTTTGATATGGGCTGTCCCTAAAATTAAACCATCAACTCTCTTCCCCCGTAATATTTCTAAATAGGTTCTTTCTTTTTTTAGCTTATCATCGGTATTGCACAATATGACATTAAAATTATTTTTATTTGCGGCATCCTCCACTCCCCGGGCTATCTCCGCAAAAAAAGGATTGGTTATATCAGGAATTAACATCCCCAGGGTATATGTTCTTTTCGTCTTTAGTCCCCGAGCAATAGCATTAGGAATATATCCCAGTTTATTAATTATTAGAAGGACCTTCTCTCTGGTTTTTTCACTAATTCGAGAATCATTATTTATTACCCGGGATACTGTAGAGGGATGAACCTCCGCTAATTCTGCCACATCCTTAATAGTTGGATTCATAATTTATCTTTACTTCCCTTTTTTCTCTCTAATCTTTATTTACTTATTTTTACAAAACTCCCTTTAGTTAGAGATTCTTTAGCGGCGTATCCCATCTGGACAGAGATTTTACCATCGAATCCACCTACTAGTGGTTTTGTATCCTCCTGGATACATTTAATAAATTCTTTCATTTCAGCCAAATAAGCTTCTTGATAACGTTCTATGAAAAAATAAAGAGGTTTATCATTTATAGTATCCTTAGCATTATTAATAGTTACTTCTGTTGGAGTTGGATTCCCTACCATTACACAGCCCCCTGAACCAAATATTTCTATACGCTGGTCATAGCCATAAACTGCTTTTCGACTGTTATCGATAATTCCCCAGGCACCGCCTTCGTATTTCAAAGTAACTATAGCGGTATCAATGTCCCCCGCCTCTCCAATAGCCGGGTCAACCAAGCAGTTGCCCACCGCCATTAATTCCACCACTTCTTGATCTAAAAGATAACGAGCCATATCAAAATCGTGAATCATCATATCCAAAAAGATTCCCCCCGATACTTTAATATAACTGATGGGTGGTGGTTCAGGGTCCCTGCTGGTTATTCGCAACAGGTGAGGGGTACCAATCGTTCCTTTTGCCACTAAATCTTTGGCTTTTTTAAAGCTGGGGTCAAATCGGCGATTAAATCCCACCTGTAGTTTTACTCCTGCTTTTTTAACTGCAGTTATAGCTTGGTCAATTTTTTCTACATCTAAAGCAATAGGTTTTTCACAAAAGATGTGCTTCCCTGCTTGGGCTGCCTCAGAAATTATCTGAGCATGGGTATCGGTAGATGAACAGATTACTACTGCATCAATATCCTTATTTTCCAATAAAACCCGATAATCTTTTTCAGCGATAGATATTTCTAATTGAGAGGCTGCTTCCCTGGCACTCTTTTCAAATATATCAGCAACTGCTAACACTTTTGCCCCGGGAATCTGATATTTTAAATTACGAGTATGTAATCTTCCAATTCTACCAACCCCAATTACACCTATATTAACTTTTTCCATAAGATACACTTCCTTTCTTATTATTTTTTAATCTATAAATAAGTGATTATATAGATTATAGTAGACTGCGCAGATTAAATTCCATACCTTATCAAAAATTTGTGTAATCTCCTTAAAATCTAAGTAATTATTTATAATGTATTCTTATCATAAATTAATGGACTGAATCCAGTCATAGAGTTTTTTATAAGTAAATTCTTCCTCTTTAACAAAAAACTCAAATCCTACAAACCCTGAATAAATTTTCGAGAGTTCTTTTAAAATAAACTTATAATCAAGCTCCCCAATCCAGGGCTCACATCTGTAAGGTACATTTGCTATATGAATATATCCTATAAATTGGTAATATTTTTGTAAGGTGTCTAATATATTCCCCTCCATAATCTGCATATGGTATATATCATAAAGTATTTTAAGATGCTCAGAATTAATTGATTGAATTAATTCAAGAGTTTTTTGGAAATTATCTAAATAATAATTCTTATGGTCTTTTAAAGTGTTCAGGGGCTCAATTACCAATTTAATATCTCTCTCTTCAGCTATCTCGGTAAGAGCTTTAAGATTATCATATAAACGAAGTAATTTTTTTTCACTGCTTATTGAATTAATTTTTACACTTCCATTATTCTCTAATACATCTGATAGCAACATGATACGTTTACACTTTAATTTCTTTGCTATATCTATAGAAGCATCTACTTCTTGAATAATCTTTTCTTTGCTGTCCAGGGTTAAAGATGAAACTCTATTCCCACTAAAATTGGAAACCTTCAAACCGCTATTCATAATTAAATTAAAATCTTTATCCCGCCAATCCCAGAATTCAATAAATTTAAACCCCGCCTGTTTTATTCTGGTAAGTTTCTCCTCTAAATTCTCCAAGGGATATATTAAGTCTATACATAAAGAATATTGCATTTCTTTTCCTTTTTATAATTAAAATTTAAATTCCCTTATAGCTTGAAACATCGCTACAAGATTTTCAATCGGCACTTTTGATTGAATGTTATGGATGGTGTTAAATACAAAACCTCCTCCCTTCCCAAATATTTGACAACGTTCTTTGACTTCTCTTCTTACCTCTTCAGGAGTACCAAAGGGGAGTGTTCTCTGTGTATCCACTCCACCACCCCAGAAAACCAATTTATCTCCATATTTCTCCTTTAACATTTTGGGATCCATATACTTGGCTGAAGTCTGAACAGGATTTAAAATATCCACTCCTGCCTCAATAAAATCATCTAAAAAAGCAACGATAGATCCACAGCTATGATAGAAAGTCTTCCATGGTGTATTCTTATGAATCCAATCATTTATCCTTTTATGAAAGGGCTTGTAAAACTCCCGATACATATCAGGTGATATAAAAGGAGCATTTTGAGTCCCAAAATCTGTTCCGCTAACCATCATTACATCTATTTTATTTCCTACTGCTTCATAAGAGAGTTTCAAGTTTTTCAGTGCTATTTCACATTGTAATTCAAAAATTCCCTTAATATAATCGGGATATTCAATATGAGCGGTAATCCATTTTATCGGTTCCCTGATCCCCTTAGGATTTTTGATGGTTGGACCTGGCACCATAGAAATATCTCCAAAGCCTGCATCTATAAATTCTCCGACAATGCAAAGGTCTGTATTTTTGTAAAGCTCATCCGCCTTCTTCTCTAAATATCTTAATGTTTCCTCAGAAAAAATTGAGTACTGCTGATTAGCCCAATCTTCCGGATTTAGATTTCTCTCATCAAAAGGCTCTTGTCGTACTAAAAGATCAAAATAATAACCGTCTTGGGGCATCTTTGCACAGGGAGGAACTGACATATCCCCCTTGGGATAGAGATAAATATTACCTTCATCATCCCCTTTAGTAGTAAATTTCTCAGGTACCATTACTTTAGTTCCGTCAAATAATTTCCATGGTTTCCAATTCTCATTTTTAAATCCAAAAAAATTGGTAGGAAGCCATAATCCTATGGTATCAATCCCTAATTTCTCAATTACCTCCATCTCAACTTCGCCAAGTATCTGATAAGGATCGACTATACTTACTGATTTATCCTTTAAACCCAAGGACTGCCTTAATTTAGCGTAAGTGCTTGCCTGGATTCCAGTCACCAAAGTTGAGCCCAAATCAAGAGGAATACGGTCGGTTTCTTGATGATTAATGGCTTTTCGTACTCTTTCTCGAGAATTCATTAGTGTACCTCCTAAAAAATATGAGGAGAATTAGAAACCTTTACTCTAATTTTCAAGTTTTTAATGTCTTGACATCTTTCCGGTAGCTATTATCTCTATAATATCTTCCGGACTGGCATCTTTTTTATACACTTCTCCTATTTTTATCCCCCTATCCAACATCACAAATCTTTCCGCAACAGGATAAACATGATAAACATTGTGAGTAATAAAAATAACCGAAACTCCTGACTCTTTTACTTTTTCTACCTGTCTAAGCACTTCTCTTGTTTCTCTAACTGATAAAGCTGCAAGAGGCTCATCAAGGATAAGGAGTTTAACTTTAAAATGCATAGCTCTTCCTATTGATATTGCCTGTCTCTCTCCTCCGGATAAAATCGATACAAATTCGTTTGGTGACCTAACCCTTACGCCTAACCTCGTAACAGCCTTTTCGCATTCTTCATTCATCTTTTTCCTATTAAGTAAGTGTATAGGACCTATTTTTTTTGTTGGTTCCCTTCCTAAAAAAAAGTTCCTGGAGATACTCATTATATCTACCAAAGATAGTGCCTGATGAACTGTTTCAATCCCCCTTGCCCTTGCATCTCTTGGGGATGAAAAATTTACCCGTTCGCCTTCAAAAAAAATTTCACCTTTGTCTGGAGGAAAAACACCGGCAAGAATTTTGATAAGAGTAGATTTACCTGCTCCATTATCTCCTAAAAGACCCAAGATTTCTCCAGGTTGAACCTCAATATTTATCTTTTTTAATGCCTGAGCTGCTCCAAAATATTTTTCTATATTGACCATTTTTGCTAATGATGTAGCTTTCTGCATAAGTTATGACCCCCTTTACCCTTACATCTCTAAATGTCTAAGCTTAAGATTGATGGTTGCTGCTATGATTAAAATTGCTCCTACAAATGCTTGGTACCAATAGGCAGGTGCTCCTACCATTACCAGACCAGTCCTCATCATACCCATAAGAAATGCTCCGAAAAATACGCCAATAATTGTTCCATAACCTCCGGTTAAGAAGGTTCCTCCGATAACCGCCGAGGCAATTGCTTCCAACTCCATTCCTGTTCCAAATGATGCGTTGGCCAAATTAAATCTACTTATTACAATACAACCTGATAATGAAGCCATTAGAGATGATAACATGAAATTTGTTACTTTTACTTTATTTACATTTACTCCCATTGCCCTGGCTACTTCTTTGTTCCCACCGGTTGCAAATACCCAGTTGCCATAACGTGTATTAGTAAGGACGAGCGAGAATAGCAGGGTGAGTAAGAAGAACCAGATATGAGAAGGCCGAAAACCATAACCTATAAATCGGGTTAACATAGTAGGCATAATAGCGTCGCTTTTATAACTAACAGATTCACCTCCGGTAACAGCTAAAAGTGACCCTCTTAAAAATAACAACATACCCAAAGTTGTTATAAATGAAGGAATATGGGCTCGTAGAGTTATCATTCCATTACAAAAACCGATAAAAGCTGCAATAGTTAATGTAATAATGAAGGCTACTGGTGAATTAAAGCTATTTGATAAGGTTACAAACAAAAAACCCGATAATGCATAAACACTGCTAACCGAGAGATCAAATTCTCCAGCAATCATTAAAAATGCCACACCGATAGCCATAATTCCCAATTCTGAAACTATAGTAAGTATTCCGGTAATATTGCGTAAGGTTAAAAATTTTGATGAAAAGATGGAGAAAAATATAAATAATATCAGGAAAGCAAGTATAACTCCAAATTCAGGCCATCTACGTATCTGAGAAAAGGTTAAAAAACGCCCTTGAGTTTCGACTTCTATATTGTTTGTTGACTTTTTCATCAATTCCTCCTAATAGCTATTTTATACAATATTGGGTGGCATTATTTCTCAGACACCACCCAATATATCTAATGATCGTTTCTTTCAGTTAAGGTTTACCTGTATCCTTCTTTAACTAGGTCATCTAAAGCAGAAATATTATCTGCAGTAATGACAGCTGGTCCTGTAGAAACTGGTGCTGGTGGAGGAATATATCCATATTTTGCACTTAAGTAGGCAAATACTACCCCGAAGTAACCCTGCAGGTATTGTTGTTGATCCATTGTAAACATTACCTTGCCTTCCTGGATGTATTCGAGTATCTTAGAAGAGGCATCCATCTGTGCGATTTTTACATCTACGCCAACTTTTATCCCATCTGCTTCTAAACGTGGGATGATTGTCTCTGTACGCATAGTGTTTGAGCAGAAAATTGCATCAGTTTCCGGATGTGCTTTTAAATAAGCAGCTACCGCCTCGGCACCTTTAATTGCATCTTCGGTAATATCCAGAGATTCTGCTATTACACCTTTTGCTTTCATGGTATCTATGTAACCTCTTCCTCTTGCTTCGATGTGTGTGGCTCCCGGATGATGGTTAGCAAATATCGCACGTTTGGGAGTAAATCTCTCTAATGTCTCCTGAGCTGCTTTAACTCCGATAAAGTAGCTATCTTCACCAACATAAGTTAAAACAGGTATCCTGTCTTCAGGGTCTCTAAGATCTGGTGCATTAATTGCTACTACCGGTAGTCCTTTAGCAATCTCTGCTCGAAGAGATTCATCCATAGCTTCGGGTGCAGTCAAGGTGCAAACTAAAGCATCGGGTTCGCTTGCCAATGCTGCCTCTATATAAGCCATAAACTCTTCAAGTTTAAATACGGGAGGTCCAGTATAGATCACTTTTAAATCATCATATAGGTCACCTGCGTCGAGGGCTCCCTTTTCACAAACCTTCCAGAATGGGTCCGCAATACCACCATGGACTACTACATAAATTTTATATTCTTTTTCTGCTGCAAAAGAAGATAGGAAAATACTCGAAAATATAAAGATCACTAAAAAAATAAGCAAACCAATTTTTAAATTACTTTTCATTTTTACCTCCTAAAAAATTTTAAAATTTTAAAAAACACTTAGGAATATTTTTCTTCTTATATCTCACCTCCTCTTACTAGTTCCCTGTTTTACTTAAAGAACAATCTCTTTTTCAGGACATGGCCACAGGGAGTTTTTTGTTTTTTTAAGAAGCCTAATTTTGGTAATTCTTGCAATAAAGTAATTTTGTTTATAACAATTAATAATTTAAAAAATATCTTGTAAGGAATTTTAAATATTAAATGCGAACGATTGCATTTTCATAATTTAAATCCTCTAAAATTCTTTTCTTTGATTTATTTTGATTAAATTACTTCTTTTGATTTCTAATGTTCGAGTATCCGCAACTTAATTTTATTTATTAATTGCTTGCTGAACTCATTAACAAAAATTAGAAAATGGTAATAGAAATAAGAAAGTTTTTTTGGTGAAATCTTATAATTATAATAAAAATATTATAATTATGCATTCGATTGCAGGTGATTTTATTTTACAATAAGACAATCCCTCTTGTCAAAGATTTTTTTATAATATTTTTTTAATAATATCTTATAATAGAATTAACTTTACTGCATTTAAGACAAATAAATCTGCTGAACATCCTGAATCACTTTACCTAAAAAGCGGTCACTGATATTTCCGGAAACATGCACTATCCTCTGCTGATTTTCACGGTCAATCCCTTTGGGGCCGGAACCCAACTCACAACTTCACTGGTCGTTTCCAGATTCATCCCGGTAGGTAAAGTAATATAAATATTAAAATATAAGAGGAATAAATAAGGGGATATAGGTAATAAATAATAAAACCACTATTAAAGCCAGCAATAATGGAACGGCTGCCTTGCTAATTTTTTCAATAGGAAATCCGGTAATACTACTAGCTATATATAAATTTATTGCTACAGGTGGAGTAGACATGCCTATGGCCAGAGCAATAGTCATCACAATTCCAAAATGAATAGGACTTACGCCTATTTTAGTGATAATAGCTAATAAAATTGGCGTTAAAATAATAATAATGGAAGCAGTTTCCATAAATACTCCCGCGATAAGCAAAAGAATATCAATTAATAATAGGATTATATATTTATTTTGAGAAAGAGAGAGCACTCCGCTGGCAATCAAAGAAGGGATACTCCAATTCGCTAAAACCCAACTAAAAACTCGAGCAGTTGCAATTAAAAACATAATTAAAGAAGCGGTAATCCCTGATTTAATAAATATCCTTACAATATCTTTGATTTTTTTATCTCTGTAGATAAATAATGATACAAAAAGGGCCCAATCGACAGCAATAACTGCTGCTTCAGAAGGCGTAAAGTAACCCGAAAAAATTCCCCCTAAAATGATTATCGGAGTGATCAAACCCCAAATCGACTCTTTAAAGGTTCTCCAAATATTTTTTAAGGAAAATTTTGCCCCTCTGGGATAATCTTCTTTTGCTGCTCTTCTAAGGGCTACAATAATTAAAGCTATCGCCATTAAAATGCCAGGAATAAATCCATTAAGAAATAATCGAGCGATTGATACATTAGAAATAAGAGCATATAATACCATAGGCACTGAAGGAGGTATGACAACTCCTATCCCCCCTGCACTAGCAATTAAAGCAGCAGAAAACTCCGGATTATACTTTCTTTTTTGGAGTTCAGGTATTAATGGTGTACCTATTGCTGCTGTGGTAGCAGCTCCAGAACCAGAAATAGCTGCGAAGAAGGCAGATGCCATAACACTAATAATCCATAATCCTCCTCTTAAAAAACCGAAGATTGAATCAGCAAATTCTACTATCAATTTTGACATCTTTCCTTCTGCCATCAAATCTCCTGCTAAAATAAAAAAGGGGACCGCAATGAGAGGGAAAGAATCTATTCCGGCAAACATCCTCTGAGGCACAATCATCAAAGGAATATTACCCATAAAAAGTATTAAAACTGAAGAGAGTCCAATAGAGATTGCCACTGGTATACCAAGCAGCATAAGTATTATAAAAGAAAGAAATAAAATTAAAGCAATCATTAACCTTTTATCTCCTTACTTATTGTTAATTCTCCTACTAAGTTTACTATCCCATAATATAACATGATTAGAAAACTTAAAGGAAGACATAAATAAATTATTCTCATCGGAATAAGTAAAGCAGGTGAAGTTTGATATATTTGAAGGGAAATCATTCTTATTCCATAATAAATACCTATCAAGAAAAAAATAATAGTGATGATAGTTGATAAAATAGTCACCACTTTACGTTTGTGGTCTTTAAGCTTTTCTACTATAAAAGTAATAGCAATATGAGAACCTTGTTTATAAGCCACAGTAGCAGCCAAAAGACTTCCCCAAACCAGTAGATAGCGAGATAATTCTTCTGTCCAGGAAAGAGCAGTAAAGAAAACTCTGCAGATAATCTGCATAGTAATGATAATAGTCATAGCAGCTAAGATAAGAAAAACAAAAACTTTTATTATAGAATTTATATAATCGCTTATTTTATTAAGCTGAGTATAACACTGCTTCATTTTTCCACCTCTTAAATAATTTTTACTCAACCGATTACTCCGATTTTTAATGAAATTTAGGAATTTTATATTTCCAGTCAGTTTTATTCACTCAGCAATACCATAAAAGAATGAGTAATAGATTAATCTTTCAGAAAGGTTTTAATCATCCCAAATATAGCGCCATAAAGCAAGTTTATGGCGCTATTATATTGATTGAGTTAGCTTATTTACTTCTAAAGTTAGCTAATTCTTCCTGAATTTCCTCTAATAAACTTCCAAATTTAGGTCCATACTTTTCATATACCGGTTTTACGGCTTCTCTAAAAGAGTCAAAATCTGGATTCTCTGTAACCTCCATACCATTTTCTTTTATCACTTTAAGTTGTTCTGCTTCGTTATTATTATTATATTCCCTTGCTGCATTCCCTGCTTCTTTTGCTGCTTCGCTAAATATCTTCTGATCTTCCGGGGAAAGAGAATTCCAAACACTCAAACTGGTTAAGATAGTAGCTGGTGCATAGGTGTGTCTATCTAAAGTCATATATTTTTGTGATTCATAAAGTTTAAAGGAATAAATGACGACTACTGGATTTTCCTGCCCATCAATAGTCCCTTGTGAAAGTGCAGTAAGACATTCTGTCCAGGCCATAGGTACAGCGTTTGCTCCCAAGGCTTTGAATGTATCAACATATAAGGGATTTTCCATTAAACGAATCTTTAAACCTTTCATATCACCAGCAGTGTTAACCGCTCTGACACTATTGGTCAAATTTCTAAAACCTCTTTCTGAATAGGCTAAACCATGAAGTTTTACATTTTCCATGTTCTTTAGAATTTTTTGACCAATAGGTCCATCTAGTACAGAATAAGCTTCTTCTGGTGTGCCGAAAAGGAAAGGCATTTCAAATACTGCAATCTCGGGAAGGAAATTGGCAATAGGCCCATTAGTAATGACCCCCATATCTATCGTCCCCATTTGCATGCCTTCCAAGAGAGTTCTCTCATCACCTAATTCAGCATTAGGATGGATTTCAATTATTATTCGACCAGCCGTTTTTTCTTCCACAATTTCTTTGAATTTTAAAGCAGACATATGGAAAGAATCTTTTTCGTTTACTACATGTGAAAGTTTAATTACTCGAGAATTATCTGCAGCAAAACCTAGCAAAAATAAACTTCCTATTAATAAAACTGCAATTGATATTAAAACAAGTATCTTTTTCATTATATACTCCTTTTTTAATTTATTAATTTTTAATTTCTTAATTTATTTGTTTTATTTTACTTTTTATTTAATCTCTTACTGATTTTTATTTTTTATCCCTCGCCTCCTTCTTTCGTACGGCACCTTTATCAGCAGACCCCACTAAATCAGTGTAATATTTTAAATAGCCTGTCTTCGCTTTAGATTCAGGTACCTTCAATTTCTTTAATCTTTCTTTAATCTCTTCTTCTTCTAATTTAATATTTAGTTTCTTCTCCGGTATATCGATTTCAATTATATCCCCTTCTTCTACAATAGCTATGGGTCCTCCCATGGCTGCCTCTGGTGCTACATGTCCGATAGAAGCTCCCCGGGTAGCACCGGAAAAACGCCCATCGGTAATTAAAGCTACCTCTTTATCCAACCCCATACCAGCGATAGCAGAAGTAGGTGTTAGCATCTCCCTCATCCCGGGGCCTCCTTTAGGGCCTTCATAACGTATTACTATAACATCTCCTTTTTTAATCTTGCCTTCTAATATTGCTTTGGTACTCTCTTCTTCTGAATTAAAGACCCTTGCCGGTCCCTGGTGTATCAACATATCAGGGTGAACCGCTGAACTTTTTACCACTCCACCTTGAGGAGCTAAATTGCCTTTCAAAAATACAATACCCCCTTTGGAATTATAGGCATTTTCTATGGTTCTTATTACCTTATTATTTAAGATGAGAGCATCTTTAATATTCTGACCGACGTCTTTTCCGGTTACGGTAATCTCTCCTAAATTAATTATCTTCTTCTTGCTCAGCTCCTTAAACAAAGCAGAAATGCCGCCTGCTCTATCTAAATCCTGGATGTAATAAGAGCCAGCAGGAGAAAGACTGCATAATTGGGGGACTTGTTCCCTTATGCGATTAAAATCATCTATATTAAAAGGAATACCTGCTTCAATGGCTATAGCCAGTGAATGGAGCATGGTATTAGAAGAACCTCCCAAGGCCATCTCCACGGCGATCGCATTCTCTATAGCCTTTTTGCTAATAATATCTAAAAATTTAACCTCCTTTTCTAATAGCTCCATGATTTTCATTCCTGCCTGTTTGGCTAACCTTATCCTGCGGGCATCAACAGCGGGAATGGTTCCATTACCGGGGAGAGCTATACCTACTGCTTCTGACCAAATATTCATAGAATTAGCGGTATACAGGCCGGCACAGGAACCAACTCCCGGACAGGCATAATCTTCTACTTCGTTTAATTGTTTTTCACTTATAGAACCTGTTTGAAATTTTCCTACTGCTTCAAAGACATTACTTAAAGCAATATTTTCTCCCTGATGAAACCCGGCTAACATGGGTCCGCCACTTATTACGATAGTCGGTATATTGACTCTGATAGCTCCCATAATCATTCCCGGGACTATTTTATCGCAATTAGGAACAAGGACCAAGGCATCAAAGGCATGGGCTTTAGCCATCACTTCAATAGAATCAGCGATTAGTTCCCTGCTGGGGAGAGAATACTTCATCCCCTCATGGTTCATAGCTATTCCATCACATACTCCTATGGTAGAAAATTCAAAAGGAACCCCTCCTGCCATTCTTATTCCATCCTTTGCTGCCTGGGCAATATGTTTTAAATGAAGATGACCGGGAATAATTTCATTAGCTGCCTGAGCAACGCCGATAAAGGGTTTGTTCATTTCTTCATCGGTAATTCCTAATGCTTTAAGTAAGGAACGATGAGGAGCCCTGGTTACACCTTTTTTTATTACATCGCTACGCATAATTCTTCACCTACTTTTTATTTTTTATTTTAATTAATAAGCTTTCGATAGATAAATCCATTTATTGGTTAAATAGAAACCTCCGAGTTATATTACTAAGAATTATAATATACTAAAAAATAACATTAGACAAGAAGCAATTGCTACTTGCCTTATTACTAACAAAAGAAAGTATTATTAATATAGAATATTTTTTTCAAACTACCCACTAAAGTCTACACTAACGATACAAAATTTTTATTTATAAAATTTCTATAATTGCCTTGATATACTCTAATGTCCCTGCATTGCCTCCAAGGTCAGGAGTTAATTTTTTACCATCTTTCAAAATTTTCGCCACAGCTTTTTCCACCCTGTCTGCAGCTTCTCTCTCTCCCAAATACCTTAACATCATTATTCCGGAAAGTATTGTTGCTGTTGGGTTAGCCATATTCGAATTTAATTCTGGAGCTGACCCATGTGCTGGTTCAAATACAGCTTCCTTTTCTCCTATGTTGACTCCCGGCACTACCCCTAAGCCCCCAACTAGTCCTGCTGCCAAATCAGAAAGTATGTCTCCATAAAGATTTGGCATAACTAAAACCTCATAATCTTGAGGTGTTTGAATCAACTTCATACTCATTGCATCAACTATTACATCTTCAAAAATTATCTCAGGGTATTCTTGGGATATCTTTCTGACACAATCTAAGAAAAGTCCGTCTGTGTATTTCATTATATTTGCCTTGTGAACTGCTGTAACTTTTCTCCTTTCTTCTTTTCTAGCCAGCTCAAAGGCAAACTTTGCAATCCTTTCACTCACTTTCCTGGTTATTATCTTTATGCTCTCAGCGGCATCTTCTCCTACCATATGTTCTATTCCCGTATAGAAGCCTTCTGTATTTTCCCTAACTATTACTAAATCAATATTTTTATATCTTGAAGGCACTCCTTTATATGACTTTACAGGCCTTACATTTGCATACAGTTTTAACGACTGCCTTAATGCTACATTAATACTTCTAAAACCTATACCTATAGGTGTTGTAACCGGTCCTTTTAATGCCACCCTATTTCTTTTGATACTATCAATTACATAATCAGGAAGAGGTGTGCCATATTTTTCTATAACTTTCTCACCAGCTTCTACAATTTCCCAATTAATTTCTACTCCACTAGCCTCCAAAACCATTTTTGCAGCTTCTGTCACTTGTGGGCCAATTCCATCCCCCGGAATTAAGGTAATATTATAAGTCAATTAAGTTACCTCCTACCAATATAATTATTCTTTTCCCTTTCCTTTAGATCTTATTAGATTTAAAAGACCTCCCTGAATTATCATCTCTCTCTGTCGGAGAGTAATATCTAAAATCGTCTTATATTCTTTGCTCTTGGTCAAATTTTTAAGCTTAATCGTTCTGCTCTTGACCTGGGAAATGGCATCTTCTATTAAAAGTTCGTCTATTTCTTCTATATCATCATAATCTTCCGGATTTTCAAATACCAAAGGTATTATTCCATTATTTACAAGGTTCGCCTGGTGTATTCTCGCAAATGATTTTGCTAAAACAGCCTTTACCCCTAAATATAAAGGGACGAGAGCGGCATGTTCTCGACTTGAACCTTGCCCATAATTTATACCCGCAATTATAAAGCCTCCTTTATTCTTCTTTGCCTTCTTTGGAAAATCTTTATCGCAAGGAGTCAGGCAATAATTAGAAAGGTAAGGTATATTTGACCTATAAGGAAGAAGTTTTGCATTTGAAGGCATTATATGATCTGTGGTGATATTATCCCCTACTTTGGTTAAAACTTTTCCTTGAACCTCTAGACTTAAGGGCTTACCTAACGGAAACGGCTTTATATTAGGTCCTCTTATTATTTCGACTTCTTCGTAATTATTAACTGGAGTTAAAATCATACTATCATTAATCAAAAATGTTTTAGGCATTTTAATTTCACTATAATCTTTTAATCCGAATTCTCTTGGGTCAGTAAGATAACCGGTAATTGCTGATGCTGCAGCAACTTCGGGGCTTACTAAGTAAACTTTTGCCGAGAGTGTACCTGATCTCCCTTCAAAATTCCGATTAAAAGTTCTTAAAGACACGCTATTTGTTGGCGGAGATTGTCCCATGCCAATACAGGGGCCACAGGCACATTCAAGAATTCTTGCTCCCGACATAATTAACGCTACCAAAACTCCATTTTGAGCAAGCATAGACAGAACCTGTTTTGATCCTGGCGCTACTGCTAAAGAAACATGTTCTGCGATAGT
>Ga0307430_1000900_pt1 | contig 23525 bp, 20 predicted proteins | sample SalMarWE160130MG_FD_202159 | JGI IMG/M metagenome (GOLD analysis project Ga0307430, IMG submission 202159) | Salt marsh sediment microbial communities from the Plum Island Ecosystem LTER, Massachusetts, United States - WE1603-130 | ecosystem: Environmental > Aquatic > Marine > Intertidal zone >...
AATGGATATGTCCACTACGATAGACGCATATGCAGCACCTGAGACTCTTCTTACTGATGCTGCAGGCTGTGATTTGGCAAGATATTATAACCTCCCTATTTTTAGTATTGGTGGAATTAGTGATGCTAAAATTCTCGACCAGCAGGCCGGGGCTGAGATAGCTCTGTCTTGTCTTATGGGGGGATTAAGCGGTGCAAACTTACTTCACGATGCAGGATACCTTGAATCAGGGATGACCTCTTCTTACGAATCTATTTTATTAAATAATGAAATTATTGGAGAAGTTAAGCAGATACTAAAGGGGATTGAGGTGAATACAGAAACATTGGCAGTAGATGTAATTGACAAAGTAGGACCGGGTGGCAATTTTCTTGTAGAAGAAGCTACTTTAAAGAACTTTAAAAAAATATGGTATCCCAAGTATTTAGATAGACAAAGATATCATGCCTGGGTTGATAGTGGTAAAAAAACTCTTTTCGATAAATTGAATATAGGGGCAAAGAAAATACTTAAAGAGTATACTCCCGAGCCTGTTTCTTCTAAAATTAAAGAGAAAATAGAAGAGATTATAAGAAAAAGAGAAAAGGATCTTTAAACCTGAATTTCGATGTGGATATTTTAAGGAAAGAGTTAGTGTATATCGCTATTAGTTTTAAAGATAAAAGTCCTGATATAGGTGTATTACTTTTAGAAAGATTAATAAAAGTATTTTTTAGAGATTATTTAAAATATTAAAAGGAGAATCTAAGAGATGGGAAAAGTAAAATCCTTAGTACGAAAAGGGATATTAGACTTAAAACCTTATATTCCTGGCAAGCCGATCGAAGAAGTAAAAAGAGAATTAGGTTTAAAAGAAGTTGTAAAATTAGCCTCCAATGAAACTTCCATAGGTCCCTCCCCTTTAGCGGTAGAGGCCATAAAAAAAGAAGTAGAAAATATTAACCTTTATCCTGAAGGTTCAAGTAGAGTATTAAGAGAAAAAATAGCTCATAAATTAAATATTGATAAAGAGATGATAATTGTTGGTAATGGTGGAGATAATATCATTGATCTTATAGGGATGGCTTTTATTAATGAAGGCGATGAAGTAATTACCGGAGAAATTACTTTTCCTGCTTATGAAACTATAACTAAAATTATGGGAGGAAAATTAATTTCTGTTAAACTTAAAGATTTTAGGTTTGATTTGGAAGAAATTGCCCAAAGAATAAATGAAAAAACTAAAATTGTTTTCTTATGTAATCCCAATAACCCCACCGGGACAATCGTTGATAAGGAAGCAGTGGATAGATTTATAAAACAAGTTCCTGAGGATGTAGTTGTAGTCTTTGATGAAGCTTATTATGATTATGTGGAAGATCAGAATTATCCTAATAGTTTATCTTATGTTCTAGAGGAAAAGAATGTAATTGTTCTGCATACTTTCTCTAAAATAGCTGGAATAGCAGGAGTTCGAATTGGTTATGGCATAGCCAAACCAGAGTTAATTGGTTATTTAAATCGAGTAGTGAATCCATTTGCTACCAATCGGTTAGCTCAAGTAGCAGCCTTAGCTTCTTTAGATGATGAGGAACATTATAAGAAAGTACTGAAATCAAATCAAGAAGGTAAAAAATATCTATATAAAGAGATAAAAGAATTGGGACTTTTTTACCTTCCTACAGAGGCAAATTTTGTTTTTATTGATTTAAAAGAAGATAGTAGACCTATTTTTGAAAAATTATTAAGAAAAGGAGTAATTGTTCGGCAGGGAAAGACCTGGGACTGTCCAAATTTTATTCGGGTTACTATTGGAACAGCTTATGAAAATAAAAGATTTATTCAGGCTATTAGAGAAGTAATGGGTTTGTAGTTCTAGGAGGTAAAATGAAAAAATTATTGACCGGTAATGAAGCTGTTGCTGAAGGAATAATTGAATCAGGAGTAGAAGTGGTCTGCGGATATCCTGGGACTCCCTCAACAGAAGTAATCTTGACTTTGCTGTCTCGAAAAGAAGAATTAGGGATTCACATAGAGTGGAGTACGAACGAAAAGGTAGCTTTTGAAATTGCTGCTGGTGCTGCCTGGGCTGGGAAAAGAGCCCTGGTTACCATGAAGATGTCGGGAGTGAATGTAGCTGCTGATTCTTTAGCTTCCGTTGCTTACAGCGGATGTACCGGGGGATTGGTTATATTTGTGGCTGATGATCCGGGAGTAAGTGCCGGTATGCCCGAAGAAGATTCCCGCTATTATGCTAAATCAATGGTAGTCCCCATGCTCGACCTTGCTTCCCAGCAGGAGTGTTTAGATTATGTGAAACTTGCCTCTGAAATTTCAGAGAAAATTGGAGGTCCTATTTTTTTAAGATCAACCACCGATATCTCCCATGTTGCTTCTGATGTTGAAATAGGTAAAAAATTGAAATTGGAAAAAAGAGAAGCGCATTTCGAACGTAATATTGCCAAATATACCAAGGCAGGTGCTGCCTGGTGTATGGCTCAACATCAGGATGCACTTAACCGATTGGCCGAAGCTTCTAAAATTTGCGATTCTTATATTACCGAATCCGGGATAAAAGTAAATGAAACCCACTTTGAAGATGGCAGTAAACAGGGAGTAATTTATGCCGGAGCAGTGGAAGGCAATTTTAAAGAGGCCTTAAAAAAAGATAATTTGAAACTATCCTGGTTAAAAATAGGAATGGTTCACCCCTTGCCCGAAGAGAGGATAAAAAAGTTTTTGGAAAAAGTAGACAGGGTGCTTGTCTTAGAAGAATTAGACCCTCTTATAGAAGCGGAAGTGATAAGGATTGCCTATCCCTTAAACAAGAAAGTAGAAATTTTAGGAAAATTTGATAAAACCCTTTCTCTAATCGGAAATTATTCTTTTAAAAAGATAAAAAATGCCCTGGAAGTTCTTTTAAAAACAAAACTTGAATCCGGGCAGGATCCTAAAATTTTAAAGAGAGCTAAAGAATTAGAAGTCAAACGTCCTACTTCTTTCTGTATAGGTTGTCCCCACCGGGGGACTTATTTTGCTCTAAATAAGGCGATTAAGAATTTAAAATATAAAAAAGATGAAATTATCATTACCGGGGATATAGGATGTACCATTTTAGGTATGAGCAAACCTTTTGAGAGTTGCTGGACTGAAGTGGCTATGGGAGCGAGCATAGGGTTGGCCCAGGGATTTAAATGGGCGGGAATTAAAAAACCGGTGATAGCTACCATAGGAGATTCTACTTTTTTCCATGCCGGTATTCCTCCTCTTATTAATGCAGTCTACCAAAAGGTCCACTTAACAGTAATTATTTTAGATAATGGATGGACTGCCATGACCGGTTTTGAAGAAAACCCCGGGACTATTAATTTAAATGGAGTTACTAATACCAAGAGAGTTGATGTTGTCGAGATTTGTCAAGGCTGCGGGATAGAGGATATTCAGATAATTGACCCCTATCAGAGTGAAAAAGCAACAGACGCAATAATGAAGGCGATAGAATATCCGGGTGTTTCGGTAATAGTTTCCCGCCGGGAGTGTGCTCTTCAAGCTAAAAGAAAAAAGGTTAAATTCCCCCAGCGCAAAGTAAATATAGATAAATGTACCGGCTGCAGGATATGCTTGAGTTCTTTGGCCTGTCCGGCAATGGTATTTCATCCTAAAGATGCCAACAGTAAAGCCTATATGGAAATTACTTCAGCCTGTTTTGGCTGCGGATTATGTGAATTTACTTGTCCGACAGGGGCGATAGAGGTGATAAAAGATGGAAAGTAATTTTTATTTAATCGGAGTAGGTGGGCAGGGAGTAATAAGGTTAGGGCAAATTATTGCCGATTATGGATTAAAAAAAGGTAAGAAAGTTAAATTTTTTAAAGAAGTGGGTATGGCTCAGAGAGGTGGTCCGGTTCATTGTGAAGTTAGGATAGGCAATGTATTTGGATCGAGGATTTCTCCTCTCTCTTCTGATATAATGGTAGTAATGGAATTATCCGAAGGTTTAAAAAGTTTAGAATTTATTAAACCGGGAGGAACAGTTATATTAAATAGAAAAAGGATATATCCTATTGATATAATGGCTCATCCCGAAAAATACCCTCAGGATGAGGAGATAATCAAATTATTTAAAGAAGCAAAAGCAAAAATAGTCTGGATAAATGCCGGGAAAATAGCCTCAGAGGCAGGACTTCCTATTGCAGAAAATATTGTCTTGCTGGGTGCCCTCTCTTTTATCTCCTCATTTGATAAAGAATTTGTTATTAATATGTTAAAAAAACATATCCCTCGCGAATTAGATAAAAATATTTCTGCTTTTCGCGAAGGGTACAAGACAGCAGAAGGAATGGATAAATGAAAAGTATGGAAAATTTTTTTAATCCTCATTCAGTAGCTATCTTTGCTTCAATGAAAGAAGGAAAAACCGGATATGAAATAGTAAAAAATATGGTGGATGGAGGGTTTAAGGGAGAAATTTACCCCATAAATCGCAGCAGAGGTGAAATATTTGGTCAAAAAATTCATCCGGAGTTTAATGATTTAGATATTGATTTAGCTGTTATTGCTATTCCGGGGCAATTTATTCCTTCACTTTTAGAAGATTTGGGGAGAATAGGCGTTAAGTCAGTAGTTATAATTTCTGCCGGTTTTTCAGAAGTAGGAAACATTAAGGAAGAAAAAGAAATAAAAAATATAGCTAAAAAACATCAAATGAGAATTATAGGCCCGAACTGTGCCGGCATTATGAATACCACTTGTAATCTCTTTGCCAGCATCGAAGTCAGGGCCCTGCCGGGTGAAACTGCCTTTATCACTCAAAGTGGCGCTCTGGGTGGGGCAGTCTTAATGATGGCAGAAGAGTTGGGTTTTGGTTTTTCTAAATTTGTAAGCTATGGGAATAGATGCGATGTAAGCGAAGTAGATTTAATTAAATATCTTGAAGATGATCCCCAGACTAAAGTTATTGCTCTTTATATTGAAGGGTTAGAAGAAGGAAGAAGTTTTTTAGCTCAAGCCAGAAAGACCGTTCTTAAAAAACCGATTGTTGCTATTAAGGCGGGGAAGAGTAAAGCCGGGATGAGGGCAACTTCCTCTCATACCGGTTCTCTGGCAGGGGAAGATAAAATCTATGATGCTGCTTTTAGGCAAGCCGGTATTTTACGTGTAGGAGGGCTAGAGGAGATGTTTGATTTATGCCGGGGTCTGATTCATTATCCGAAAATCAAGGGAAATAAGATCGGGGTAATTACCAATTCAGGGGGACCCGCAGTATTGACTACGGATAAATTAGAGGAATTGGGATTAGAAGTCCTTGAACCATCCGAAGGTTTAAAGAATAAACTGAAAGAAATTCTCCCTCCCCATGTCTCTTTGGGAAATCCCTTTGACCTTCTGGCTTATGGGAGTGCAGAAACTTTCGCTTCAACATGTAAGGTCATAACCCCCGAATATGATGCCATAATTACTATTTTTGTTCCAACTGCCTCTATGGATTCTACGGTAATTGCCCGGGCTTTAGGAAAAGTAAAAGAGGAAATAAAAATACCTATATTTGCCAGTTTTATGGCCGGTAGATTAGTAAAAGAAGCGATTGGCGAATTAAAAAAATACGGAATTCCCAATTACGAAACCGGAGAAAGATGTGCTAAAGTTATTCAGAAGATATATAAAAATAGCCGCTAACGAATACAACAGTAACGAGTGATAAGTAATGAGTAACGGGTTACAAGTTTATAAAAAAGAAGTAGGGACCTATTGCATACGCCCAGATAGCTAATTATTCTGTCATTCCCACGAAAGTGGGAATCTATCTTTGTATTTTATTTCTTTATTACTGGATTCCCGTTTTCACGGGAATGACAATATGAATACGAGAATAACATAAAATAATGCGGTAATCTCAGCTAAACAGTTAACCATTAAGGAGAAAAAATGCACAGGATTATCAAGAAGGCTAAAAAAGAGAAAAGATCTTTGTTGGAAACAGAGGCAAAAGAATTGTTGAAGGAATATGGAATTCCTGTTCCTGATTTTAAATTAATAAAGAGCGAAGATGAAATTACCGGATTAGCCAAAGAAATAAATTTTCCTATAGTGATGAAAATTGTCTCTCCTGACATCATCCACAAAACAGATGCAGGAGGAGTAAAAGTAAATATTAAAGATGAAACAGAAGCAAGATTAGCTTATCAGGAAATTATCTTTAAAGCAAAAAAATATAATAAAGAAACAAGAATTGAGGGAGTAATAGTCTATTCTATGGTTCCTCAAGAAACAGAGATTATTATAGGGATGATGAAAGACCCTCATTTTGGCCCGGTGGCAATGTTTGGATTAGGAGGAATCTTTGTGGGGGTTCTAAAAGATATCTCTTTTCGTATTATTCCTTTAGAAAAAAGAGATGCTCAGGAGATGATTACTGAGATTAAAGGATACGAAATTCTAAAAGGAATAAGAGGTAATCCTCCCCGAGATATTCAGGCCATAGAAGAAGTTTTAATGAAAGTTTCACAACTTACCATGGAGAATCCTGAAATTAACGAAATAGACCTAAATCCTATATTTGTATTTGAAAAGGGTCTGCAAGTAGTCGATGCTCGGATGATTTTGTAAAAAGAAAATAAAGTTAGCAAATAAAATATTATCTATCATCAAAAAGAGGGTGGTTTTGTTGGATAAAGAGCAATTTGATGTTATCGGCAAAAGGTTTGATATCAAAAATATTGGAAAAGTAACTGGTGAAGAGATTTACTCTTGCGATGTAAATATTCCCCGTCAATTATATGCAGTAGTTCTAAGAAGTCCCTATTCACATGCTGAGATTAAAAAAATAGATTACACCGAAGCAGAAAAGATGGGGGCAATATGTATCGGCCCGGACGATGTGCCGGATACTCTATACAATGAGCGTATAGTAAGTATTCCCGATAAGACCTATCGTGACCGGACGGTTTTACCCAAAGACAAAGTTCGTCACGTGGGAGAGGCAGTAGCAGCCTGTGCAGCCGAAACAGAGGAAGAGGCTTTCGCTGCTCTTAAAAAAATAAAAGTAGAGTGGGGCAAGAAATGGGAACCGGTGGTAACCCTTGATGATGCTATGGATTCAAAAGCTCCCGCAATATATGACCATGTATATTTAGGAGAAAAGAAAGTAGATGTAAAAAATAATCTTGCCTGTGAGCGAAATATTTCAGTGGGTGATGTAGAAGAAGGATTTAAAGAAGCGGATATAATTGTAGATGAAACATTTAATATAAAAAGAGTTTACCATATGCAGCTGGAGACTAAATCCGCAGTATGTAAACCGGAAGCAAATGGAGGAATAACCCTCTGGACTACTACCCAGGGGATTCATAATGTACGAATACTTTTAGGACATATTTTTAATATTTCACTTAGTAAAATAAATGTTAAGAGAATTACCCTGGGAGGTTCTTTCGGTTCAAGTATTCAAATGAACTCAATAACCCCTATTTGTGTCGCTTTAGCTTTAAAAGCAAGAAGACCGGTGAAATTAGTGACTTCCCGGGAAGAAGATATGTACGACCATTCAAGTTATCCTTTAAAGACTCGTTTAAAAGTAGGGGTTAAAAAAGACGGAACTTTAACTGCCGCTCATTGTCAGGTATGGGTGGAGATTGGCGGCCATAATATTCAAGCTTATCCCTATCTTGGCTGTGTAGCCGGTTGGTTTGCTTCACTTTACAAATGGAAGAATATAAAATACGAAGGGAAGGCAATCTATAGTAATAAGGGTCCTTCTTGTGCCAGAAGAGGATATGGCAGCCCGCAAATAAATTTTCCGGTAGAAAATATCATGGATATTTTAGCGGAGAAATTAGGAGTTGACCCGGTGCACTTCAGACTGCAGAATTATGTGGGAAGAGGCGATGAATTTTGGGGACAGGGGCCTACTATAAAATCTATCATTAGAAGTTGTGGTGTAGAAGAGATGTTGGTAAAAGGTGCTGAACTTATTAGTTGGGACAAGAGGGGTAATCCTGATGAAAAATCCGGATTAATTAGAAAGGGCATTGGAGTCGCCAGAGGGTTTCATACCTCGGGTACCGGTGGACCTCATCCGGGAGAAGTTATAGATTATTCCGGGGCAACCGTTAAGATTAATGAAGATGGATCTGTAGACGTAATCACTGCTCTTATGGACCATGGTTGTGGTACCTGGGATGCCGGGGCAAAGGTGGTAGCCGAAGTTTTAAAGGTGCCTTTTGAAAAAATAAGTATCGATAATGGGGTAGATACTCGTACTACCGTCTTTGACGTTAATACTCACGCTACCAGAGGAGTATATTGCGGGTGTGGTGCCATAAAATTTGTGGCGGAAAAAGTTAAAGAAATATTATTAAATTATGCAGCAACACTTTTTGAAGATAGACCGGAAAATTTAGATTTAGCTCTCAATCAGGAACTTGGCCAGGGAGTAGTATATCCTAAAGGATTACCGGAAAATTACAAAACCATTGGTGAAATAGCAGAACATGCTCATACGACAAGCTGGGGGACTATTGCTTATACCTCTACTCTTAGGCAAAAAAATTGTCCACCTTGTTTTATTACTTACTTTACAGAAGTTGAAGTTGATACCAGAACCGGTGAAATTACCGTACCAAGAGTAGTGATGTTAGGTGATTCAGGGACTATTATTAATCCTGAGCTATGGAAAGGACAGATATTGGGTGCTTATGCCTTGGGATTAGGGGTAGGAAAGTTAGAATCGATACCTTATGATAAGGTTACCGGTAAATTAAAATGCAATGGATTTATTACCGATTTTAAAATTCCCACTACCATTGATATGCCTAATATCGATAATATTATCGTAGACCATGCCCATACTTATGAACCGACCGGCCCCTTTGGAGCAAAAGGAATAGGAGAAGCTGCCTTAAGCGCAGTAGCTTCATCCTTTGGAAATGCAGTCTATAATGCGGTAGGGATTAGATTTCATGAACTCCCAATAACGCCGGAAATAATGCTTAAAGCCCTGGAAGAAAAAGAGATAGGAGGGAAAGTTAGAAATGCAAACTAATACAAAAATATTAGCTCAAAAATTTGAGTATCTAGCCCCCAAAACAATAGATGAAGCTTTGGATTTACTGGATAAATATAAAGATAAAAATATTAAGATATTAGCCGGAGGAACCGACCTTCTGGTTAAAATGAAGACCATTAATTTAAAAGTCGATTATTTGATAAATATAAAAAATATTCCGGAACTTAATTTTGTAGATACTAATCAGGGATTAAGAATAGGGGCAGTTACTTCCCTGTCTCATATTATAAGGGAAGAAAAAGTTAAAATGAAATATTTTGCTTTATATGAGGGGATTATGTCTATGGCTGCTCCGGCTATTAGAAATATGGGGAGTATGACAGGTAATCTGGGCAATGCTTCTCCGGCGGCAGATACTGTTCCTCCTTTGATTGCCTATGGGGCAGAAGTAAAATTACAAAGCAAAAGAGGAGAACGTACTGTTTTGGTAGAAGATTTTATTACCGGGGTAGGGAAAACAATTATGAAACCCAATGAATTGATTACTGAAATAATTATTCCCGAAATAAACAAAAATATAGGAAGTGCTTTTTTAAAGAAGAGCAGAGTAAAAGCTGATCTCTCTAAAATTAATTTGGCAGTTTATTTGGAAAGAGAAGGTAATATTTGTAAAGATTGTAAGATAGTTTTTGGTTCAGTGGCGATTAAAGTTTTACGAGCAGAAAAAACAGAAAATCTCTTAAAAGGACAAATTGTAAATTCTGAGTTAATTAATAAAGCAGCAGAGAAAGCATCTTATGAAATTAAACCTATAGATGATATTCGTTCAACTGCCGAGTATAGAATTGCCATGTCTAAGGAAATGCTTAAAGATGGCTTTAAGTTAGCCTGGGCGAGAGCGAAAGATTAGTCTTAATTAAATTTGAAGGAAGGAGTGAATTATAAAGTGAAAAAAATTCCTATTGAATTTTCTATCAATGGTCAAAAAAGAGAAGCTTTGGTAAATCCAAATGACCTTCTGATAAATATATTAAGAGACGATTTATATCTAACCGGAACTAAATATGGCTGCGGCATTGGTGAATGCGGGGCTTGTACTGTTTTTTTAGATAATGAACCGGTTTTATCCTGCTTAACTTTAGCAGCTGCGGTTGATGGGAAAGAGATTACTACCATAGAAGGGTTGGCAAAAGGAAATGAACTGCACCCCATGCAAATAGCATTTTTAAAAAATGCGGCAGTACAGTGCGGATTTTGCACCCCCGGCATGATACTTACCGCGATTGCCCTCTTGAAAGAAAATCCAAGTCCTACAGAAGAAGAGATTAAAGATTATATGAGAGGAAATCTTTGTCGGTGTACCGGGTATGTACAAATAATTAAGGCAATTAAGACCTGCGCAACTGAAGCAAAAACCAATTAGCCAATTAGCCAATTGACCGATTGACCAATTAATACGAGAAATATAAGAAAGCAATTAGCCAATTAGCAAATTAATACAATTAATACGAGAAAACCAATTAACCAAGTAACTAAGTAACTAATTAACCAAAATAAGGAGGAGAAAATGAATCAATTTAAATATATTTCTCCTAACACAAAAGAAGAAGTATTAGAAATTTTGAAACAAAAAAAATCAGAAGCCTGCATAGTGGCAGGATGCAGTAATGTATTACCCTATATAAAAGATAAGAAGTTACCGGCAAAATTGCTATTGGATATTTCCGGTATTGAAGAATTAAATTATATTAAAGAAAGTGAAGGTAAGTTATGTATCGGGGCAGCTACAGCCATTTCCGATTTAATTAATTCTAAAATTATCAAAGAAGAATGTAATTTATTACATCAAGCAGCAGAAGAATTTGCTGATCCGACAGTAAGAAATAGTGCTACCATCGGAGGAAATTTGGCTGATGCTTCACCGGCTGCTGATATGGCACCGCCCTTATTGGTTTTAGATGCAGTTTTAGAAGTAGAAAGTATGGATGGAAAAAGAGAAATTTCCTTAAAGAATTTTTTTATCGGTCCGAGAAAAACAGTTTTGCATGATGATGAGATGATTACCAGTATAAAAATTAAGGATGATTCTATAAACAAAGATGGATGTTTTATTAAATTAGGCTTAAGACAAGCTATGGCTATTTCTCTTGCTACAGTTGCCCTAATCTTAGAAGTAGAAAAAGATAAAGTTGCAGATGTACGTATTGCTATGGGTTCGATTGCCCCGACACCCCTTAGATTAATTAAGGTAGAAGGATTTTTAAAAAATAAGGAAATAAATGATGAATTGATTGAGGAAGCCATAAAAAGGGTAAGAGAAGAAGTGAAGCCTATCGGAGATGTGAGAGCTTCCGCAGAATATCGAAGATATGTTTCGGGAATTCTATTTAAACGGGCATTTAAAAAATTGACCAATTAGCTAATTATCCGATTTACCAATTAGCCAATTAATACGAGAAAAAGATTAACTATTTAGTTAATATGCTAATTACTTATTACTTACTCACTCATCACTTATCAAAAAGGAGGATTTAGATGGAAGAATATAGAGTAGAATTAACTGTAAATGATGGAAAAATAAGTGCTGCCGCTAAACCTGAAGAATCCCTATTAAAATTTTTACGCCGAAATGGCTTTACAGAAGTAAAATGCGGATGTGAAAAAGGGGATTGCGGTACCTGTACAGTTATTATGAATGGAAAGACTATTAAATCATGCATTACCTTAGCTATGCAAGCTAATGGTAAAGAAATATTAACGGCTAAAGGTTTAGAGAAAACAAAAATAGGCCAGGAATTACAGGAAAGTTTTGTTCGGCATGGGGCTGTGCAATGTGGTTTTTGCACTGCCGGTATGTTGATGGCAGCTAAAGGCTATTTAGATACAAATCCTGAACCCGATAAGGCAGAAATTAGAAAAGCAATATCGGGTAATTTATGCAGATGTACAGGATATAAAAAGATTGTAGAAGCTATTTATGACGTCGCAGCGGAGAATCATAGATTAGAAGGTGATATAAATGTCTGAATTTAAAATTGTAGGGAAAGCGATTCCCAGACACGATGCCTGGGCAAAAGTAAGAGGAGAACTTAAATATGCAGATGATTTTACTTTACCGGGAATGCTATATGCCAAGGTTTACCGCAGTAAATATCCGGCTGCAAAACTTATTTCAGTTGACATAAGTAAGGCAAAATCATTAAAAGGAGTAAAAGCAGTTTTAACCGCTCGTGATGTTCCCCGTAATGAAACAGTAACTAAATTTGGCCAATCTACAGATGTTAAGGGAGGTTTTGAAGGTTTATATAGGGTATTAGCAGAAGAAGGTAAGAAGATTAGATTTGTCGGAGAACCAATTGCCCTGGTAGCGGCAGAGACTGAAGAGATAGCAGAAAGAGCTTGTGATTTAATTGAAATTAAATATGAACTTCTTCCCGGAGTTTTTGACCCGGAAGAGGCCATGAAACCGGATGCTTATTTAGTCGGAGAAAAAGATAGCAATATAGTAAACGAATTCGGTTGTCTCACTGGAGATATAGAAAAAGGTTTTGCTGAATCTGAAGTAATTATAGAAGATAGATTTGAAATTCCTTTTATTGACCATGCTTACCTGGAGCCGGAAGCCGGAATTTCCTGGTTAGATGATTATGGAACAATTAATATCAGGGTATGCAGCCAGGTTATAGAACATTTTAGAGATGTAGCAGAAGTGCTTAATCTTCCCCATAATAAAGTCCGCTATATCGGTACAATGATAGGAGGAGGATTTGGAGGGAAAGAAGATATTACCGTAGAATCCTTTATAGCACTACTTACTTTAAGGACTAAAAAGCCGGTAAGATTAGTTTATACCCGAGAAGAATCCTTAATGGCTCATTGCAAAAAACACGCCTTTATTGAGAAATATAAAATTGGAGCAAAAAAGAACGGGAAAATTGTGGCTTTAGAAGCACATTATATCGGAAATGCCGGAGCTTATACTTACTTAACCCCCTGGGTAGGTTTGTATGCTACGGTTAGTGCTACCGGTCCCTATAAAATTCCTAATGTAAAAATAAAAACTCAAATGGTTTTAACCAACAATGTTTTTGCCAGTGCTTTTAGAGGATTTGGAGCAAATCAGGCTAATATCGGTTATGAAAGCATAATAGATGAATTAGCGAGAAAGCTCAGTATGGATCCTTTGGAAATCAGGAGAATAAATTGTATGCATACCGGAGACGCACTGTCTACCACCGAGCAGGTGATAAAGACCTATGTAGCTCTGCCGGAAGCAGCAGAAAAAGCTTGGGCGGGTTTAGGAGAACCCACTGTTTCTAAGGACAAAAATATTAAAATTGGCCGAGGTTTAGCTATGGGGCAGATGAGTTATGGGAGAATGACTTTTCTACGGGATTCTTCCCGCTGTTATGTAAAATTAGAAACCGACGGCAGTTTGATAGTAAGAAGCGGAATACCTGATTTAGGCGGAGGGCAGGCTTCTCTCCTTTCCCAAATCGCAGCTAATGAATTGGGAGTTCCTATGGAAAAAGTAAAGATTTATAATACAGATTCCATGTTAACACCTTTAGCCGGTACTACTACGGCTACCAGGCAAACTTATATGTCAGGGAATGCCGCACTTAAAGCGGCAAGAGAAGTTAGAAATCGAATTTTAAATAAAGCAGCAGAGGTTTTAAATGTTAATCCTGATAAATTAGATATTGTTTCTGAAAAAGTAGTAGTAAAGTATGATGAATCAGAATATTTACCTTTAACGGAAGCGATCCAAGCCTGTAATGCCGCGGGAATAGAATTATATTCGGAAGCTCAATTTAATGCGCCCTTTACCGGAATACCTGATTTATCAAATATAAAAGGTATGACTTTTCCTGATTTTGCCTTTGGAGCCCAAGCCGCAGAAGTAGCAGTGGATATAGAAACCGGACAGGTAAAAGTTTTAAAAATTGTCAGTTGCTATGATGTAGGGAAAGCGCTCAACCCAGCCTGCGTGGAAGGGCAGATGGAGGGTGGTTCCATACAGGGAATAGGCTATGCTTTATCTGAAGATTACGCCTTGCAAAAGGGAATTCCCCAAACCCCTTCTTTGGCTGAATATCTTATTCCTACGGCTGTTGATTCTCCGGAAGTTAAAACTATTATAATTGAATCAGGCGGTGGTTTAGGACCTTACGGAGCCAAAGGCATAGGAGAACCTTCATTTAATAATATTGTACCGGCAATTTTAAACGCTATTTATGATGCTACCGGAGTAAGAATCAGGCGATTACCTGCGACCGCAGAAAAAATAATAAGAGCTTTAAAAAAAGATTACTTTGAAAAATAATAAAGTGAATTATTGTTCTAATTTATTATAAAGATAAATAATGGCTGAAATTGACAACTGGATTAAGGAACAGCTGAAAAAATAGGCTACAAAAAAGAGCAGATTAAAAAGGGCTTGAGAAAAGCTGGCTACTAAAAAGATATTATTGATTTTGTTGATTTTTTTGCAAAGAAAATTTATTTATAAAGTAGTAAAGTAAATAGTAAAAATTAATATGCTATAATAAATAAAATAATCATTAATAATTGTCAAGAATAAAATCAAGTAAAAACATTTTGTGAGGCAGTCTAAATGATATCCCAAGAAAAAATTAATGAAGTAATTGATAGAATAGTAAAAAATATTAATCCAGAAAAAATTATTTTATTCGGTTCTTATGCCCAAGGGAATCCCAGTGAAGATAGCGATTTAGACTTATTAATTGTAAAAGAGATGAGAATACCCAGATATAAAAGGAGCAGGGAAGTGAAAAAGCATTTAAGAGGTTTAAAAATTCCCATTGATGTAATCGTCTATACCAGGAAAGAGATAAAAGAGTGGGAAGAGACAAAAACTGCTTTTATCAGCCAGACTATTAAACAAGGGAAAGTATTATATGGATAAGCGTAATGAATTAGTTAAAGAATGGATACATAAAGCCGACCATGATATGGGGATGGCCAAATTAGCACTCGAGCATAAGATAGAGTATACTGATTCAATATGTTTTCATTGCCAACAAGCGATTGAGAAGTACTTAAAAGCATATCTGGTTTATTTAAACATTGTTTTTAAAAAGACCCATAGTTTATCTTATCTTTTAGATCTTATTAATGAAGCAGATAAAGTTTCTGATAAAATGTATTCAAGGGCAGAAATATTGGAAAGTTACGCAGTAGAAATGCGCTATCCTGATGATTGGTATGAACCGACCGAAAAGGAAGCAAGGGAAGCCTACTCTATGGCTCTAAAAATAAGAGAATATATTTTAAAAAGAACAAAATGTAAAGATTAATCCTTATGTTAGAATTTAATAATTTTTTTCTTTAAGTAAAATAGGAGGTAATGGTTTAAAAGATAAACCATTACCTTTTTGTTATGTTTTATAAAAATAAAAAATATTCTAATAAATGCAGAAGTTTTAAATTGATTTGGAGAATATAAATATTAATTATCCGTTTTATATTTATGGAGAAAAAACAAGTGCAAATTTATGAAGCTTTAAATTTAAAGGAAAGAGCTTTTATATCTCTTGTTGGTGCAGGAGGAAAGAGCACTCTTTTTAAGCGATTGGCCGAGGAACTGGCTCTTAAAGATAAACGAATAATTCTAACTACTACAACCAAAATGTTTAGCTGGCAGTTGGCTCCTTTTGTAAAAAAGGGCCGATTAATTGAAGGCCACAATGAAGAGTCTGTTCGGGGATCTATTAAAAAATATTTTTCTCTTGAAAGTAAAGGAGGTAGATTAGCAGTCATAGAAGAGAAAGTAGAGGATAATAATGGAGAAGAAAAATTATCCGGGCCACCTCCTGATTGGTTGGATAAGTGGTGGGAGGATAGAATGGCAGATTATTTTTTGGTAGAAGCCGATGGGGCAGCAGGAAGACCGGTAAAAGCACCTGCTTCTCACGAGCCGGTAATTCCTTTATCGACTACAGATTTAGTCGGAGTAATTGGTATAGATGCTCTGGGTCTTTCTTTACTAGAAGAGAATGTTTTCCGTTCTGAAATTTTTTCCCGACTAACCGGATTAAACTTAGGAGAAAAGATTGGTATAGAAGCCTTAGCCTTTTTAATTTGCCATCCCCAAGGTTTGTTTAAGGAGGCTCCTCCAGACTGCCGCCGTCATCTTTTTATTAATAAAGCAGAAGAATCCGAGGACCTAAATATGGCCGAAGAATTAAGCTTTCAGGTTTTAAAGATTTGTCACCGGAGAATTAGTGATATAATTATAGGAGCTGCGGGCCAAAAGGAAGTGGTAGCTGAGGTAATCAGTAAGGTAAAAACGCCATGATTTACGGAATAATTTTAGCTGCCGGGGAAGGTAAAAGAATGGGGAAACTAAAATTGACTCTTCCTCTGGGCAATAAGAAACTGATAGAATGGGTATTGCAAGCAGCAAAGTTAACTCCCTTAGATAAATATTTTTTAGTGGTTCGCCCTGAAGATAAGGATATTATTAAGATAGGTAAAGCTTGGGGAGCCGAAATTATTCTTAATCCTGATTTCCGTAAAGGGATGAGTACTTCAATTAAGAAGGCTTTGCTAAAAATAAACACTCAAGAAGCGGAAGGATTTTTTCTTATTTTAGGAGATCAACCTTTAATTACTTCTAAAATTATAAATAAATTAATAAAATCTTTTTCTCCCGGTAAAGAGGAAATAGTTGTACCTTATTTTAAGGATAAGCGAGGGAATCCCGTTCTTTTTGATATTTGTTGGAAAGATGAATTAATGGCCGTAACTGGTGATGTGGGAGGGAGAGTTTTAATTAAAGCCCATCCTGAAAAGGTAAAAAGAGTAGATGTTTCAGATGAAACAATTTTATTTGACATTGATCAAGAAAAAGATTATTTAAAAGCCCAGACGTATTTAAAATTACTGCAAAATAGAAGGGAAAATTGAAATTGAATAATATATTGGTGTTGATTCGCGGAGGGGGAGATTTAGCTACAGGAGTAGCGATAAGGCTTTTTCGAGCTGGATTTTCCGTGATGATTTTAGAAGTAGATCATCCTACGGTTATCCGTCTCCCTGTTTCCTTTGCCCGAACAGTTTATGAAGGCAAGGCTGTTGTAGAAGAGATAGAAGCAGTTTTGGTTTCTTCCTGGGAAAAGGCGGAAGACATTATTAAAAAAGGGAAAATTCCGGTTTTAATAGATCCGAAAGGAAATTGTATTGAAAAACTTTCTCCCACCGTTATGGTAGATGCTATTTTGGCAAAACGTAACTTAGGAACCAGAATAAATCAAGCTTCTTTGGTTATTGGCTTAGGCTCGGGTTTTACCGCAGGGGAAGATGTTGATGTGGTGATAGAAACTATGAGAGGACATAACCTGGGGAGAGTTTACTACCAGGGACAGGCCGCACCGGATACCGGTGTGCCCGGAGAAGTAGGAGGAGAATCAAAGAGAAGATTATTACGAGCCCCGGCTGAAGGTAAAATTACACCCTTACATAGTATTGGCGATATAGTTGAGGCAGGAGAGGCAATTGCAGAAGTTGAAGGAGTTCCTTTAAAGGCAGAAATATCCGGTGTTCTGCGAGGATTGATTTACCCTGAAAGTCAGGTAACCAAAGGGATGAAGGTTGGAGATATTGATCCTCGAGGGATAAGAAAATACTGCTTTACTGTTTCTGATAAAGCCCGTTCTATAGGGGGAGCAGTTTTAGAGGCGATATGCGCTTATTTGAACAAAAAGTAATCAGGGAAATTGTTTATTGAGGTAAAAGCAAGTATAAATAATTAAAAATTAGAAAATAGCTTGACAAAAGCAAAATTTTTTTATTATAATATAGTTAATTCAAAAAACAAAGTAAGTTTTAAAAAGATTAAGGTAATAGATTATGAATATTAAAAAAGGTAGCAAATCATTACTTAAGAACTTAAACCGAAGTATTGTGATAAATATGATCAGAGAGAAGGGCCCCATTTCTCGAGTAGCTATTGCCAAAGCTACAGGTTTAGAACGAGCCAGTATTACTAATATTGTAAACTATCTTATGAGAAAAAAATTAATCAAGGAAGTTGGTCAGGATAAATCCAGTGGTGGAAGAAGACCAACTTTTCTTGATATCAACTATAATCACAAAACCATTTGCGGCATAAAAATTGAAGTAGAAAGAATTTTATTTGGATTAACCAATCTTAAAGGGAGGATCATTTCAAGAAGTGAAGAAAAATTCCCCCGAGGCAGTAAAAGTCAAGAAATATTAGAATTAATTATAAATAATATAGATAGAATAATTAAATCAACCGATTTATTAGGCATTGGTATTGGTGTTTCCGGTTTTGTAAACTTAGAAAAGGGTATATCCATTTATTCTCCTATTCTTAATTGGAAAAATGTCGATTTAGCCAAACCATTAAAAGAAAGATATAGAGTACCAATTTTCATTAGTAATGACGTAAATACTTTGACTTTAGCAGAAAAATGGTATGGCGCAGGAAAGAAGTATAAAAATTTTATCTGTATTACTGTTGGTGAAGGAATAGGATCTGGTATTGTCGTAGATGGAAAATTTTATGTAGGTGCAATCGGTGGAGCTGGAGAAATTGGCCATATTTGTATAGATATGAATGGTCCTAAATGTAGATGTGGTGAAACAGGATGTTTGGAGGCTCTTGCTTCCGATTATTTTCTTATTGAAGAAGCAAAAAAAGCCATAGCTCAGGGTAAGGGAAAATTTAAAAAGTCTACTCCCAAAGAATTATTGGAAGCTGCTAAATTTGGAGATGTTGTAGCAAAAGACATATTCAAGAGAATGGGTAGAAATTTAGGAATTGGGGTAAAGAACGCTGTAAATCTTTTGAATCCAGAAGCCATCATTATAGGGGGAGAAAGAATAGATGCTTATAATTTCTTCTCATCAACTTTTAAAGAAGCTATCAAAAGGCATTCATTTCCTGAAGAGGCAAAAAAATTGGATATTATTCTTACCGAACTTGGAGAGGATGGCTGGATAATTGGTGCAGCTACATTGGTGATAAGGGATTTCTTTAAATTACCTTTATGATAAGGAAGAAGAATGTTAGTTACATTTCAAAAGTGGACTTTTTAAAAATTAAAAGTGGACTAAATTAAACTTAACAGAGGGAATTCAAAGTATTGACACTGACATTTTTTCGTTAAAATTACTTTATCTAGCGAATAAAGTAATAATTTTATAGAGGGAGGTGGTTTTATAGAGATTTAAAAAGCTAAGTATTAATAAGTATTAAAATGAGTTTTAGATTAGATATCTAAGAAAGGAGATAAAATTGAAAAGATTGAGTATTTTTTTGATAGTAATAATGCTGATTACTGGTATGACATTAGGAGGGGTAGCAGAGGAAAAAAAAGTCGTCACTTATTGGCATACTATGGGTGATGCTGAGGAGGAAGCCCTGATAAAAGTAATTGAAATGTTTGAAGATCAATACCCCAACATCAAAATAAAGCCGACACGAATGGCTTATGATGATTTCAAACCTGCTCTCCTGATTGGGATTGCCGGTGGAGTTGTCCCAGATACTGCTAGGCTGGATATAATCTGGGTTCCTGAGTTTGCTGAAATTAGAGCACTGGTAGCTTTGGATGAAGAGATGGAAGGGTTTGATGAAATTATTGCCAACACATATCCAGGTCCTACCTCAACTAACTTCTGGAAAGGACATTACTACGGTCTTCCGCAGGATACAAACACGCAGGTTCTGGTATGGAATAAGCAGATGTTTGAAGAAGCTGACCTTTCCGGACCCCCAGAAACTATAGATGAATTTGTAAAGTATGCTGCTGTATTCTCTAATCCTGATGAAGAAATATACGGTTACACAATGGGTGGAACATATTTTTGGGCTCCAGCTTCCATCTTCTATGCCATGGGTGGAGAGGTTACTGATTCTGAGATTACTACTGCAACAGGATATATTAATGGGGAAAAGAGTGTAGCAGCCTACCAGGTGCTTGTGGATATGTATAGAGATGAATCTCTTTCTCCTTTGCTTCTTGGTGGTGGAGGAATAGGTGCTTTTGAAGGTCTTGCTACTGGTAAATATGCTATGATAATTGAGGGACCATGGGCACACCCGATTCTTAAGTCTGATTACCCAGAATTTGAGGTTAACTTTGCGTTGGTTCCAAGAGGACCTGATGTAACTACCAGTTCTGTAGTTGGTGGTGAAAATGTAGCCATTTTTGAAGGTTCGCAGAATAAGGATGAAGCTATGTTATGGGCAAAATTTTTGCTTTCCGAGGAATCTCAGTTAACTATGGGTGAGGCAGGATCTATGCCTACTTTGTCCACTGTCCAAGGAAATGAGAGGTTACCGGAATATTATGACGTTTTTATGGAACAACTAAAAACTGCCAAAGCTCGTGTTCCTCATCCTAAATGGGCAGAGATGGATAATGCTATAAATAATGCTTTTCAGTACATGTTGAGAGACGAAAAGACTGTTCAGCAAGCTCTTGATGATGCTGCAGAGGAGATAAACAGATTAATTATAGAAGAATAAGGAAGGATAAAAAAGAGAAGAAAATTGTCTGGAGAAGCTCTAAGCTTCTCCAGACAATTGGTTATAGTTGATTCGAGGACAATAATGAAAGTTAAGAATAAGATTTTAGATAAAAGCTTTTTAAAGAAAATTTTAAGCTCGAAAGGAGCTTATCTTTTACTTCTTCCGGGTATGGGTCTCTTTTTTACCTTTATACTTTTTCCACTGATCTACTCTTTGCGTATGAGCTTCTATAAGTGGAATATTGTTAATATCGGAGCTAGTAAGTTTGTAGGTTTTAGTAATTATGTTAGGGTTATAAATGATCCTATTTTCATAAGAGCAACTTTAAACACTATTGTTTATACTTTAATAACAGTACCGGGACAAATCTTGTTTGCTTTAGTTGTGGCTATCCTTCTGAACCAGAAGATAAAAGGGCGTACCTTTTTTAGGGTCGCTTATTATATTCCTGTAATTACTTCTTGGGTTGTTGTAACTTTTCTTTTTGAGTATTTTTTTGGTAGTCAGGCCGGGCTAGTCAATTTTATATTAAAGGATATGTTACATTTAGTAGATAAAAAGATAATGTGGCTAACCGATCCTATTCTGGTAATGATACCCTTGATTCTATTAGGGATATGGAAGGGAGTAGGGTGGTCTGCAATTATTCTTTTAGCTGCTTTACAAAACATTCCTCCTGATCTTTATGAAGCCGCGACCATTGACGGGGCAGGAATCTGGCACAAAATTACTAAAATTACTCTTCCTCTCATTCGGCCTACTTTGGTATTTTTAGTAGTGGTTCTGGTAATAGGAGGGTTCAATGTATATGTATCGGGTCTACTCATGACTAAAGGCGGTAATCCTCTGGATTTGTCTCACTTTATATTAACACTTATGTATAAAAAAACCTTTACTAATCTAGATTTTGGTTATGGATCTGCCATCAGTTATCTCCTTGCTGCTTTTATTTTTATGGTAAGTGTAATAGAGATAAAACTTTTGCGAAGAAAGGTGGAATATTGAAAAGATGTTAACAACAAAAGAAGAAAGAATTTTTCGTAATATTTCCTATATATTGCTTATTTGTGGTGTAGTAATTACCCTTGTTCCTTTTATATATATGATATCTGCATCTTTTAAAAGTCAGATTTACACTTTTGAATATCCACCTAGATTAATACCTCGAGATCCTACTCTGGAAAATTATATCAAAGCACTTGGGAAGGATTTATTTGGTCGTAATCTCTTAAACAGTTTTTTTGTAGCGACAGCAACAACTATCTCAACTGTGTTTATATCTTCTCTTATGGCTTATGCATTTTCTCGAATGCAATTCCCCGGGAAAGAGGTGTTTTTCTATATTCTCCTTCTTGGTATGATGATACCACCAGTAATGCTTATAATTCCTCAATTCATTATTGCTAAAAACTTGCACCTGCTTGATAGTCTATGGGGGTTGATAGTAGTGTATGTATCAGTTACTCTTTCCATGCAGACTTTTCTCTTGAGAAGTTTCTTTGAGACTATACCAAGGGAACTTGAAGAGGCAGTTTTGGTGGATGGTGGGACTCGTTGGGATATCTTTAGAAAGATAATCCTGCCTTTATCAAAACCAGGACTGGCCGTAGTAGCTATTTTTACTTTCCTTTATGCTTGGAATGAGTTTCCATGGGCTCATGTGGCTATAAGAGAAGGCTCTCGCCGAACTTTACCCGTAGCTTTAGCTCTTTTCCAGAGCCAGTATCTCACCCAGTGGGGGTTATTATTTGCTGCAACGACAGTAGCTTCGATTCCAGTTATTATTGTATTTGTAATTTTCCAAAGGTATTTTATCCAGGGTGTCGTTACAAGTGGTCTAAAGTGATAATGTATTTGTTTGTAAAGGAGACTCAAAGGTAAAATAGCTTGAATAAATATCAGATTAAAAAATCCTATAGTTAATAATAATAAAAATATAATAAAATTGTAAGAAAAAGGAAAAAAATTGTGAATTATTTATTTGAGAAAAGTATAGAAATATTGAAAAAATACCAAAGCCCTTCTGGTGCTTTTGTTGCTTCACCAAACTTTAAAGTCTATAAATATTGCTGGTTTAGAGATGGGACTTTTACAGCTTATTCTATGGATCGAGTTAGAGAACACCAATCAGCAAGAAAATTTTATCTATGGGTAGATAAAGTTATTGAAAGATATGCTGATAAAATTAATAATTTAATAACGAAGGACAGGAAGGGCCTTTCCATTAAGCCCAACGAGTTTCTTCACACTCGTTATAAGCTGGATGGTTCGGAGTGTGCGGATGACTGGCAAAATTTTCAAATAGATGGTTATGGTACTTGGCTTTGGGGTCTTGCTGAACATATTACTATTACAGGAGATAATGCCTTAATAACTAGGTTCTCAGAGAGTATTAGATTAACCATCAATTATCTTAAACATTTTTGGTTTACTCCCAACTACGATTGTTGGGAAGAGCTTAATAACCAAATTCATCCATCTACTTTAGCCTGTATTTATGGTGGATTAAGGTCGATAAATCAATTTATTCATGATAAAGATATACCGGATATCTGTATAAAGATCAAGGAATTAATTTTAAGAAAAGGAGTATATAAAGGAAGAATCACTAAATACTTCGGGTCAACCAGTATTGACGCTAATCTTTTATGGTTGATAGTCCCATTCAGAATGTTTGAACCAACAGATGAAATTACAAAAAGAACAATAGGAGATATTGAAAAAAAACTCTATACCGGGGGGGTCCACCGTTACCCCGAAGACACATATTACGGTGGGGGAGAGTGGATTTTACTTACCGCTTGGTTAGGTTGGTATTATTGTCAGGTAGGAGAATTAGGAAAAGCCAGGAAATTATTGAGTTGGATTGAAAAACAAGCAGATGAAAAAGGTAATCTTCCGGAACAGGTCCCTAATAATTTGAATGATCCTGATTATTATCCCATCTGGATTCAAAAGTGGGGTGAGATTGCCAAACCGCTTTTATGGTCACATGCGATGTATTTAATATTAGAC
>Ga0307430_1000901_pt1 | contig 23515 bp, 16 predicted proteins | sample SalMarWE160130MG_FD_202159 | JGI IMG/M metagenome (GOLD analysis project Ga0307430, IMG submission 202159) | Salt marsh sediment microbial communities from the Plum Island Ecosystem LTER, Massachusetts, United States - WE1603-130 | ecosystem: Environmental > Aquatic > Marine > Intertidal zone >...
ATCACCTCATTATCTGAGAGCCTGGTTACTGAATATATTGTAATTGTCAAAGAACATGTGTTAAAAAATTAAATTTTATTATATACTTAAGGGAGACCTGGGGGCATATGCCCCCATTACTATATACGATATACGATATACGATATACTAACTATCATCATCTAATAAATCATCCTCATAAATCAGGGTTTGACCGATCAAATCAACTGCTTCTTGAGTTTCGCATTTGGGAACTAATATTTCTACATTTCCGTCCAATTCATCTTTCCTCACTTGTAACTGGTTTAAAATGGTTTCAATTCCATTTTCTTTTAGTATTTTTTCTAAATTTTTGGCAAATAAAATATCTTTGGCAATATAAATAACTTTCCACATTTTAAATGAACCTTCTAACATTTATATTCATTATTCTTTAACGTTTTTCTGTCCATATTTTATCATCTCCTAAAATACCACAAATTCCTTCCATAAATTTATCATCTATATTAACTGAATATTTTTTATCTATGGCATGCAATATAGTTTTATCCTTATCCTTAAAATGAAGTACTACTTGACTTTTTCCCGGATATTCGTAAAACAATTCCTTTAACTTTCTTAAAAGATCAGGTTCATTTTTTTTAGTGTTAATCTCGAGGTGAAGTTCTTCAGCAAAATTATGATTCTTCTCTTTTGTTTTAGAAGCAGGTTTTTTATTTTCTATGTATTTTCCTAAAAAAGTTATTTTCTCAGCAATAATTTTTATCTTTCCTTCTGTCACGTCAAGCCGTCCTTCTGTTATGACAATCTCATCTTTTTTTATAATTTCTTTACATTTTTCGAAAACTTTAGGAAATGCTATTATTTCTACTGTACCCTCTAAATCTTCTAAAGTAATAAATGCCATGAGATTTCCATTTTTGGTACTCTTTCTTTTAAAATTATTAATCACTCCGGCCAAAATTACTCTACTTCTATCCGGATGGTTAGCTAGTTCGATTGAGGTAGAAGTTATAATTTTCTTTAATTTTTCCTTATAATCATTTAATGGGTGATAGGAAATATATAATCCTAACATTTCCTTTTCCATAGCTAAAAGTTCATTTTTAGAAAATTCTGATATATCCGGTAATCTATCCTGGTAATTACCGCTATTTTTATCTGTGATATTTTTTTCAAAAAGATCAAAAATCGAAGTCTGTCCATTTCTCTTAGATTTTTGATATTCCTGCCCGTTTTTTAATGATACATCTAAAACCGCCAGCAATTGGGACCTTTTTGCGCCAATAGAATCGAAGGCGCCACACTTTATCAAACTTTCAATTACCCTCTTATTTACTACTCTTAAATCAACTCTCTGGCAAAAATCGAGGAAGGAAGTAAATTTAGAATTTCTTTTGCGTTCTTCAATAATACTTTTTATAGCTTTCTCTCCAACATTTTTCACAGCAGCTAACCCAAAACGAATAGCTTTTCCATCTACTACGGTAAAATTTACTAAACTCTGACTTATGTCGGGAGGCAGTATTTCAATATTCATATTCCGACATTCTTTTATATATAAAGCTACCTTATCGTTGTTTCCCATAATACTGGTGAGTAAAGAAGCCATATATTCTACGGTATAATGAGTTTTTAAATAGGCAGTTTGGTAGGAGATAAAGGCATAGGATACACTATGGGATTTATTAAAACCATATCCGGCAAAATAAGCAATCAAATCAAATATATCAACAGCTGTATTTTTTTTAATATTATTTTTTTGAGCACCTTTTATAAAAAGTTCCCGTTGTTTTTCCATCACTCCTTTCTGTTTTTTCCCCATAGCTTTTCGCAGTATATCTGCCTGTCCCAAAGTAAATCCTGCCAATTCACTGGCAATTTTCATAACCTGTTCCTGATAAACGATTACTCCGTAAGTTTCCTTTAATATGGGTTCTAATCGAGGATGCGCATATTTTATTTCTATAATTCCCTTCTTCCTATTAATGAAATCCTCGATCATACCGCTCCCCAAAGGTCCTGGCCTATACAATGCCAGTAAAGCAGTAATGTCTTCTATATTTTCAGGCTTTAATCTTTTAACTAAATCTCTCATCCCCTCGCTCTCTAATTGGAAAATACCAGCACAGTTTCCTTTAGACAACATCTTGTATACTTTTTTATCTTCTAATGGAATCTTGTTTATATCAACCTTTTCTCCCCGGGTATGTTTTATTATTTTTAAAGCATTGCTTATTACGGTTAGAGTGCGGAGTCCCAAAAAATCCATTTTCAACAATCCCAGTTCTTCCAATTCAGCCATAGCGTACTGGGTACATATTTCTCCTTCAGCGGTCTTTTGTAGAGGAACGTAATCAGTCAGTGGTTTTCGAGAAAGAACTATGCCTGCAGCGTGAGTAGAAGCATGTCGAGCTAAACCTTCTAAAGAAGAAGCAGTCTCAATTAACTTTTTTATATCCTCATCGCTTTTCATTAACTCTTTAATTCGGCTTTCCATTTTTAAAGCCTTTTCGATAGTAATATTGGGTTCCCAGGGGATCATTTTAGCGATAGTATCCACTTGAGCATAGGGAATTCCCAAAGCCCTGCCCACATCTCTAACAGCAGCTCTGGCTGCCATAGTACCAAAAGTAATTATCTGGGCTACTTTATCTTTACCATATTTTTTAGAAACATACTCAATTACTTCTTCTCTTCGTTCATAACAAAAATCGATATCAAAATCTGGCATACTAATTCTTTCAGGATTCAAAAATCTCTCAAACAGCAAACCATATGCCATGGGGTCAATATTGGTAATATTTAGACAATAGGCCACTAAACTTCCTGCGGCAGAACCTCGACCAGGTCCCACCATAATTCCTTTTTCTTTAGCGTATCTTACAAAATCCCATACAATTAAAAAATAAGGTTCAAATTCCATCTTTTTAATAACTGAAAGTTCGTATTCTAATCTTTCCTCTAATTGTTTTGTAATCTCAGGATATCTCTCGTTAAGCCCTTTATAACAAAGCTCTTTTAAATAAGTGCTAATGTTATGTTCAGGAGGAACTTCAAATTCTGGTAATTGAGCGTGCCTAAAATTAATTTCTAAATTACATTTTTCAGCAATACGGATGGTATTTTCGAGGGCTTGAGGAACTTTTGAAAAATTTTCATTCATCTCTTCGGGGGAATTAAAATAAAATGCATCGGTAGAAAATTTTAAACGTTTAGGGTCACTTAAATTAGTGGCTGTTTGGATACAAAGTAAAATTTCGTGTGCTCGAGCATCTTCCTTATTTATATAATGGATATCATTGGTCGCGACAAGAGGAATAGAAAGTTCTTGACTTATCTCAATGAGACTTTCATTCACAATTTCCTGTTCGGGAATACCATTTTTTTGTAATTCTAAATAAAAATTACCTTCTCCGAAAATATCTAAGAAATCAAGGGCTACTTCCTTGGCTTTTTTGATATCTTTCTGTAAAATGCATTGGGCAATTTCTCCCTTTAAACAAGCTGAAAGAGCAATTAATCCATTGCTATGTTCTCTTAATATTTCTTTATCAATTCTTGGCTTATAATAAAAACCTTCTAGGTAAGATAAAGTAACTAGCTTTATTAAATTTTTATAGCCTTCATTATTTTTAACTAGTAGTATTAAATGATGAGGAGTTTCTTTTCTTTGTGAGGATTTATCAAGCCTGCTTTGATGGGCAACATACATTTCACAGCCAATAATGGGTTTTACTCCCTGTCGAATAGCCTCTTTGTAGAATTGTATAGCTCCATACATAACTCCGTGATCGGTAATAGCCAAGGCGGGCATCTTATACTTTTTAGCTTTAGTGACTAATTCTGATATTCGGCAGGCTCCATCTAAAAGACTGTATTCGGTATGAGTATGTAAATGAACGAAATTTGAGTGCCGCATAATTGAAGTGCAATACCTCCCTTTATTCGTATCTCGTAATAGTTAGCGTGGAGCGTACAGCGTTTAGCGTATAGGATAAATCAATAAACAAAAAGCGAAAAGCGCAAAACCATAATTATTAGTTTAGAATTCAGGAGCCAGTAGTCAGAATTCAGCATATAAGAAATGCAATTCACATATGCTAAATATTATTTTATTCTTATATCAAAATTCTACTTTCTTAATTATATACTATCACATATTGCCTTCTATGAACTTTAAGATTTTTATTATTTCTTTTTACACAACATTCGGTAAGTGTTATAATTTTATTCTGGCTCCTGGATTCTGGCTCCCTCTTTCCTAACTATACGCTAAACGCTGTACGCTCTACGCTAGTTTAGTTATTTAAAAAACACTTGAGCTAATTTCCACCATTTCTCATCAACTATTTTAAGTTTGTTTACTGCTTTCTCTAAAGGTATTCCAATAATTTCATTACCTTTAAGAGCAGCCATATAACCATATTTTTCCTGGGAAATTAAATCTACTGCGGTAATTCCACATCTAAGGCTTAAGATACGGTCAAAAACCGTAGGTATTCCTCCTCTTTGCATATGTCCAATTACGGCATGTCTTGCTTCGAGCCCTGTTCTTTCACTGATTAATTTACTTAATTGATTACCTATTCCCCTCTTCCTTAAAATCATATGCCCGAATTGATCTAACTCTTCTTTTTCTTCATCTCTTCCTGGGAGGGTAACTCCTTCGGAAGTTACAACAAGAGCATACTTTTTTCTAGTATAAACTCGTTGTAGTTGTTTGCACATTTCGTCTATGTCTGTTTTATATTCCGGAATTAAAATCCAATCAGCTCCAGAGGCAATTCCAGTATAGAGAGCAACCCAACCAGCATATCTTCCCATTACCTCTAAAATCATAACCCGATGATGAGAACGCCCTGTATCTTCTAAAGATCTCATAGCCTCTACTGCTCTAGTTACTGAGCTGTCAAATCCAAAAGTAAAATCAGTACCAGATAGGTCATTATCCATTGTTTTAGGGGCACCAACTATATTAATTTTTTCCTCTTTAAATAATCGATTAGCTACTCCTAAAGTGTCTTCTCCACCCATAACTATAATAGCATCTAATCCATAATTTTTGATAGTTCGTAAAACATTTTTAACCCCATCTTTTATTTTGTACGGATTTGTCCGAGATGAACCTATAAAAGTTCCTGCTTTATCTACTAATTCTTCCGCATCACTAAGAGTAATAGGGGAAACTAATCCTTCAACTAAACCTTCCCACCCATCGTGAATACCGAATGTCTCGTAACCAAAATCCCTGGCTCTATAGACAGCCCCTCTAATAGCCTGATTTAATCCACAACAATCTCCACCACCGGTTAAAATACCAATTTTCTTAATCATATTCATCACGCCTTTCCGCTACAACCAAAGACTCTCATTCTATCTCTTATGATTTCTTTGGCTGCATCTTTTGCTGGTCCTAATATTTTACGAGGGTCTATTTCTTCGGGATTCGTTCTTATTATCTCCCCCATTTTTTCTGTAAATTTCATCCTGATGCGTGTATCAATATTAATTTTGCATATTCCTGCTGCAATGCCTTTCTTAACTTCTTCATCATTGGCCCCGGAGGCACCATGCAAAACTAAAGGAACCCCGGTTAATTCTCTTATTCTCTCGATACGAGGGATATCTAACTTTGCAAAAGGAGTACGGCATCCATGAATTGTTCCTACAGCTGCAGCTAAAAAATCTATCCCGGTTAGCTCAACAAATTTTGCAGCTTCTTCTGGAACAGCCATACTCTCTTTTACTCTCTCTAACGCCACCCCCGGTTCATCGCTATCGCCCATCTTACCTATCTGTCCTAATTCTGCTTCTACTGGAATATCACAAGCGTGAGCCATTTCCACTACTTTTTTAGTCATCTCTACATTTTCATCGAATGGTAATTTCGATCCATCATACATTAGAGAAGTAAATCCTGCTCTTAAACATTTTATATTTTGATAATAATCTGTTCCATGATCTAAATGTAAAGCAACAGGTATTTTTGCTTTTTCAGCCATAACTTTAACTATGGCTACAATCATATCTAATCCCGCATACTTTATAGCTCCCTGAGAGGCTTGCAATATAACCGGTGCTTTTTCTTCTTCGGCAGTCTCTATTATAGCCTGAATTATCTCCATATTATTGGCATTAAATGCCCCAATACCGTACCTCCTTTTCTGAGCATCTTTTAACATTTCTTTAGTGGTTACAAAAGCCATTTTTCTTTCCCCTTTCATTTTTTTATACTGTTTGTTTTGTATTTAGTCGTCTATAAATACTCTCTATTCTTCTAGTCAAACAAATAGTTTTTAAATTTTAATTATTATAGCTTGTTTAATTTTTCTTTTCAAGGGAATTTTTTAATTGACCGATTGACCAATTCACCAATTAAGATAAAATAACAAAGTGCAAGATGAGATAATTATCCAATTAGCCGATTTCCCAATTCTCCAATTAATTAATCGTTAGCAAGGCACTTCTTTTAGATTCTATATATTATATTCACGAGATACGGATTTACTCGGAATGTTAACTGCTGATTCCTGACTTCTATAATTAATTGGCCAATCGGAGAATTGGTCAATTGGTGAATAAATATATTTGAGAATAATCTGAATTAATGATATAGTTTTAATAGCAAATATTAATCAAAGGAGGAGATTATCATGCCAGATTATCATTCTGAAGAAAAAGAGAGGATTATTAATCTTGCTGAAAAAATACCGAAATTAAAATTTAGTAAAATATCATTCGGTATTATCTTAATATTAGTAATCGCTCTCTATCTAGCCAGTGGAATTTTCGTAGTTGCACCTGATGAACAAGGAGTAATTAGAAGATTTGGCAAATTTGTCCGTATAGAAAGTCCGGGACTTAACTATCATCTACCTTACCCCATAGAAACAGTGGTTACTCCTGCAGTTACTCAAGTTAAAAGAATTGAAATAGGATTCCAGACTATTGGCTCAGGCCCACAAGCTAAATACCGGGAAATTCCAACAGAGGCACTGATGTTGACCGGAGATGAAAATATTGTCAGCGCAGAAGCGATCGTGCAATATAAAATAAAAGATCCGGTTAGCTATCTTTTTAATATTATTTTACCTGAAGAGACAGTCAAAAATGCTGCTGAGGCTGCTTTAAGGCAGGTAATCGGAGAGAGAAAAATAGATGATGCCCTTACTGTAGGAAAATATGAAATTCAGGAGGAAACAAAAAAAACACTTCAAACTCTTTTAGATTCGTACAAATCAGGAATTCTTGTTGTTGCAGTTCAATTACAAGATGTTAACCCTCCCAAGGAAGTACAAGAAGCTTTTAAAGATGTAGCCAGTGCCAAAGAAGACAAGAGTAAGTATATAAATCAAGCTCAAGGATATGAAAACGATCTAATTCCAAAAGCTCGCGGAGAAGCAGTAAAAATGACCAAAGAAGCTGAAGGTTATAAGATTGAGAGAATAAAAAAAGCAGAGGGTGATGTTGCAAAATTCAATAATATTTTAACTGAATATAAAAAAGGCGAATATATAACTCAAGCTCGCCTTTATCTGGAAGCTATGGAAGAAATTTTACCGAATATGAATAAAATAATAGTCGGTTTAAATGAAAACCAACCTTTGATAAATCTATTACCCTTAGGCGATGCAAGTATCTTTACTACTCCTTCTAAGGAGGTGACCAAGTAATGAAAAAAGGAACACTATTAATAGTGCTTATTTTAGCGATATTGTTCTTAGCTAATTTAAGTTTGTTTATTGTTGATGAAACTAAACAAGCAATCGTTTTACAATTTGGTAAACCGATAAGAGCGATTAAAGAGTCCGGTTTAAACTGGAAACTTCCCTTCATTCAAAATGTAGTATTTTTTGAAGACCGACTGTTAGTTTACGATGCTGCCCCGACTGAAATTATTACTAAAGACAAAAAGACTCTGATTGTGGATAATTATGCTCGTTGGAAAATTATCGATCCTTTAAAATTCTTACAAACCGTTAGAGATTTAAATGGTGCCCAGACAAGATTGGATGATATCATTTATTCCGAATTAAGAGTTGATTTAGGTTTGTTTGATATGAGTGAAATAGTTTCGGAAAGAAGAGAAGGTATTATGAAAAGAGTCACCGATATAAGTAATGAAAAAGCCAATACTTATGGAATAGAAATTGTAGATGTGAGGATTAAACGGGTAGATTTACCTCCGGAAAATGAAAAATATATCTTTGATAGAATGAAAGCGGAACGAGAACGAATCGCCAAGCAATACCGGGCAGAAGGTCAGGAAGAATCAGCTAAAATTATTGCAGAAACCGAAAGAGAGAAAACAGTTATTTTAGCGGAAGCTTATAAGACTGCTCAAGCTTTAAAAGGTGAAGGAGAAGCAGAGGCTATCAAAATCTATGCTGAGAGTTTCAATCAAGATCCTGAATTTTATAAGTTTTATAGAACTTTAGAATCTTATAGGTTAACTTTTCTAGACAAAACTACTGTCTTGCTTTCTACTGATTCTGATTTTTTAAAATACTTAACTAAACCATGAAATACGTATCTCGTATCTCGTAAATCGTATCTCGTAAAAAAGAATTCAGGAGTCAGAAGTCAGAATAAAATCGTATTACGTATCGTGTAGAGAATACAAAAAGGGGGCGGATTTATCCGCCCCCTTTTGTTATAAAAATGGTAAATTATGCGAAAAAGTTTTAAATTTTGAATTAGGGTTTTGCGTTTTTCGCTTTAAGTTTTTGTTTTATTGATTTATCCTATACGCTAAACGCTGTACGCTAATTTAATATTCTAATTCAGGATTTATCTGATTTTCTGGTTCTTCCCCGTAATAAATCTTCACTATATTATTAAAAATAGATTTTATATTTTCTTCTAATGCTCCATCGGTGTAGCCTGCTGTATGAGGACTTATCACTACATTGTTTAATTTTTGATAATCATATTTACTCGGCAACATTTCTTTTTGTTCCAAAGAAGGATATTGATACCAGGTGTCTATTGCTGCACCAGTAAGATTACCTTCTTTTAAAGATTTGAATAGAGCTCCTTCATTTATTACAGTGCCCCGAGAAATGTTAATTAAATACTTCCTCTTCATTAACTTTAATTCTTTCTCTCCAAACAATCCACTGGTTTCTTTGGTAAGAGGAACAGCTACAACAATAAAATCTGATTCTTTAATCACTTTTTCTAAGTCCTTTTTCTCTCCCAAAAATGCCAAAATATCTTTCTTTTTTAAATCCTTCTCTTCTATCTTCCTTTTTAAAGCAAACACCTTCATACCTAATGCATGACCAATTTTAGCAATCTCCCATCCGATTGAACCCAGACCTACTATCCCTAAACTTTTCCCCTGAAGTTGAACGGTAGGCTGTTTAGCAGGAAAACCATGCCATCTGCCCAATCTTAAATCTCTGTCGTTAACAACAACATTTTTTGCTAAAGCCAAGATAAGAGCAAAGGCGTGTTCGGCGACAGCATTCTTATTAGCGTGGATATTGCAAATAAATATATTTGGGTAATTTCTATATAAATTAAAATCTAATTTATCCACTCCAGCAAAAGGAATCTGAATTAATTTTAATTTTTTAGCCTGCTCAAGGCCTTCTTTAGTAAAAGTTCCTCCTATCACCACTTCAACTTCTTTGAGATATTTTTTAATAGTTTCCCCTTCATCTTTTTCAGGGATAATGAACTCTAAATTAAGTTTCACTTTTTTATTTAATTCATTAAAAGCCTTTTCCCATACTTGATATTTTACCATCTTACTCAATATCAAAACTTTCATCTTTGACCTATTTTTGGTCTCTTTTTTTCTTTCCTTTTCTTGTAGAAAAGTTCTGACTGCCATTATATGCTTGCACTCAAGTTTTAATTTTCGAGCCCTTCTTAAAAAATCTATACACTCGCACTGAGGAATATTTATATCAACCTTATAATGTTTCCCCGTCTTTGAACTACTTACCAAAAAATAATCATCTTTTTGTTCTACCTTTAAATTTTTAGCAGACTTCCCCCTCTTACTTATTTCTTCTTCGGTCAAAGCTCTTTTGGCTAAGTCATCAGCCATGAAATTGTTATCTCTACTATTCCAGATGAAATATACTTTCCCTGGAATGGTTCGAATGATTTCTTCAACCCGATTAAACAATGGAATTATTCCTTTATTCTTGACTTTATATTTTTTGTTTAATTGTTTAACTACTAATTGGCTATCACAATAGGCATCTATTCTCTCCGGATTTATTTTTTTTGCTTCTTCCAATCCTCTAATTAAGGCTTTATATTCAGCAATATTATTGGTTCCATACCCGATGGCTTCACTTATTTTTTTTAATAATTCTCCATCTTTATAAATTACTATTCCGATTGCCATATTCCCCGGATTGGGATAACAGGCACCATCTACTTTCATTAATACCTTAGTCATATTTCTCAACTTCCTTATCAAAATCACTTTTTAATATTTTTTTGATTAAATCTACTACTTCTTGCGGTTTTTTAGCGTAGATTAATTGTTTGTCTCCTTCGTATTTTTTAAATAAAAGACCCAAGTCAAAATTTAAAGAAATAACTTTTTTACCAATATTTAAAGCCAAAGCAACCTCCGAAATAGTCCCGGTTCTTCCGGGAAGAGCAACTACTACTTTACTGGTTAAAACATTGATGTAATTTCGGGCAAGACCTATCCCGGTCAATATGGGAATATCGATATATTCAGAAGCCCACTCGGCATTTGTGCCTGGTAAAATACCAACAGTTAACCCGCCATTTTCTTTCGCCCCACGAGCTGAGGCTTCCATAATTCCGGAAGCTCTCCCACCGTTTAATAAAATCCACCCCTCCCTGGCGATTAGACCGCCCAAGCAGCGAGCATCTTCATAGTCATCAGCGTTAACTATTTCTCCTCCACCCATAACTCCGATAATAATCTTACGAATAATAATCCCCTTCTCTCTTTTTAAATAAAATATAATTATCTTAAAATAAATTTCTCTTATTATTTTAAAGGTGACATAGATACCCTTTTGTAGTAAAATAATGATGGCAATATTATATATTAAAAAATATTTTTTGTCACATGTATTATAAAATAGTGAATAGTCGTTAGTGAATAGTTAAGAAAGGAAAATAAGAAGAATGGATGAAAGAATAAGGTACGCCTTTGAACATACTGAAATATTAAAAAGACCCAAACAGTTAATATCCACCTTCGGTTCTTCGGTAATTCATTATTATGTGCTAACCGAACCGGTATATTCTGAATTTACCAGGGATAATTTAGAAACTGTGGTAAGGGAAGGAAGGGTCAGTTGGTATCAACCAAAATTACTTACTCCTACTTATATGTTTAGGATAGAGGGGTTTAGCAGAGAAGCTAAAAACGCATTTGAAACCTTGGCCAGCCAATATCCTGATTTAGCGGGAATTCTTTACAAATTTAAAGTTAACAAAGAACTTGACGAAATGAATTTCGTTTCCGGTCCTTTGTTAACCGTAGCAGAAAATATCAATAATGAAATTAACAAAAAGGGAGATTCTCTTTGTACTGTTATTAAAGGAGTAGCTGGTCTCTGGGATGTCTCACTTTCTAAATTTATTTTAGACATGATGGCTAGAAGTATGTATTCGGCTCAGATACCTGATTTTACAAGTAAAGGATTTTTAGGTATAAATCAGACTGGTCAAGCTACTATCACTAAAGATAGGCACGGTGTTCCGGTGGCTGCCCGAGAAGAAGTAGAAAGATTATTTAAATTAGTAAAAAAAGGAGAATTAGAGCCGGTTAAATTAAAAGGAGAATTAGATAATTGGGGATTATTCGAACATTATCAGGATAGATTTTTTAGTCTTTTTAAGAAAAAATAAGAAGATGCTAAATTTCCGTTTTATAATTTTGTAGGGACACAATGCCTGCCTGTGCGTATCCGCACGCAGACAGGAATTGTGCCCTTCCTGTTTTATATTTTTTTAATCCTCTGTTTTATAGCTTCAAAAATAAAATCCGGTTTTGCTCTTCCTTTGGTATAGTGCATTACTTGCCCTACTAAGAAATTTAAAGCCTTTTCTTTCCCCTGGTTAAAATCCTCAACTGATTTGGAATTTTCATTGAGCACTTTATCAACTATCTTTATTAATTCATTTTCATCGGTAATTTGGGTAATTCCGCTTTCTTTTACAATTTGAGAGGCGACTTTTCCGGTTTTAAACATTTTTTCAAAAACATCTTTAGCCATCTTACCGCTAATTATTCCTTCATCCATTAATTTTAACATTCCAACTAATTTTTCTGGAGAAACAGGAGAAGCTTTTATTTCTACTTTCTCTTCGTTTAAATGTCGAATTAATTCTCCCATAATCCAATTACTTAAAACTTTACTATTTGAATATAAAGAAACAGCTTTTTCATAATAGTCACCTAATGCTTTACTCGAAGTTAAAATTTCTGCATCATATTCAGGAATTTGATAATCTTTAATAAATCTCTTTCTTCTTACTTCAGGCAATTCAGGGAGGTTTTTTCTGATATTATTAATCATTTTTAAATCTACCTTAAGAGGCAGGAGATCCGGTTCAGGGAAATAACGGTAATCATGAGCTTCTTCTTTACTCCGCATTGAGACAGTAATAAACTTTGATTCATCCCAGTGCCTGGTTTCCTGCATTATCTTTTCTCCCTCAGCCAAGAGCTTCTTTTGGCGGTCCACCTCAAATTGCAAAGCTTTCTTAACTGCCTTAAAAGAATTTACATTCTTTATTTCTACCTTGATACCTAAAGCACCGGTTTTCGCATCTCTAAGTGAAATATTAGCATCGCAACGCATCGAACCTTCTTCCATATTGCCATCACATACTCCCAAATGCTGGACTATGCTTCTTAATTTTACCAAGAATATTTGAGCTTCTTCGGGAGAACGAAAATCAGGCTCGGTTACAATCTCCGCCAAAGGAATTCCGCAACGGTTATAATCTGCCAGAGAGTAAGATGAGAAAGTAATATCCCCTTCGTGAACCAACTTACCGGCATCTTCCTCTATATGAACCCGGGTGATTCTAATCTTGCGCTTTTCTGTACTTTCAGGGAGGGAAATCTCCATATATCCATTTATCCCCAAAGGAGTATCATATTGAGAAATCTGATAAGCTTTGGGCAAATCGGGATAAAAATAGTTTTTCCGGTGAAATCTGCTTACCTGATTAATTTTACAATTTAAAGCCACCGAAGTTCTTACGGCAAATTCTAATACTTTTTTATTAAGTACGGGAAGTGAACCGGGCAAACCCAAACACACCGGACAGGTATTGGTATTGGGCTCTTTACCGATATAATCAGTACTGCACTGACAAAATATTTTTGCTTTAGTCATTAATTGGATATGAATTTCTAAACCGATTACTACTTCTTCTTTCATTCTGCTGCCTCCTTATGTTTTGTTGGTTTTATCGATGGCTTCCTCTTTTCTACATCATTATTTTGTTCAAAGTTAAAGGCTGCTCGAAGTATGGTCTCTTCACTAAAATGCTTGCCGATAATTTGTAAACCTATAGGCAGATTATTTTTATTATATCCACAATTAAGAGAGATCGCTGGAACACCAGCTAAATTAATAGGGAGAGTATATATATCAGTTAAATACATGGTCAAAGAATCAGCAATTTTCTCCTTCAGTTTAAAAGCCGTGGTAGGAGAAGTAGGAGTAATAAGGATATCATATTTACTAAAAGCTTTATCAAAATCTTCTTTAATCAGAGTACGAACTTTCTGGGCTTTCAAATAATAAGCATCATAATAACCTGAACTCAAGGCATATGTACCCAGCATAATTCTTCTTTTTACTTCACTTCCAAAACCTTCACTTCTGGTCTTCTGGTACATGGAGGACAGATCTTTATACTCTTCTGCTCTATAACCATATTGCACGCCATCATATCGCGCTAAGTTTGAACTTGCTTCTGCTGTAGCAATCAAGTAATAAGTAGGCAATGAATATTTTGTATGTGGTAATGATACTTCTTCAACTCTTGCTCCTAATTTTTCAAATATTTTCAAAGCTCTATCCAGGGCACTCTTTACTTCTGGGTCTATTCCTTCGATAAAATACTCCTTAGGAACACCAATTTTCAAATCCTTTATCCCTGCCTGACAAGATTTTAGATAATCAGGAACTTCTAAATTTACAGAAGTGGAATCCATATTATCATGTCCACTTATAACATTCATCACTAGAGCACAATCGGTCACATCCTTAGTGATAGGCCCTATCTGATCTAAAGACGAGGCATAGGCAACCAAACCGTATCTGGAGACCCTTCCATAAGTCGGTTTTAACCCCACCATTCCACAGAGAGATGCGGGTTGACGTATAGAGCCTCCTGTATCTGTACCCAAAGCAACAAAGGTCTCATCTGCTGCTACTGCGGCAGATGAACCACCACTGGAACCTCCAGGTACTCTTTCTAAATCCCAAGGATTATGAGTAGGACCAAAAGCAGAATTTTCAGTAGATGAACCCATTGCAAACTCATCCATATTGGTTTTTCCGATTATTATGGCTCCTGCTTCCTTTAATTTATTAATTACCGTAGCATTATAGGGTGGGATAAAACCTTTTAATATTTTAGAGCCACAAGTAGTCTCCGTTCCTTGAGTAGCTATAATATCCTTTATAGCAACTGCTACACCAGCTAAGGAGGGAAGTTCTTCTCCGTTTTTTACTTTTACGTCTATTTCTTTAGCTTGCTTTAATGCTTCTTCTCGGTCAATAATTAGAAAGGCTTTGATTGAATTATCTACTTTATCTATCTGATTAAAAATATCCTGCATAACTTCATGAGCAGTAATTTTCTTTTTTTTAATTAAGTTCACGACTTCATGAGCAGTTAATTGGTTTAAAGTCACCTATCTTTCCTCCTCTTACTTTAATTATATTTTAGATTACATTATTTTAGGAACTTTGAAATAGCCATTTTTAAGATATTTACTATTGGAAAGGACTTCATTCTGAGATAAAGAAGGTTTCACCACATCTTCATTCAGTAGATTAGGCATGGAAATAACATAAGCAGTAGGCTCAACCTTTTCAGTATCAAGTTCATTTAACTTTTTAAAATAATCTAAAATTGAATTTAATTGTGAAGTAAATTCATCTTTTTCTCTTTCATTAAATTTTAATTTAGCAAGTTTGGCTACATATTCCACTTCTTTTTTTGTAATTATTTTTTCGGTCATAATATTTTCTCCTTGTTGAAATAGTATCTCGTATTATAGCGAATAGCGTACAGCGTTTAGCGTATAGGAATAAAACGCAGTAGTATGTAATAAGTAATAAGTAATGAGTGATAAGTAACACGTAATAAGTACCTGAATTTAATCTAGTAACTCGATACTGACTCCTGTCTCCTGAATTCTGACTTCCTCTTTCCCAACTATACGCTAAACGCTGTACGCTTTACGCTATACCCCCTGTTATTTTTTTAAACTCTTCTCCATTAATTATAGGCACACCTAATTCTTGTGCTTTTTGGTATTTCGATCCCGGGTCTTCGCCGGCAACAACATAATCGGTTTTTGTACTTACACTTCCGGTAACTCGGCCCCCCAATTCACTGATTATTTCTTTAGCCTGGGTACGTGTAAAATCCTTTAGAGTACCGGTTAAAACAAATTGCTTTCCAGCTAATATCTGAACTCCTTTTTCTTCTCTTATTTTTTCTTCTTCTTGACCAAAATTCAAACCGGTACTTCTTAATCTTTCAATAATAGCTAAACTTTCCTTTTCCTTAAAGAAAAGAATTATACTTTCTGCAATCTTGGGACCAATTTCATTAATCTCGATCAATTTTTCTAAGTTGGCTTTTTTAAATTTATCCAAAGTAGGGTAGTATCTGGTAATAACTTCTGCGGTATGAACTCCCACATAACGTATCCCCAAACCATATATTAAGTTGGGTAAAGATTTTTTCTTACTCTTTTCAATAGCATCTAATAAATTATCTGCGGATTTCTCAGCCATCCGTTCGAGAGAGATTAAATCATCTCTTTCTAAAAAATACAAATCCGAAATATTTTTAATTAATTTTTTTTCTACTAATTGAGCAATTATAGCCGGACCTAACCCTTCTATATCCATAGCATCACGAGAAGCAAAATGTCTGATTCTTTCTTTTATTTGAGCTGGACAGGTAAGGCTATTGCATCGAGAGGCCACTTCGCCTTCCGGCCTGAATACCTTTGCCCCACATACCGGACATTGAGTGGGCATAAGAAACTCCGTCTCCTTGCCTGTTCTCTTCTCTTTTATTACTTTTACCACTTCCGGAATAATTTCTCCGGCTTTTTGAATTAAGACAACATCTCCAATTCGAATATCTTTTCTTCTAATTTCATCTTCATTATGCAGAGTCGCTCTCTGCACCACCGAACCGGATATCCTAACCGGGTCAAGTATAGCTACTGGGGTGAGTGCTCCCGTTCTCCCTACTTGAACGATAATGCCCTGAACTCTTGTGGTCACTTGTTGGGCAGGAAACTTATATGCAATAGCCCAGCGGGGACTCCGAGTAGTTGATCCCAATTCTTCTCTCATCCTTAAGGAATTAACCTTGATTACCATCCCGTCAATCTCATAATCCAATTCTTCTTTCTTTTCTATCCATTGCAGGCAGTAACTTACAACTTCCCCTATATCCTGACAGAGTTTAATATGGGGGTTTACTTTAAATCCAATATTTTTTAAATAATTTAAAACTTCCATATGAACATTTAAGTTATTGCCCTCAGGAAAAGTTGCTCTATAAATAAAAGTATCTAAATGTCTTCGAGCAGTGATTCGAGGGTCAAGCTGCCTTACTGAACCAGCTGCAGCATTTCGCGGATTTGCAAATAAACTCTCTCCCTTTTTAATTCTTTCTTCATTTAACTTTTTAAAATCACTCTTCTTCATATAAACTTCCCCGTATACTTCGATACTAGGAGGTATATTTTCACTGAATAATTTTAAGGGAATACTTTTTACAGTTCTAAGATTGGAAGTTATTTCTTCTCCGTTTACCCCATCCCCCCGAGTTGTTCCTCTTGTGAAGATACCGTTTTCGTAGACTAAAGCAACTGCCAGTCCGTCAATCTTTAGCTCTACCACATATTCTAATTTTTGTTGAGGAATTAATTTTTTTATCCTTTGGTCAAAAGCTTGTAGTTCTTCGGTTGAAAAGGCATTTGCCAAACTTAATAGCGGGGTAATATGTTGTACTGAGACAAATCCTGCTACCGGTTCTACACCTATTCTCTGAGTGGGAGAAGAAGGGATAATATACTGAGGATATTTCGTTTCCCATTCTTCTAATTCTTTCATTAATTGGTCGTATTCGGCATCAGAGGTAATTGGATCATCTAAAACATAATAGCGATAATTATGATATCTAATCTTTTCTCGTAATTCCTCTATTTTTTTTACAATATCATCATGATTGTCAGAATTATGAACCATCTTTTTCCTCTAATAAGTTTATCTAGATTTGTCTATAAGAAACTGCCTGGTTTAATATTTTATTACAATTAGTATATAATAAAAGCTTATTAAAACACAACCGTGTTTTATTCGTATTGCGAATCGAGTATTGCGTATTGCGTAAAGATAAAGAAAAGATTCAGAAAGAAAATTTGTCATTCTACTTCATCCGGTATGAAACCTCTAAATTGAGCATTGTAAAGTTTGGCATATAACCCATCCTTGGCAATAAGATCATCATGATTACCTTTTTCTTTAATTCCTTGGTCAGTTAAAACCACTATCTGGTTAGCATTTTTAATAGTAGATAGTCTATGAGCAATTACCAGCACTGTTCTACCGACAGTTAACTTTTCTAAAGCCTGTTGTATTATAATTTCTGCTTCACTATCTAAAGCTGAAGTAGCTTCATCAAGTATGAGGATAGCAGGATTCTTTAAAAATGCTCTGGCGAGAGATATCCTCTGTTTCTGACCACCTGAAAGTTTTATCCCTTTTTCTCCTACATAGCTATCATATCCTTCGGGTAAACTCATTATAAAATCATGAATGTTAGCATCTTTAGCCGCTTTTGCTACTTCTACATCTTCTGCATCGGGTTTTCCATATAATATATTCTCCTTTATTGTGCCGGTAAACAAAAATATATCCTGCTGAACCAGGCCAATATTCTCCCTTAGAGATTTTAGTTTTATATCTTTTATATTAATGCCATCAATTAATATTTCACCATCATTAACCTCATAAAATCTAGGAATTAACTGGCAAAGAGTAGTTTTTCCACCACCGGACGGACCTACTAATGCCATTGTTTCTCCCGGCATTATGGCAAGATTTATATTTGACAAAACAAATTTTTCCTCGCTATATTTAAAAGCAACATTTTTAAACTCAATATTTCCCTTTATTTTTTTAAAAGTAACAGCGTCTTCCTTATCTACTATAGAAGGTTTTACTTTCATAATTTCCACAAATCGTTCAAAACCAGTCATACCATCTTGAAATTGCTGGGTAAAGTTAGTGAGTTTTCTAATCGGTTGAAGAAAAAAATTTATATACAAAAGATAGGCAACTAGATCCCCGATATTTATATATCCCCGATAAACAAAAAATCCACCAACGCTTAGTGTGATAATATTTAAGATATTTGACAAAAAGAATATTCCAGCAAAGAACTCTGCCATTACTTTGTAAGCAAACTCTCTCGAACTATTAAACTCTCTATTCCCCTCGTTAAATTTTTCAATTTCATATTCTTCGTTAGTAAATGATTTTGCAACCCGTATGCCGGATATACTGTTTTCCAATTGTGCATTAACATTGGCAATTCTTTTTCGGACTGATCTAAAAGCAGCTGTCATTTTTTTTCTTTTTAAAATTGCATACCAGATTAACAAAGGTAAAAAACCATATATAATTAAAGTGAGCCTCCATTCTATAGTGGTGAGGATAATAAATGAACCTATAAGCATTACCAGGGATATGAATAAATCTTCCGGTCCATGATGAGCTAATTCAGATATCTCCCTTAGGTCGTTTACTATTCGAGACATTAGATGTCCGGTTTTTATATTATCAAAATAATTAAAAGAAAGGGTTTGTAAATGTTCAAAGAGATCTCTTCTCATGTCCCGTTCCATTCTGGTTCCCACAATATGTCCCCAGTAATCTATAATATAATTTAACACTGCTCTAACTACAGCAAGTGCTAACAGGGCTATAATAAATATATAAAATATTCTTAATTTACCATTAGGTATAATATCATTAATAAATTGCCTGGTAACCAAGGGGAAAGCTAAATCAATGGAGGCTATTAAAAAAGCGCAGCTTAGATCCAATACAAATAACTTCAAGTATGGTTTATAGTAAGATATAAATTTTTTTAACATTATTTTTCCTTTTCTATTATTTTAATCTTTCCAGATTTATTTTTAAATGTCTTTACTATTTAACTTATAAAGTTTATCATTTTAAAAAAGGTTTTTCAAATTCACCGGACAAACAGTATCGAGTATCGAGTTAAGGAAGAAAAAGAAAAAAAGATTAAAGATAGTATCGCGTAAAAACAGTATCGAGTCAAGATTATAGCGTAGAGCGTACAGCGTTTAGCGTATAGACGCGGGTAATAAGTGTAAGGAAAATATTTTCTCTTTACTTTAATTTTGAAAAATGATAAACTTTAACTTACATGTTACAATTTAAATATATATTTTGGAAGGAGTTTTTCATGAATAAATCAATGAACATTTTCAGAACTGCGTCTATTTTAACTTTATGCTTTTTGGCCTTTTTTATTTTCAATCCCTCTTCCGTTTTAGCCGATGAAGGGACTTCTACTACCGAAACAAATCCAGAAGACGTTGAAACTAATTTACCTCCTGAGACAATATTGGCTTCTTTTGGTGATAAGACTATTACTCTGGGAGAATTTAATGAATTATGGGAAGAGGTACCGGAAGAATATAAACTACAGCTTGATAAAAGTATAGTACTCGACCAGATGATATCAGAAAAACTGCTAATTCAAGAAACAAAAAATATGGGTTTAGAAGAAGATAATTATGTATTAGAACAGATTAAAAAGATGACCGAACAAATATTGGTCCAAGCTTTGATAGAAAGAGAAATATTAAATAAGGTAAAAGTTAATGATGAAGAGGTTTTAGAATACTATGAACAAAATAAGGATAGCTTCACTGAAAAAGAACAAGTCCATTTATATAACATTTTATTAGAGACCGAGGAAGAAGCTCAAAATATTTTGGAACAATTAAAAGCAGGCGAAGATTTTAGTGAAATAGCTATAGAAAAATCTAGCGGCCCCAGTGCTGCCCAGGGTGGAGATTTGGGGTATGTAGCTAAAGGTACAATAATCCCGGAAATTGAAGAAGTAGTCTTCGCTTTAGAATCGGAAGAATTAAGCGAAGTAGTTAAAACTGATTTCGGTTTTCATATTTTAAAAATTAGCGATAAAAAAGCGGAAACCGTTAAAACTCTTGAAGAGGTTAAAGAGGAAATCCTTCAAACCTTGCTACCTGATAAGCAAAAAGAAGCTTTTGAAAATCTCTTAGAAGAACTAAAAGGTAAAGTCGAAATCGAAATAAATGGAAAACTGTTGGAATAAAAATTGCAGATAGTGTGTAATTGATATTATATAGCGAAAAGCTTAAAGCGCAAAGCGAAAAACCAAAACTCAAAACTCAAAATTAAAGATTAGGATATATCAGTATTCTATTAAATCTACCAATGAAAGCTTATATTGGCTTAGTTTACTAAAAGACGCTAAAAAAATAAATAACTACCGTATAGAATATCTTTTGAATGAAACAAAAGAAATAGCAAATATATTAGGTTCAAGCATATTAACTCTCAAAGGGGAAAATAAGTTTTGAATTTTGAATCATGGTTTTACGCTTTTCGCTTTAAATTTTTAGTTCGATATTGGATGATTTATCCTATACGCTAAACGCTACCCGCTCTACGCTATATTTTTTCCAACGGTGCGAAATTCATCGATAATTTTTTTAGTCCTACCCTTTCAAAATCAACAGTTATAAAAATATCATTTTTAGTATTAATTTTATTTACTATAACTCCTGTTCCCCAATCCACATGTCTTATCCTATCTCCCACTACTACCTCAATTTTTTCTCTTCTATTATCAAGTGAAGGAATATCTTCTCCTTTTTCTATATCTGCTTTTTCTTTAAGATGTTTTGGAATCTCAGAAATAAATCGTGAAACACTATTGAATAAGGTATTGCCGTTCAAATTTCTTCTCCAGGCGTAAGTCAGATATAATCTTTCCTTAGCCCTGGTCATCCCCACATAACACAACCTTCTTTCTTCTTCTAATTCCTCCCCACTATTCAAGGAACGAGAATGAGGAAATATACCTTCCTCAAACCCGGTAATGAAAACGACCGGAAATTCCAAACCTTTGGCACTATGCAAGGTCATAACTGTAACCACATCCTCTTCTCCTTTGTATAGGTCGATATCTGTAATTAGAGCAACGTATTCTAAAAAGGCGGTTATGGATTCATTTTCATTGTTCTCTTCAAACTCTTGCACTGCTAAAATTAATTCCTTTATATTTTCGATCTTGTTTTGAGCTTTAAATTCCCCTTCTTTTTTCAAATCTTCATAATAGTTTATTCTTTTTATTAATTCTACGAGCAGTTCGCTCCCTTTCATTTTATTTTTCTTATCGCTAAGTTCGTCAATCAGGGAAGTAAATTTTTTTATTGCTTCTTCTCTGTCTCCAGATATTTTTATTACTCTTAACCCCTGTTTTAAAGCCTGGTGAAAATTTAAATTATTTTTCCTGCCCAATTCTTCTATTTTGCTTAAAGTAATCTTACCGATACCTAGTTTGGTATTATTAATAATTCTTAAAAAACTTACTCCGTCTTTTTGATCATGAATAAAGCGTAGATAAGCAAGAATATCTTTTACTTCCTTTCTCTCGTAAAATCTCAATCCCCCAACTACCCGAAAAGGGATACCTTGTTTATTAAAAATTTCTTCAAAAGACCTCGATTGGGCATTGGTCCGGTATAAAATAGCAAAATCTTTAAAAGCTTTATCTTTTTCCTTATTTAATTTTATAATCTCCTGACTTACAAATACAGCTTCATCAATAGAACTGGCAGCTTCATAACACTTTATTTTTTCACCGCCTTTCTTATCAGTCCATAGTTCTTTTTCCTTACGGTTCCTGTTGTGTTTTATCAGATTTGAAGCTCCCTCTAATATCACTTTGGTAGATCGGTAATTCTGTTCCAACTTAATTACTTTACTATGAGGAAAATCCTGTTCAAATCTTAAAATATTGCTTAAATCAGCTCCTCTAAATTTATAAATGCTCTGGTCGGGATCGCCTACCACAAATAAATTATTATATTTTCCCGAAAGTAATTTTACTAATTGATATTGAGCAAAATTTATATCCTGATATTCATCTACTAATATATATCTAAATTTATTCTGATAATTTTCTAAAATTTCAGGTTTTTCCTTGAAGAGTTTCACCGCTAATAAAATCAAATCGTTAAAATCCAGAGCGTTATTTTCAAACAATTCTTCTTGATATTGTGTGTATACCTTCGCTACAATTTTTTTAAAATAGTTCACGGCATTATACTCGAACAATTCCGGATCTTCTAAATTATTCTTGGCCTTATCTATTACAGATGAAACAACATTGGGGCTATATTTTTTACTATCCAAATCGAGAGCCTTAAGACATCTTCTTATCATGCTAAGCTGATCGCCTTTATCATAAATAACAAAATTTTTATCATAACCCAGGATATCTATCTCCCGGCGTAAAATTCGCGCGCAGATAGAATGAAAAGTACCCATCCATAAGCCTTTCATCATATTTTTATCGGAAGCATCTTTACTTATAAATTCAATTCTGTCTTTCATCTCTTGAGCAGCTTTATTAGTAAAGGTAACAGCTAATATATTTCCGGGATTTATCTTCTTTTGAAAAATTAAATAAGCAATCCTGTGGGTCAGAACCTTCGTTTTTCCACTGCCCGCGCCGGCAATAACCAATATGGGAGCTTCTTTAATTTGTACTGCTTCTTGTTGTTTTTCATTTAAATTCTCTAATATCTTCATCTTTTTCTTCTTCAACTCCTATTTTCCTAAGTTTTTCCTTTAAGGTTGGCATATGATTTCCGTTCCAGAAAATTTTTCCGCAATTAAAACATCTTTTAAACCAATGGCCTCTCCCACATACATCTAAGGGAATTTCTTCCCTAACTTCCTCTTCCCGAACTTCTTGCAAGAGATTATTACAACTTGAACACCTGCTAAATAGATTTTCTTTATTTACTTTCAGTTTCAATTCTTTTATAATCTGTTCTAATTGCCCATCAAGATCGTCCTTGTTAAGATAAAAAATCCAGGGTAATTTTCTTAAAAACTTTACCCTGGATAACAAAATTCTATACTCTCTTTTAGTCAGATTAATAACCGATATATAATCCTCATTTTGAAAATACAGGACATCAAAGCCT
>Ga0307430_1000902_pt1 | contig 23484 bp, 29 predicted proteins | sample SalMarWE160130MG_FD_202159 | JGI IMG/M metagenome (GOLD analysis project Ga0307430, IMG submission 202159) | Salt marsh sediment microbial communities from the Plum Island Ecosystem LTER, Massachusetts, United States - WE1603-130 | ecosystem: Environmental > Aquatic > Marine > Intertidal zone >...
ATAGTATAGAGTCTCAGGCAGGGGATATAAAAAATAATTTTAATGAAAAATACCTCACTTTAGTTGGCTCACTGCAAAGCCATGGATTTGACGCAGACCTTTACCACAAAATAACTGATTTTACAAAAAAAATAGCTTTAGTTCCATGCTCAGCAAAAACAGGCGAAGGAATTTCTGAATTAGTCATGGTCTTATGCGGTTTAAGCCAAAAGTATCTAGCTGGCAGGCTGACACTTGCAAAAGACGCCAGAGGAGTTGTCCTGGAAAGAAAAAAAGAAAAAGACAATCCTTACTTAGAATCAATTCTTTACGACGGAGAACTTTCAAAGCATGATCAAATAGCTATCGCAAAACTTGAAGGAGAATCCTTGATCACAAGAATAAGAGTTCTTGAAGAAATAAAGCCATTGTCAGACAAATTCGCGCCAAAGGAAAAAATCACAGCTGCCACAGGACTAAGAATGCAAATTGTTGAAAAAGCAGATATACTCCCTGGAATGCCTTTTGTCGTCTTTAGAGACAATAAAGAAGAAATTGACAAAATCTTTAGGAAGCAAGTTACAGAAAGCATTAAAACAAGCGGGCAAGGAGTAATTGCAAAAGCCGACTCTCTTGGAAGCCTTGAAGCACTTCTCACAATGCTTCATGACGAAAGAATTCCTGTTGTAAAGGCCGGGATTGGCTCAATAAACAAAACAGACATAGCAAGTGCTAAGGCAAATCTAAAAATTAACGAACTTGATGCAGTGGTTATCGGATTTAATATTGAGATTGATGAAGAAGCAAAAAATCTTGCCAAACAGACTAAAGGAATAAAAATCCTGAAAGAAAAAGTTATCTACAAACTTATAGAAAATTTAAAAGAATTCAGGCAGGAAAGAAAAAAAGAGATTGAGAAAAGAAGACTTATGGAATTAACACCTCTTGCAAAAGCAAGTATTCTCCATCAATTTGTTTTCAGAAACACAAACCCTGCTATCTTCGGAGTAAAAATTGAAACTGGGAAACTAATACAGGGAATGAACCTTTTAGATGAAAACAATGAAAAAGTAGGGAAAATAAAAAATATGCAATCAGAAAACAAGTCTGTAAACGAAGCGACAGAAGGACAGGAACTTGCAATCTCTATGCCAGGAATAAATTTTGAAAGAAGAATAAAAAACATTAAGTTTCTTTACTCAAATATCACAGAAGCACAATTTCATAAATTCAAGAAGAATAAAGATCTTCTCTCCTCAAAAGAAGTTTCTCTGTTGCAGGAAATTGCAGAAATCAAACGAGAGGAAAAGGCAGACTGGGGGAGATAAGTTTTAAAAACTAAACTAACTTAAACAAACCATGAAAAAAGAGGGATTGATACTAATAATACTAGGTCTTTTTTTAATGCCTCTTGTGGCAGCTAATTGTGAATTAGATGTTTCTATGATAAATCAAGACCCTTATCCTGCAATCCCAGGGGATTATGTCAAAGTTGTCTTTCAAATTGATGGAGTCGAAAACTCTGAATGTGGAATTGTGGGTTTTGAAATAAAAGAGAATTACCCTTTCTCCCTTGATCCAGGCATAACAAATAGAATAACAATAAATGCTGGAACTTACTCCAGAACATATAGTTCATTTTATCTCGCAACATATAAGTTAAGAGTTTCTGATAATGCACTCGAAGGAAATAACCCAATTGAAGTCACATATTCAGGCAGTGGATTAGAACTTCTGGAAGAATTTGATATTTATATTGAGGATACAAGAGCAGACTTTGAAGTCCACATAAAAAATTATGATTATAGCACAAAAACCTTAACTCTTGAAATCTTGAACACAGAAGATGTTGATGTTGAGGCTTTGACAATAGAAATACCCAAACAAGATAAAATAACTATTAAAGGAGCAAACAAAAAAGTCATCGGAGACTTGGATTCAAATGAATACACCACTGCAGACTTTGAAGCAATCCCAAGCAACGGCGAAATTGAATTAAATATACTTTACACTGATTCAATAAATGTCCGAAGAGAACTGACAAAAAAAGTTACATTTGATTCCTCTTATTTTGAAGGGAGAAACGGAAGCAAAACAAGCGTTCCCTGGGTTTGGATAATTGTAGTTCTTGCAGTTGTTGGCTGGTTCTTCTGGAGAAGGCATAAGAAGAACAAAGAAAAGAAAAAGCGGCTAGCAGATCATCATATAGTCCACCACGAAGAACCTTCCAAAAGGCGTAAGAAATAAAGTTTATCTTTCTAAATTTAAGATTTCTCAGGCTAGCCATAAGGTTTTTAAGATACTCTAAGATACCTTCTTTATGAGAAAGACAAGGCGGGAGAACTTTATTGCTGAAATTTGCTTCAAAAATCATAAATATACTCCTAGAGATGTCCGGGAATATATAGAAAGTATTCGTCAAATAAAATTCATTAATCCAAAGAGTAGTGAGGTATTAATTCAGGAATCTATAAAAAAACTTGATTCATTAATGCTAAAACATAGAATTAGATCAGAGGACATCCTTCAAGCAGAAGATACTTTCACTTCTCTGGCAGGAAAAGAACTGGCTGAGTTAGTTTCAAGCCATTATGACAAGACCATAAAATTGATTAATGAGTAAAAATAGATCTTCTCATTCATACCTCAAAGCTTCAACAGGGTTTATCTTCATTGCATTAATTGCAGGAGCAACTCCTGAAATAGCGCCTGTTAAAATTGCAAAAAGAATACAGCCCGCAAATAATGAAATAGGAAAACTAGGTTGCAAAAATCCATATCCAATATTATCCAAAATTGCTGCGCCAACATAGCTAATTAACCAACCAAGAGCACAGCCAATAACTCCTGCGATAAATCCTAAAAAGCTTGATTCAAACAAAAATATTCCTAATATATATGAATTCCTAGCACCAACTGATTTCATAATCCCAATCTCCTTTGTTCTTTCCAAGACAGAAGTAATCATTGTATTTGCAGTATTAACTGCAGAAACAAAAACAGAAATCAATGCAATTAAAATAATAAAACCAATAACCATATCCAGAACAACCATATATGTTTCCATCATATCTACAAAAGACTGCACAAAAAAATCTTCCTTCCCCTCTTCCAAATCCCTCTCCTTTCTTAGATCCCTTTCAATGTTTTCAACAACTCTATCTATATTTTCAGTATCAACTCTTGCAACAATCCAGTTATAGGAAATATTCTCTCCATACAAATCTTTCATAAGATCATTAGTCACATAAATTTGTGCATCATCCTGAGGGCTTCCAATCTCCTCATAAAAACCAACAATTCTTACTTTCTCTTCCTGGATTTCAATCCTCTCTCCTACAGAGTATGCCTTTGGAAAAATCTTTTCATTAAAAAGATAATTATAACCCAGAACAGCTCCTGAATCCCCTTCTTTCAGATCCCTTCCTTTTTCAATACCAATATTAAAAGTCTCCATAATCAAAGGTTTTTTAGGGTCATAACCAAAAATCAGGGTATAAAATCTTTTTTTGCCCTGAACAACCTCTGCAGATTTAAAATAAACACCAGATGCTTCATAGACTCCGGAAGATCCTTCAACTGCTTCCAAATCACCCTCTGTGAACGCAAAAGTATCATCCATCCCAGATAGGCTCGTTCCTTTTGACTGGATAATTACTTTATCTGCCGAACCCCCTTCCATATATTCATCAATATAACTATACAATCCCAGCCCAAAACTAACAAAGATAAATATTGTTGTGATGCCTACAAAAATTGAGAGGATTGTAAAAAAACTCCTCTTCTTTCTCTTCTTCAGATTATTCAAAGAATAGTTTACTGATTCTCTTGAGATCATTTTAACCGTGCAGTGCCTCCACTGGATTTTTTTTAGCTGCCTGCATTGCTGGTGTTATTCCTGCAACTGCCCCGATTAAAAAACTTCCCATTAAAGTAAAAAGGATTAAGATATAATCAAATTGAAAACCAATATCAGAACCAAGCCAGTTATTGATGGCCAAAGTTCCAGCATAACCAATTAAAATACCAAACAAAACCCCAAAAATTCCTCCTATTAATCCCAAAAATCCTGATTCAATAAAAAACTGAGAGAAAATCTGAGAATTTGTTGCACCAATTGATTTCATAATTCCTATCTCCTTTGTTCTCTCTAGAACAGATGTTGTCATCGTGTTAACAATTCCAATTGAACCAACAAAAATAGAAATTGACGCAATAATTATAACAAATGCCTGAATTGCTCCGAGAACAGAATTAACAGTTTCCAAAGTCGCTTCAGGAGTTGTTACACTAAAGTCTTCATTGCCAACATCAACATCACGACGCTGCCGCATTAATTTTTCAATTTCTTCCTCTGCCTTATCCATCAAATCTTTGCTTTTTATTTTTGCCTCAATAAAATCAACAGTGTCCTCATTCCCAACTAGATCATTCAATTCATCTTCATAGATATAAACAGTCCAATCAACAAGAAGGCTCCCTTTCTTTTTCAAGATCCCAACAACTGCAAAGTTCTCATCATTAATTAAAACTGTTCTTCCAGGAACAATATCTTTTTCAAAACCATTTGTTTCTCCATCAAGAAAATTATGTCCTAACAACACTTTTCCAGAATCACCGCTCTCTAATAACCTTCCATACTCTACTTCAATATCATCAATAACCTCATAAATCTCTTTTTCATAACCCTCTGGAATAGAAATCGCAGAGCCAATCCCAAGTATATCATTATATTCAAGTTTTCCTGTTTTTATATTTCTCCCAACTGCAAATTCAACAGAACTGATTTTATTAATCGCCTCAACATCTTCTGTTATCAAAGGGTTTGTAACAAATGAACCTGGTGGTCCGTATTGCAGACCTCCTGCCTGAATAGTAATAATTTCTGTATTTTCTGCACCAAATTGAGAAGTAACAGCAACTTTCATTGCATTCCCTAATGTTATCAGAGATACAACAGCAAGAATGCCAATAAAAATCCCCAACAAAGTCAACCAACTACGAACGCCTTTTTTCCTGAGATTTCGGAATGCAAATCGAAAGTAGTTCATTTTTATTTTTCAATAGTTCCTTCCCATGAGTAAGGAAGCAACTCTTTTAACTTAACTTTTTTGTTAGAAGAAACAATTACAAAAGTATCTTTATTTTTCTTGCTCAATTGACTAATCATTTCTCTACACTTACCACAAGGAGGAACAATTCTCCCATTTGATGAAACAGCAACGATGGTCTTAATATCTTTTTCACCATTTGAAATCATACTTCCAATAGCCTGATATTCTCCACAAGAACCAATACCACAATAAAACCCAAGGTTAACTCCAGAATAAATATTCCCTTTTGAACTCAATAAAGCAGAACCAATATCAGCAGTATCAACCAATTTAACAGATTTAGATTTCAAAATTATTTTCTTTGCCTGTTCAATTAAATTTTTATCTTCTTCTGTGAGTTTCATTTAATCCCCCTTCCATTTTCCAACCTTCTTCATACTTTTACTCCTTTTTGTTGTAATCTTTTCAATCTTTCCGTCTTTTAACCAATAAACAATATCTGCATATTCTTTCGCAAGCTCTGGAGAATGAGTCACCATTACAATTGTCTTTCCTTCATCATTCAGACTTTTCAAAACATCCATAACAATTTCACCAGTATGAGTATCCAAATTCCCTGTAGGTTCGTCTGCTAAAATAACAGGGGGGTCATTTGCAAGAGCCCGTGCAATTGCAACTCGTTGTTGCTGTCCTCCTGAAATTTGATTTGGGTAATGCTTTGCTCTATCAAGCAAATCGACTTTCTTTAACAATTCCATAACTCTTTTTTCCTTTTCATATTCATCAATATCCTGCAGACTCATTGGCAACATAATATTCTCCTTAACAGTTAAGGTAGGAATCAGATTAAACTGCTGGAAAATAAATCCAACATGTTTCCCTCTTAATTGAGCTAAATCAGATTCATCCATTTCAGAAATATTTTCCCCATCCAGGAAAATATGTCCATACGTTGGAACATCCAGACTCCCTACCAAATTCATTGCAGTTGATTTTCCAGAACCAGAAGGACCCATAACAGCAACAAAACTTCCTTTCTTAACAGTAATATCAATACCATCCACAGCTTTCACAACATTCTCACCCATGTAATAATACTTAGAAACATTCTTCAGAATAATAATTTTTTCACCTTTCTTTTTCATATACTAAATAAAAAAATATATTATTTAAATACTTTGAAACCAATCAAAATCCTTATAAACCAACTTTTCAATTAATTCTTATGTTCAAAATTAATATAGCAGAAAAGACAGGAAAAACATACAAACTTGAACTTGAGAGTGAGGAGCTTATCGGAAAGAAACTTCATGATAAAATCCTGGGAAAAGATCTTCTTCCTGACCTTGAAGGCTATGAATTTGAAATAGCAGGTGCCAGCGACAAAGCAGGATTCACAGCTCATAAAGATGTTCCAGGCATTGGCTTAAAAAAAATACTTCTTACATATGGAAAAGCCATGAAAAAGAGACCCAAACGCGAGGGAAAAAAGGAAGTCTCAAATCCTGCACCAAAAGGACTTCGCTTAAGAAAAACAGTCAGAGGGAATACAATCTCTTTAAATATAACTCAAATTAATCTGAAAATTCTAAAAGAAGGAAGTAAAAAACTTCCAGAGATTTTCCCTGACCAAAACAAGCCAAAAGAACCTGAGAAGAAACCAGAAGAGCCTGGAGTAGAACCAAAACAGGAAGAGAAAACAGAACCAGAACCAGAGAAAAAGCCAGAAGAAGTTAAGGAAGAAGAACCAAAAGAAGAGAACCCAAAGGAAGAAGAGAAGAAATAGCTGAGTTTTCTTTTTTCGGTTGTGATTCATCTAAATAAGATTAACCTTCATTAATCCTATTCTTTATTTCTTTAATTTCTTCAAGAGTTTCAAGGATGTTAAAGAGGTCCTCCCTAAAACGATCAGAAGGCTTCCCAATCCGTGAAACTAAGTCGTAGGAATCTGGATAAGCTTCCTGAGCCCATTTATCCCAAGGCAAAGATTTTGTTATTTTATCACTGTATCCATTCCAATAATGATATCTTCCTGATTTTTTAATTAATATGACTTCTTTAGGATATTTACGTTTTCTCCCCCTTCCTCTACTTCTGGAAATAAATCTTACCACATCATCAAAATACTCAAAAACAGGAGATTCCTGAATTTCTGCTTTCAACAGAAACAATTTTGGTTTTAATCCTTCAAGTTCCCCCTTACAAACTCTTTTTTCAGACACATATTCTTCACCATCGCATAAAGTATTTTCAAGCATGTGATTATTAAAAAAGCGGTCTTTAAAAGAAAATCTGTATTTCAGAACAACGATAGATTTTAAAGACTAAATACCTGAGTATTATTATGATTACAAAAAACAGTAAAGATAATGAAAAAAATCAAAACCTTCCAGAAATCAACATCGGCGTTGTAGGGCATATTGACCACGGAAAAACAACTCTGCTCGGGAGCATCACAGGAAAATTCACAGATACCCACTCAGAAGAGTTGAAGAGGGGAATAACAATTAAGCTAGGATATGCAGACGCAATTGTTTACAAAGACGGAGATAGCTATAACACCCAAGGAAAAGGTAAACCATTAAGATATGTAAGTTTCATTGACACGCCAGGACATGAAATGCTTATGGCTACAATGCTCTCAGGAGCTGCGATTATTGACGCAGCTATAATAATCATTGCTGCAAATGAAGGTATAAAACCACAAACAAAAGAGCACTTTATGGCATTGCAGGCAAAAGAAATTAAAAATATAATCGTAGTTCAGAATAAAATTGACCTAGTGACAAAAGAGCAGGCTTTGGAAAACTATAAGGAAATAAAAAAATTCCTTAAAAACACAATTGCTGAAAATGCCCCGATAATACCTGCTTCTGCACAGCAGGGAATTGGCATAGAAGAAATTCTTGAGGAAATTTCAAAAATAAAAATACTTAAAAAAGACACGAGCTCTGATCCAATCTTTCTTGTTGCAAGAAGCTTTGACATTAATAGACCAGGGATCATGCTTGAAAATCTAAAAGGCGGTGTGATTGGCGGTGTTTTAAAAAAAGGCACTCTAAAAGTTGGTGATGAAATTGAGATAAAGCCGGGAATGGACATAAAAAAACCTCATGGAAAAATTGAGTATAAAACTCTTGATGCAAAGGTCATTTCTCTTTACAAAGGGAGAAATTCTGTATCAGAAGTCAGCCCTGGAGCAAGCATTTCAATTGAAATCTCTTTAGACCCTTCACTCACAAAAGCAGACTCATTAAGGGGCTGTGTTGTCTCGCATAAAGGCAAACTTCCCGAGATAAAATACAAAATCAAGCTTAAAATAAATCTTTTACACGAGGTTTTTGGCCTACAAGAACACAAGTCTGTTGAATCAATAAAAACAAAAGAACTCCTAATGCTAAATATCAATACAAACACCAGTGTAGGAAGTGTTGAAAAAGTAAATAAAGACAAAAATGAGATTGAACTCACCCTAAACATACCTGCCACTGCGCTAAAAAAAGACAATGTCGGCATTGCGAGAAACATTGAAGGACACTGGAGATTAATTGGGTTTGGAAAAGTTTTATAAATACCTTTAAGTATCTTATAAAATGAAAAAAAGTTTGGTAATTGGATTAATCTTTTTTATAACATTAGGCATAATAAGTATAAATTGCATTATTGCAGTCAGTGATAATTCTGGAAACAATACAGGAGGAATCTCAAATAATCAAAGTGAAACAGACGAAGAAAAAATTTGCTGCCATATTTTTGGCTATGGAACAAGCATGGAAAAAGTTAATAGCCAATATGAATTAATGGAAGAGGATATGTGTGTTGTTTCCAATGATTTTGTAGGAGGCGGAAGAGAAATAGTCGCTAAAAGGAGATGTGAGGAAGGATATACTACAATGGTTCAAACAGCTGTCCAGGAAAGGAACAGATTAAGGGTAAATGAGACAGAAGTTCCTGGAAACTGCACAAGAACAGGTTCTGCAATAAGATGTGAATTAAAAAACGGAAAAGCAATGGTTGTCATGGCAGGAAAATCTGGGAACACAATTATCAAAATCGATGGAGAAAATATTTCAACCAAGGCACAATTATACAATCACAACGGAGAAGTTTACGGGGTTTTTGAAAATGAAACAAAACTCATTGAATATCTTCCAGAGCAATTGAGAGAAAAAATAAGAGAAAGAACGAGAGCACGGCTTAATAATACAAACATTACTCTTAATGAAAATGGAGAGTATGAATATGAAGCTAGAAAAGAAGCCAGATTTTTGGGATTGTTCAGGGTCAGCGAAAGAGTTAAGTGGAATATTGATCCGGAAACAGGAGAAATTCTCAGGGAAAGCGCTCCTTGGTGGGGATTTTTAGCTAGGGATGTTAGAGAAGAATAGTTCTAATTTACTCATAAGAATACTTATATGACTTAAATATATAAAATTAATCTAAATCTCTATAAGATAAAACCACAAAAATTACTCCCCACCATTTTCAACCTTAACCAAATCAGTCACACTGTCTCCATCATGGAGTTTAACAATTCTAACTCCCTGAGTTGCACGCCCCATTACCCTAATTCTTTTCAAAGAAGTTCTAATCACCATTCCTTTTGCAGTTGTTATTATTATACCATCTTCTTTATTAACAGAAATAGTTGTAACAACATCCCCTGTCTTTTCACAAACTTTCAAATTAATAACCCCTTTCCCTGCTCTTGCTGTTTTTCTGTAATCTTTAACAGAAGTCCTTTTTCCGTAGCCGTTTTTTGTTATTGTTAAAACCGCCTCTGTATTCAAAATTTCCAAACTAACAACCTCATCAGTCTTATCCATTTTAATTCCGGTAACCCCATAAGAAGCCCGTCCCATTTCACGAATAGCATCTGCATTAAATCTTATTGCCTTTCCTTTTCTCGTAGCTAAAAGAACTTCCTGCCCTGCTTTAACAACTTCAACTCCAATAAGGAAATCAGAATTACCAGCAGGAAGATTTATTGCTTTTATCCCGGAAGCACGCGGTTTTGAAAAATGCTTCAATGAAATCCTCTTAACCTGCCCTTTCTTAGTAGCCATAAACAAACTATCTTCAAAAGATTTTACAGAAATAACATTTGTAATCTTTTCTTCTTTTAAACCAAGAATGTTAACTAAAGCTTTGCCCTTACTATATCTTTCAGTAGAAGGAATATCATAAGCCTTTAACCACAAAACCCTTCCTCTTGTCGTGAAGAACATCAGATAATCATGAGTCGAGCAAGTAATTAACTGCTTAACAAAATCCCCTGTTGCAAGATTGCTGCCAATCACGCCGCGACCGCCGCGTCGCTGTTCTCTGTAAGATTTAACATCCATTCTCTTACAATAACCCTTGTCAGTAATTGTAACAACAACTTCTTTTTCCTGAATCAAATCTTTTTCACGAATTTCCTTAATAGATTTCAAAACAGTTGTCCGACGAGAATCACCATAATTCCTTTTCAGTTCATTAACTTCTTTAACAATAATTTTCAAAACCTCTTTAATATTTCCAAGAATCTTTTCAAGTTCTGAAATTTTCTCCTTAAGTTCCTTTGCTTCTTTTTTCAATTTATCAACTTCCAAAGAAGTCAGTTGATGCAACTTAGTTTCTAAAACAGCATCAGCCTGCTTTTTAGTCAGCTTATATTTTTTAATCAAACCTTCTATTGCCTCTATCTTGCTCTTAGATTTCTTAATTAGATTAACAACACCATCAATATCTTTCAAAGCAATCAATAATCCCTCAACAATCTCCCGTCTTTCTTTTGCCTTTCTCAACTCAAAATTCGTTCTTTTAGTAATAATTAATCTCCTGTAACCAACATATGCTTCAAGGACTTCCTTCAGATTCAAAATCTTAGGTTGTCCATTCAATAAAGCCAGAAAATTAACATTAAAACTATCCTGCAACCGAGTATATTTATAAAGAGCATTAATAATAAACTTTGGATTAGCTTCTTTTCTCAATTCCAAAACAACTCGCGTCTTTCCTTTTGAAGATTCATCACGCAAATCAGAAATATCTTTAATCTTTTTATCAGAAACCAATTTTGCAATCTGCTCAATCAACAAAGACTTATTTAACATATAAGGAATTTCTGTAATTACAACAACTTCTTTTTTTCTAACTATTTCAGTTGTAACTTTCCCACGCATAACCATTCTTCCTCTTCCTGTCTTGTACAACTCAAGCATGTCACCCTGAACACTTCCACCTGTTGGAAAATCAGGTCCTGTAATAATTTCACAAAGTTCTTCAAAAGTAATTTTTGGTTTTTTAACATAAGAAATAATTGCATTACAAACTTCAGTTAGATTATGCGGAGGAATATTTGTAGCCATTCCAACTGCAATACCTGTTGCACCATTCAACATCAGCGTCGGTAACTTACCTGGAAGCAACTCAGGTTCTTTCAAGGAATTATCATAGTTCGGAACAAAATTAACAGTTTCTTTATCAAGGTCCTGCATTAAATCAAAAGAAATTGGCATTAGCTTTGCTTCAGTATATCTCATAGCAGCCGCACTATCTCCATCAACACTCCCAAAATTACCTTGTCCAAAAACCAGAGGATATCTCAAAGAAAAATCTTGCGCCATCCTAACCATTGCCTCATAAACAGCAGTATCTCCGTGAGGATGATATTTACCAATAACATCCCCCACAATTCTCGCTGATTTCTTTGTCTGAGTATTTGGCTTCAAACCAAGCTGTTGCATTGCATACAAAATCCTTCGCTGAACAGGCTTCAGACCATCCTCAACAGCAGGCAAAGCCCTTGAAACAATAACAGACATAGAATAATCAAGATAGGATTTTTTCATCTCTCCTGAAATTTCTGTGTTAAGAACATTATCATCAGGGATATTCTCTGATTTTTCTGGCTTTTTTTGTGTCATTTTATATTATATTTCTCCAAATCTTCTTTTAATTTTTCAGCATTTGTAAAATGAATAACATTCAATCCAGTTTCTTTTGCCAAATCAACAATTCTTTTTTTGTTGTCAATGAATAAAACTTCTTCTGGAGGAAGTTTTAAATTTTCAATTAAATATTCAAAAATTTTTCTATCATCTTTCCTTAATCCAAGCTCAGGAGAGAAATAATTCTTTTTGGATTGATTAAATATAGAAGCATAATTTTTCTTTATGAATTCTAAATGCAATGGATTTGTATCAGACAAGATATATTTATCAGTTTTCATGTTTTCATAAATCTCCAAAACTTCTTGTATTGGCTCAATAGAGAAATAAGCCTTTTTGTAAGAATCAAGAAAATCTTTTTCATTCATTCCAAGCAATTTAGAGCCCTCAGATACAAAGTCATCAATTGAAATCTTATTAGAACCAAATTTTTTTCTTAATTCCTTAGAGTCTTCTTTGTTCTTCCAAAAGTCTCCTACTTTTGGATCTGTTAGTATAACTCCCCCAATATCCCATATCACTGCTTTTATCATTTCCCTTCCTCCTTTTCGTCCAAATACTTCATAAATTCGTCCTCGTTTAATTCTAATTTTCCAACTTCTTTTCCTTTCCATCCGCATTTCTTGCACTCCCATCCCTTAGAGCCTTTTCCTTCTCCTCCTCCCAAGACAATACTAACCTCTTTGCTTCCGCATTTCGGGCAAACCTTGATGCTAAAACTTTTCCCTTTTTTCTTACCTTTAATCCCCTTTGCTTTCTCCCAGTCAGCTTTTGAGTCATATCCCCCCAATATCCATTCAGGTGTTGAAAGTTTTAATTTTTTAGGCATTTTATAAATCAAAATTATGTCTTTTATTTAATTCTTCTATTTTCCCTTTTATTGATTCTTCAAGATTAATATCATTCAAATTAGCTATTCTTGAAATAAGAAATAAAACATCTGACAATTCATATCCTAATCCTTTTTTATTAATTTCCTGATTTCTAATATTAGGCTTGTTTAATTCTCTTGAGACTTCTCCTAATTCCTCAATAAGATGAAGAACCGTATTATCAATACTGTGCTTACATCCAAGTTTTTCATCTATCTTATCAATAATTTCATCTGCCTTTTTTTGTAAATCTTTTATCTCCATCTTAAACGTCTAATGTGGCCTCCTTTGCATTTTCTGCGATAAATTCTTTTCTTCCCTGAACATCACTGCCCATAAGCATTGAAAAGGTGCTATCTGCTTCAACAGCGTCCTCAATAAATATTTTCTTGATTTTTCTTGTCTTCGGATTCATTGTTGTCTCCCAAAGCTGCTGCGGCGACATCTCTCCAAGACCTTTGAACCTTGTAACACTGGCTGAGCCAGAACCAAGTTTCCCAGAAAGTTTCTTAAGCTCTTCGTCCGAATAGGTATAATAATCCCTCTGCCCTTTTCTTATTCTATATAGTGGAGGCAGAGCAACATAAACATTCCCATTCTCTATAAGCTCTGGCATATACCTGAAAAAGAAAGTCAAAAGCAAAGTTTTGATATGCTCTCCGTCAACATCAGCATCAGTCATGATTACTATCTTCTTGTACCTTAATTTTTCTATATTAAAGTGTTCGCCAACACCTGTGCCAATTACAGTAATCATGTTTACTATTTCCTCGCTTGAAAGAGATTTAATAGGATTTGATTTTTCAACATTCAGAATCTTTCCTCTCAAAGGAAGAATTGCCTGAATCTCTTTGCTTCTTGCCATCTTTGCACTATTATGCACAAAAACCCCTGACGCTAAAGCAAAGTTATGGGTTTCTTTAACTTCTAAATCATAAACATCAATTTTCTTATTTAGCCGTTCAATCCTTTTTATTTTATGATTGTAATTTTTAACAGATTCAATCATCTTTATCTGATCATTATTAAAAAATCTCTGACAAAAAGTATCAATGCTCAAAACACTTTTGTCTTTATTTTCAATTCTAACTTTATCAAAATTTTCCAGGTCTCCTTTATTCTCAAAAACACTTTTCATCAGTTTGATTGTCTTATGATAATAAGTTCTGTTATAAGATGCTTTTCGTTTTTTCCTGAATTCAGGAGTCCATTGTTCTTTTGTTTTCTTTCTTCTCCAAGAAATTAAATCTGCATTCTGCCATTGTTCTCTTGCCAAAGTTGACAAATAACTTTTAGCGTCCGGATTTTCCTTAAAGAATTTTTTAACTTTTTTAGAAGCTTTTTTCCTATTTTTCGGATTAGACCAATATTCCCTCTGAGCATTATTCAGGATTCTTTTATTCAATTCTACATATTCTGGATTATTCTTGCAGAATTCTCTGAATTTTTTCACCATAAATAGTTTATATTCATTGCTTTCCCACTGCTTTTTTGCTCTTTCAGAAAGCATCCTATTAACTGTCGGCTGTCTCGCCCAATCACTCATTTTTTTCCTGAACTCCGGACTCTGACGAATCTTTCTGCATTTTTCCTTAACATCCTCTCGGTGTAATGTTTTTTTCAGATGTTTTGTATGTAAAATTAAATGTTCGTCTTTTTTCATTCTTACAATATTTGTAGGATTGTTATTTAATTTATTAAAATCAATATGGTGTTTATAATCCCCTTGTTTCTTAGAATAAAAATTATTCTCCAGATTAGATCTATCTGCTAAAAGATGTGTAAAAATCCATTTTCCATTAGTATCTAAAACCATTTCGTAACCATCAATAGTAATTCTCCCGCCAATTTTTGAAAGTTTTCTGTACAAAGGCATTAAAGAGTGTTCGCTTGTTAAATTCTCTGCTAATTTATACTCTCCATTTCTTAGCATAAATTTATGGTCTGGTGTGCAAATAATTTCTTCATCATTATCCAGAACAATCTTAATCACTGAAACATTTTTTCTGGTAACTCTTGGATTTTCTATTTTAGCAATTCCAATACATCCATTTCCTTTAATCGTATAACAAAAATTTTCCTTTCCATTCCCATATTCTTCAACTAATTTCTTAAAAGAAATATCTCTTCCATCTGCTAAAGCAATTTTTGTATCACCAGAAAAACAACCTCCTGCAGACTCTCCTTCAACAATGTAAAGTTCTGTATTATCTGCTTTTTTGTTAGAACAATCTGCAAGTTTACCAGGCAGGCCAGAAAGTGAAAAAGCATTTTTCCTTCTAACAAGATCCTTAGCTTTTTTTGCTGCAAGCCTTGCTTTAGCAGAATCAAGAGCTTTCTGCGCTACTTTTTTTGCAACAGCAGGGTTCTCTTCGAAAAACTCTCCTAATGCTCTGCTCACAATTGAATCAACAAACCCTTTTATCTCAGAATTTCCCAGCTTTGTTTTTGTCTGCCCTTCAAACTGAGGTTCTGGCATTTTTATGCTTATTATCGCTGTAAGTCCTTCACGAACATCTTCTCCTGAAAGAGATTCGCTTTTCTTACCATTATTTTTCAAGAGACCTTTCTTTTTTGCGTAATCATTAATTACTCGCGTTAAAGCTGTCTTTAATCCAGAGACATGAGTCCCTCCTTCAACCGTATTGATTGTATTAACAAATCCAAATATACTCTCCCGATAGCCATTGTTATACTGGATTGCAACATCGAGAACTATATCATCTGCTTCTTTTTTGAAATAAATCGGCTCTCTGTGAAGAACTTCTTTTGACTTGTTAATCTGTTTAACAAATTCAATTAATCCTCCAGAAGAGAAAAATACTTCTTTCTTACCTTTCTTTTCATCAACAAGAATTATCTTTAGACCTGGATTAAGAAAAGTTATTTCCCTGAATCTTGTTTCCAAAACTTTATAGTCAAATTCAATTGTTGAAAAAATTTCAGGGTCTGGCCAGAATTTTATTTTTGTTCCGCTCTCTCCGGCACCAGCTTTTCCAACAACTTTAAGCTTTGTCGAAGTCTTTCCTTTTGAATATCCCTGTCTGTAAATTTTTCCGTCTCTTTTAACTTCAATTATCATTTCCTTTGATAAAGCATTAACAACACTTATTCCAACCCCGTGAAGTCCTCCAGAGATTTTGTAAGATTTCTTGTCAAACTTCCCGCCAGCATGCAGTCTTGTCAGAGCAACTTCAACAGCAGGTATTTTCAACACAGGATGTTTGTCAACAGGGATTCCCCTTCCATCATCACTGATTATTGCAGAACCGTCTTTGCTAAGGGTAACCTCTATTTTTTTGCAATATCCCATAAGAGCCTCATCAACAGAATTATCAACAGCCTCATAAACTAAGTGATGCAAACCATCCTTTCCTGTTCCCCCAATATACATTGCAGGCCTTCTTCTAACTCCTTCAAGACCTTCAAGAACCTGTATCTGCTTCCCTGTATACTCTGATTTTTTAGTCATTTTAATTTTCCTATATTAGATAGCATTGGCTAATTTTTAATTATTTTTTGTAAGTCTTAATTTAGAAAATCTCTTCAATCTTTTTTGATTTTCTGTATAAAAAACACATTTTTCCTTTATAAAGCTTTCTGCCAAAAAGATAAATTTACCGTCGATAAAACTGAAGATACTCAAAATTCCCTAAAAACTTCTTAAATGGGATTACCTTTCTAAAGTAACAAAGAAAAAGGGATTAATATAGTTAAATTATGTTGATTTTTTATGAGAAAAAGTTTAGGAAAAGGTTTAGAAATGATACTCTTATTAGCAGGTTTTCTGCTTCCTTCATTTGGAGGAAATGTAAAGGCAGAGGAGACAAGGAAAAAGGGAGAAATTGAAAATACAGGATATATAAAGGAATTTTTAAACGATGCTAAAATAAAATATCTTAAAAATCCTAAATAGAAAACAATCTTTTTTATAGGGTTTTTACTGATAAGTCTAAACCACTTTATTTTCACTATCCTTTTTCTCGTTCTTTTTTGTCTTTTTAGAAATCCATCTCACCTTTCTTCTTTTCATTTTCATATTTTTCCTGCATTTTGAAGAACATAGACAATTTATTGTTCCATCGTTCATCACAATAGTAGTTCCTCTAGGGAATTCATAATCTTTACCGCAATAGACGCATTTAGGCATTTTTATTTTTCCTGAATCTTAATTTATAATTAGTAGTATTTAATTTAACAGACATAACAGGTATAATCAAAGAGTTATAACCAATATACCTCTCCTTAGCACACCTCTCTTGAAGAGATATAGCATCACTTAGAGAAAGGTCTACAAATTCTATTTCTTCCTTATTTGAAATAAGAATGTGATCTAAAAAATCTTCAAATAATTTATCAAGACATTTTTCTCCCATCTTAAGTATAAGCCCCCTTTGTCACTTTAGATTTAATTCTTCTGGCTTCAATTTCTGTTTCTCTTAGCATCAAGTAATCTCCTATTCTAATCGGGCCCCTAACATTTCTTCTCATTGCCCTTCCTTTATCCCTTCCTTCGGTAACCAAGCATTTAACCTGAGTAACTTCACCACGAAAACCTGTTCTTCCAATAATTTCCTGAACAAGTGCAGGAACTGCTTCAGCTGTAGCAATCCTTTCATTGCTTCTCTTTTGTCTTCGTTTTTTTTCCATTTTTAATTAAAGAAATAATTTATTTTTAAGAAGGAACGTCTTTTTCTTTTTTGGTTTTACTTGAAAGTACCTCAAGAGCTTTAATATCTTGCTCAGCCTCTCCTGTTTGAATCACTACAACAGAAGACGCAGATACAGGAATTCCAACGGCAATACCAATCTTTTGTTTGCTGTCAGCTTCTTTACAAGGAATATTTTTCTCTTTACATAAAAGAGGTATATGCTGAACAATCTCTTTTGGTTCAACATCAGCTGCATAAACAACAAATTTTGCTGTGCCACGTTCTATTGCCTTTGTGACCTCATTTGTTCCTTTTTCTACCTTTCCTGTTCTTCTTGCTTTTTCAATTATGGTGTATACGTCTGTCATTTTTTGTTTAATTTTATCTATTAGTTAAGTTTAATCTAGAACGATCTTCTCCTCCCGAAAATTCGTTCATCGGATAAATACAAAGGTAAAAGTTTATTTAAAAATGTTTTGATGACAATTTTATTCTGGCTTCCTCCACTCAACCCCGACATCATCTGCTCTCTGCTTAGGTTTAATATCAATCTTATCCAAATTCTCTCCATAAATCTTTTTCTTAAACATAATTTCTCCAAGAAAAGCAATCATAGCTCCGTTATCGACGAGCAATAGCCTATCTGGACAAAAAAACTTTGCCCCGCGCTCTTTGCACATAATCTTGCACATTTCCTGCAAGCGAGAATTACAGGCAACACCTCCGCCCAAGAGCAGTTCTTTTTTTCCTGTGTGAGCCAGAGCTCTTTCAGCAGTCTCAACTAGCATTGCAAAAACAGTTTCCTGCATTGAATAAGCCAGATCCTGAATCCCATATTTTCCTGATTCTAACTTCTGTTTAAGATTTGTTAAAATTCCTGACAAGGCAATATCCATCCCTTTGACAGTATAGGGCAACTCAATTAATTTTTTTTCAGGACCACCAGAACTTTTCTTCGCAAGCTTTTCTATTTCAGGTCCGCCTGGAAATCCAATCCCAGCATACCTGGCAAAATTATCAATAAAATTTCCAACCCCTAAGTCAAGGGTTTCACCAAAAATCCTGAACTTCCCAGAAGCATAGGCAATTATCTGTGTATTAGCTCCTGAAGCATAGAGCATAACAGGGTCTTTCGCGCCAGTAATTCTACCAACTTCAACATGAGCAATACAATGATTCACAGGAACAAGTGGTTTTCTTAACCGTTCTGCTAAATCCTTAGCAAATTTAATTCCTTCCAAAAGACAAGGGGATAATCCAGGTCCCTGGGAAAAAGCAATAGCGTCAATTTCTTCTTCACTTACTCCAGAAACCTTAAGTGCCTGAGAATAAATCTTTTCCTTGGATTCACTATGATGCTTCGCAGCTTCCATAGGAATTATGCCTCCTTTTTCTGTAACATAAGTACTTTTAACATTTGCCAGGATCTTCCCGTCCCTAACAATTCCAATTCCAAAAGTATGCGCTGTGGATTCAATTCCTAAGATTGTTGTCATAAAAATAAAATACAGAATTAGTATATAAAATTAATTAAATAAAAAAATAAAAAAGCAATTGAAGAATTATTTTTTCTTCTTTTTTTTCTTTACAGTTTTCTTCTTAGCCTTTTTAGCTTTCTTTTTCTTTTTACCACCTCTAGCCATTTTTGCTTCACATACATTTCCTTTTCCATCAACGTAGTAGAGATGTCCTGGCTTTCTTTTAATAACCTGTTTAACAACTATTTTTCCCATCTTTGATCCTCCTTTTTAATATTATAATAAGCTAAATAATAAAAACTATTTAAATCTTTCTCTCCCGACGAGAAATGTTACAATTCCGGAGTATTTACTGTTCAAGGGTATTTCAATCAATCTTTCAAAGTTTTTGTTTCCAGGCACACTTACAGAAATTCTGAATGGTTTTACTTTTTTAACGCCGATAACTTTTCCTTTTTCATCGATCCAGACAGCAACAAACGAAAAAAAGACAAAAAAAGAATGTATTTTTATATTGTTTGGATTCTTAAATTCAAACAAAAGCGCTTCTGCGTTTTGCCTTCTTTTAAACATAAGCCCTGAAAACTTTTCAAAAAAACTACAAATCCTGACATCAAGACTAATCTTTTTCTTTTTGTAATTAAAAAAAATTTTCTTTTGTTTTTTCTTCATTTTCATAGCTCTCTTCTCTCCTGTTCCTCCTTGTTTTTCTTTCTTAATTTATATGCGCGGTAATTTTTTTCAATGTTTCTCTCGCAGACGCGGTCATGATGCCTGAACCCTCCGCCAAATGTTGCAGGAATATGCATCAGCTCGTGGATTATAACTTTTATTTTTTCTTCTTCAGGGAGCTTGTCAAATCTCTCTGAAAGAAATTCAAGAACATAAAAAGCATCTGTTCCCATTGCTTTCTGAATAAGCTTTCCAATTGTATGACATCTAGCAACTGTTCTCCTAGAAGAAGTTCCAAAACTCCTAAAGCATTTAACCCTCTCAATCTTCACATGCGGGAACAAAAATGTGGAAATCTCTTCTGCAATTTCCTGAATTTCTGGAGCAAATTCGTATTTCATTTCAAGCCTCCACCTCAATAACTTTTTTCCGAGAAGACAGCCCTGATTTTATTTTCACCGGCCTTCCAAAATATTTTTTTAATAATTTGACGAGTTCTATATTTGCCTTATTATTCTCTGGATGCGATTTTAAATAAACCAAATATCCATCTCCGTCCTTAATAACCTCCTGCCTTCCGGAATTCGGTTTAACCTTAACTTTTATTTTCATATTAACCCTTATAGATATTTTTTCTGTGCCCAACTTTCCAGATAATTATTAAATTATTTTCTAAAGAAAAAAGGATTCTGTAATCACCAACCCTCAATCTAAATTCATTCTTGCCTTTAAGTCTTTTAATGTTTTTTGATTGAAAACCATCTTTTAATTCATCAACTTTTTTGCAGATCCTTGAAGAGATTTGATTTTCTAGTTTATATAATTCATTTAAAGCTCTTTCATCCCATTTTATTTCAAACATTATAAACCAAATCTTTTTTTAACTTCTTCATGAGAAATAAGCTTGGGTTTTTTCATTCTTTCTGCTAATTCCCTCTTTGTTTTCTCGTTTAATTCCAGATTATCTTCTATAAGAACCTCTATCACATCATTATAAGTCTCTCGTTCGTATAATTTCATTTTATCTAAATGCTCTTTCACATTTTTAGAAACTTTTATTGTTGTTTCCATAGTATACTTTGGTATACTCGAGTATATTTAAATCTTTTTATCGAGTCACAATCTCCAAAGCATCACGATGCTTTAATTTATGTTCTTTTCCCCAAGCCATTTTTGTCCTTGCGTCAATTGCTTTAATAAAATTGTTCCCAAAGTCAGTATGCAAATAATAAGCAAAATCCAAAGCAGTTGTTCCTGGAGGCATTAAAAAACAATCAGGCAAAATTTTTCCTTTGCTGTCCTGCAGCTTATTCGCGCTTGCAGGAAAAACAGCAATATATTCTAGGAGGTTAAAAATAGCATAATCCAGCACAGCCTGAACACCAGTGCCTGTCTCAAATTTATCAAGAACAGTTTCTTTTATTTTTTTCAAAGCACTTTCCTGCTTTTCGCTTAAATTTCCTTTAACAGAAAAATCCCTTTCACCTGGGATATAATCAATCAACCCTTCTTTTGAAGCTTCCCTCAAAGCCAGCTCAGAATCAGCAGAACACGGGACAACAATCATGTCTGGAAATTTCTGCTTAATCTTTTCATAATTCTCAGGGCTTTTTTCCAAATCCATTTTATTTGCAGCAATTATAACCGGCTTGCTTTCTTTTCTTAATGCAGAAGCAAATCTCATCATATTATCATCATTCCACAAACCAGGCCTCTCTGGAAAAGAATTTTTAATCAAAACATTTTTCACATTATTTTCACTAACCTTCAAACCTGAAAACTGCTTGGCAACTATCTGTGAAAAATTCCCCTTGCCACTGTCTTTTGACTCTGTTTCCACTTTCTTGATAAATGTTTTCCAGGCTTTAACAAGGATATTAAAAAACCATTTGTCCAGCTCCTTCTCCAGGAATTCAATATCTTTTGATATATCATAATTTTCTGTTGGTTTCCCTTCACTATCTGTCTTCCCAGAGACATCTAAAATATGAATAAAAACATCTGCTGTTCTTAAATCGTCTAGAAACTGATTCCCAAGTCCTTTTCCCTCGCTTGCTCCTGGAACAAGACCTGCCACGTCCATAATCTCAACAGGAACAAATCTTTTTCCTTTAATGCAAAATCCATGATTTGGGTTACATTCTGCCCCAAACTCTTTGTCAATGCAATCTACTTTCACATACCCTACTCCATGATTTGACTTTATTGTTGTAAAAGGATATGAAGCAATAGCAACTTCTGCTAGAGTCGCTGCTTTGAAAAAAGTTGACTTTCCTGCAGACGGCTTTCCCACAAGACCTATTAACATGATTCAGGGAAAAATGTGTTTTTTATAAAACTTTGTTAACCAGAAAAGGATTTGCCTCCTTGGTTTATCTGACTCTGCTTCCTTCTTTCCCTCAGTTTTTTTACAATTAAGATTATGATTATAGCTATTGCAACTAAAAATATCAGGATTATCAAAAACAAAACGATTTTCCCGAGGATAATCACCGGAGGTCGCTCAATAACCTTGAAGTGCGCGCTTGAAGGTGCGACTCCATTGGGATAAATAAGCTCAAGTGCAATAACATATTCCCCAAGAGGAAGATTCCCTATATCAAAATTCCTCTTTAACTCCATTTTTTCTTCAATTAAAAGAGTCTCGCTCTTGGTAAGGTAAACTTCACCAGTGTAATCTTTTATTGTGAATTCTAAAGTAATATCAAGCCTTGCAGGATCTCCGGTAGGAATCAGAGTTACAAGCGTTCTAAGTATTTCCTCCTGCGGAACCTCAAAATTCTCGTTAAGAACAGCTATGTTTGAATCAAATAAAAGTATCCCTTCCCTTACATTTAATGTAACTAAGACTTCTTTATCCCCAATAAGAATTTTCCCTGTGTAAACATCTGGTTCTCCCGGAGCTTCGAAGAAAATTCCTAATTCAACTGTCTGACCTGGCTCAATTGTTAAGCTTGTAACACCAAGAGTAACAATTCCATCAAGATTTTGCTGGCTAACATCAACAGTCACTGAATTCGATGTTCCAAGATTTGTAACTTTTATCACCCTTGAAACAGCTTTATTTACCAAGAGATATTCATCAAACCTTGTCGGCTCAACCAAAATAGAGATGGTAGTTGTACCATCCCCTCCTCCGCCTTCCTCTTCTTCTTCCTCTGGTTCTTCATAAGGCTCTTCTTCAGCCCCAAAGAAAAATCCTTCAATATATTTATCAGGAGTCAGAACAAACTCATCTCCGCCGCCAGAATTTAACGAAATAACATCTGCAGATGTTACTTGTGAAAAAGATATTGTCAATGTGAAAAAAAGTATTAATAAAATACTGCTGCGTTTCCTTACATCCCTAACTTTCCTCATAAACTATACAATAAATAACACATTATAAGGATTTTTGTTTTTTTAATGCTAATCAGTAAATTTATTCCTTAATCTCAACACCAAGAATATGTTTTGTCTTTAAGGCAGATTTCCTGCATCTGCAATTTAAGTTGATTAATTGTGTTGTTTTGTTGTTTTATCATTTCCTGCTGTTCCTTTATGGCCTCAACAAGAACAGGAGTTAAAGCTCCGTAATCAACACCTGATGCATAAATTTTGTCCTCTCCGTTTTCTGTGTAATGATTGGATTGGTTTGTTGCATCTTCAAAAGATACTATTTCAGGTATGTATTCTCCAATTTCCTCGGCTATAAAACCCATATCATTCTGGCCTCCGTGCTCCTCATCCCAGTCAAAGTAAACTCCTCTTATATTCAAAACCTTATCCAAGGCATTATCAATTTCTATGACATTCTCTTTCCACCTTATTGATGAAGATGAACCATAGTTAGTTCCAGGACC
>Ga0307430_1000903_pt1 | contig 23420 bp, 19 predicted proteins | sample SalMarWE160130MG_FD_202159 | JGI IMG/M metagenome (GOLD analysis project Ga0307430, IMG submission 202159) | Salt marsh sediment microbial communities from the Plum Island Ecosystem LTER, Massachusetts, United States - WE1603-130 | ecosystem: Environmental > Aquatic > Marine > Intertidal zone >...
GATAGCGGCCGTACGAAATGTCGGTGGTCTGCTGCCCGAAGGTGATGCTGTCAATTAAAGTACCGCCGTCGGTGTCGAACAAGCCAATTTCCTCACCACCTGCACTTAGTTTGAAGTTGGCGTGTAAACCTGTATCGGTAGTATTCTCATCAGCCCATATCAATAGGTATCGGTGTGAAGTAATGGTGGTCGCAGAGGAATTGTTGTCTGGAATCTGCCATTTGGTGGGCACAGTTAAATCATCGGTAAGGTACATACCACCTACATCAACAGCCGTGTTGCCAAAGTTGTAAATCTCAATCCAGTCGTCGTATTGGCCCTGCGAGCCCCGAATGGTGCTGCTATTCGAGGCCATCAGCTCGTTAATTACCAAGGGGATATGGCGCAAGCCATGCTGCGCATTTTGTTGGTTATCAGCCGATCTTTCGACTTGGCTCAAGACAGGTAAGGCGAAATCTGTAAAACCAGCCGGAGATACTATCATTATCATGCTAAGCAATGAAATTTCTATAAATACGAGCATTTTCTATGTTGTTTCCCACCGACGTCTTAGGCCATTAAGTGCAGTTCTTATCTCCGTGGTTTTCCCAATTTGTGAAGGCTTTTTGGAAAATGTTCTCCTACAGATTACCGTCTTAAAGGGCAAAATAATTTAAAAAACTCTACAGTTAATTCTAACATATCTACGATGGTTAAGTCAACAGGTTCTTTCAATTACGATGGGACAGATTGAGCAGAATAACAAGTAAAAGTATCACAGAACAGCCATATATCGACGGATTGGACGTAGCAACCGACGAGATAGGACAAGCTCATATATGGAACTATTACGATGACATGGCAACAGTAGCACCCTCTTCTATACAACTGAAAATCAAAGCTCATCAAAATGCAGCAGCCGGACTCCAACTCTTGGAGCCGATTTTGTTTCTAACACGTTCGTAATGGCCAAGTCCAGCTAAACTTCAGTTTACCACGATATGGAGTATCGTTAATCAAAACCTGCTGGGGACCGAAGCTTAAATAAATTTTATCCTTACTCGATAATGTGGATGTTCTTCTTTTTGCACATGTCCTTTAGAATTTTTGGCCAAACGGTTGCGCTGACCTCTCCGATATGAGCCTTTTTCAAAAGCAGCATGAATGTTCGAGATTGACCGATACCTCCGCCGATACTCAGCGGAATCTCTTCATTCAAGATGGCCTGATGGTATGGCAGCTTTAGAAAATCAAGCTGGCCGGAAATCTCAAGCTGCTTTTTAAGCGTCTCTTTGTTGACTCGAATACCCATAGAGGTCAACTCGTGACGGCGTTTTGTAACCGGATTCCAAACTAGGATGTCACCGTTTAAGCCGTGCATCGGTTTTCCATCTTCGGAGGTCGTCTCGGTTACCCAGTCATCATAATCAGCAGCTCTCATTTCGTGTGGGTAGCCGTCCTTCAACACCCAGCCGATGCCTATAATAAAGATAGCCGGGTACTCTTGCACAATAGTAGTCTCGCGCTGCTTTCGCGGCAGGTCAGGGAATCTGTCGAGTATATCCTCAGCATGGATGAAAGTAAGCTCATCGGGCAGGTCCGGGTATTTGTCGGTTTTAAGCTGAGGAAACATCTCCTGCAGGTGGATCTCGGCGCCTTTTAGCACCTTCCAGATCTTTCGTACAACCTCTCTGAGAAGGTCGAGATTTCGCTGCTCTTCGGTGATAGCTAACTCCCAGTCCCATTGATCAACATAAGCACTGTGGTCATGGTCAAGAAAGTAATCCTTTCGCACTGCCCGCATATCCGTAAGCAGACCTTCACCAACCTTCATCTCGAATTGTTTCAGTGCCATCCGCTTCCACTTGGTAGCCGCCTGGACAACCTCGGCATCAATCGGGTTTTTGTCGTGGTCATTTGAAATGTGAAATCCGATTGGTGTCCGTGAGCCGTCACGGTCGAGGTAGTCATTGATGCCGCTTTCAACATCAACAATCAGAGGAACCTGGACTCGGATAAGATTAAGCTCCTTGCATAGGTTCTGCTCAATGTAATCCTTAGCTGCGTATATAGCGATCTGCGTTTCCTTCGGCGACAGCAAAGAGCTGTAATCTTGCGGCAGGGTTTTCTCGAGCTCATTATAGTCACCGATTCCGGGGCCGGCTAAGTCTGCTTTCTTATCTGACATTGGGTTGCCTCCTAAATTTTTCTTTGAACCAACCCCCCAGTAAACTGGAGGGCTAAACAATTAAATATACTCGATGGTCGCAGGCGGCTTCGGAGTAAGGTCATACAAGCATCGGTTGACGTCTTCAATCTCGGTGACGATGCGCTCGCAGATGTGATTAAGTTTTTCCCAGAGAAGCTCGGTAGCGATTGCGGTTCGCGCATCAGTGCTCTGGACACAACGTACGACAATTATCTGGCCAAACTGGCGTTTATTGTCCCTTATTCCGGTTGCGCGGTCGTTAAGCAAAACAGCCAAATACTGAAAGGCATCGCTGTTAGCGAGTTCATCTTCAACTATAGCGGTCGCCTTGCGGACAGTAGCTAAACGCTCACGAGTAACTTCTCCGACAATTCGTGTCGCCAGTGCCGGGCCTGGAAATGGTATGCGGTGAGTAATCTCCTTGGGTAAGTCCAGAAACTCACAGACCTCGCGAACGCCATTTTTTCGCAAGGTTTTTAACGGCTCAATAATGGAATAGCCATAAGCTTGTTCAGGGTCTATGCCAATCTGAGCGAGAATATTATGCTGACGTTTGATTCCGGCCACGGTCTCTTCAATATCAGTGAGGATTGTGCCGTGCAGCAAAAACCGTGCACCCAACTCCTTCACCAAATTGGAAAATACTTTTGAGTAAAACGTGTCTGTGACAGCCTGTCGTTTTTCCTCCGGGTCGGTCAAGCCCGCCAGAGCGGAGAGAAATTCTTCCTGGGCATCCACCAATTCCACAGTAATACCCAATGAAGCGAAAATCTCCACAACCCGCTGTGGCTCACCTTCGCGCATTAACGCGCTATCAACGAAGACCACTTTAAGCTGATTACCCAGCGCACGATGTCCAAGCACTGTGACCAGCGAGCTATCCACGCCGCCGCTCAAAGCGGTAATTGCCTTTGCTTTGCCTACCGTCCTTTTAATATCAGCGATTTGCTCCTCGATGAATTTTGTGCAATCCATTACATCCTCTCTGCAAAATACTTTCGACTATTGAAACATGTTTAACTTTGAGGGCAGAAATCTAACAGTTTCGATAAAAGATGTCAAGAATTGCTTGAAGATTTACCAGCAGATACTTCAATTGAGTCGGTCTTTCTCTTTGCGCTTATGCTTTTGCGCTCTATTTCTTATTTTCACTTTTCTTTTTGCCGTTTCAGCGAATTTCAGCTACAATACTCAGCTTACTATAAGTAGGATTTTGGAGGTCAGATCTATGAGAATAACAAAGTTGCTAATGACAATGATAATAGCTGGCTGGCTTTTAAGCGGATTTGCAGTGCTGGTATCAGCCAAGCAGCAGAGCTTCAATAGAAGAACACCCGTTGTGGACGTATATGGGAAAACACATAAATCGGTGGTAAACATTTCCGGTGTGCGGATGGTATCAACCTCTATTTGGCCAGAGTTTGACTGGCCGGGCATGTTCGATTTCAGAGGGCCAAGATTCCGAAGGCAAGAAAAGGTGCTTGGTTCGGGCGTTATCGTTCACGAAGATGGCTACATTATTACCAATGCACATGTGATAGAAGGCGCTAAAAATATCAAAGTGCTGTTATGCAACGGTAATGAATTCCAGGCCACGGTAATCAGTGCAGACAAAAGCAAAGACCTGGCTGTTCTGACGATAGAAACCAAAGATAAACTGCCGTTCATTCATCCGGGCAGAAGCAATAATCTAATGATAGGCGAAACCGTGATTGCAATCGGCAATCCTTACGGCTATTCAAACACGGTCACAAGCGGGGTGGTAAGTGCTGTAGGCAGGGACATTGAAGTTTCAGAAGGATTCTGGCTGCGAGGTCTAATTCAGACAGATGCTCCCATCAATCCCGGCAATAGCGGTGGACCGCTATTGAACGTCAACAGCGAGTTAATAGGAATCAATACTGCTATTAGAGCGGAGGCTCAGAATATCGGCTTTGCAATACCCGTCGATACTTTAGCTGATAACTTGACTCATATGCTCATGCCGGAAGAGTTACGTCGCGTTAGATTGGGCTTGATAATGGGCAGAATGAAAACCGTAGGAAAATTTATCGGCTTGGAAGTTGACTCTATAGTGAAGGAAAGCCCCGCAGAAAAAAAGGGTATGGCCGCTGGAGATTTAGTGCTGGAAATTGATGGACAAAAGCTAAACGGTGTCATTGACTTCTATGTAAAAATGATGCATAAGGAAACTGGAGAACCTATAGAGATCAAATATGTAAGGCCTCAAGGAGTAAAGCCTGAGACTCAGACAGTTAAACTGATAATGGAGGCCAGGCCATTACCAGACGGTCGCCAGCTTGCTAAAGAATTCTTCCAAATGGAAGTTTCTGAGCTAATTGACTCTGTCGCACGAAAGTTCGGTTTTGATAGCGCTTATCCCATAATGATTATAACCGATGTAGAACATCAAGGTAGCGCAGAGCAAGCAGGTCTTGTAAGTGGCGACCTCATTTTAGAGGTAAATAATTCCGCGGTGCGCAATCTTAAAGAATTCTCATTGGAAATGGAAAAAATCAACGAAGGTGACATCGTTAAACTGGGGATAATGCGTATCAAAATGAGTGCTTTTGGACAAGTACAACGTATAGAAACCGTGCAGCTAAAAGCGCAAAGCAAAAAGACAAGCCCGCTACGATTTCTATGATAGCCGACGATATTATCATAGCCTGCTGCGAAATTGCAGAAGCGAGAGAAAAATGGAAGATTCACGAGATGAACTCAATGCCGCTTGTCTGACAAATGTCGAAAAATTTCAATTTTACTTTCCCACTTGTGTGAGTCTATTCCGGTTGAGGCACTGTTATTACGACGCCATGTTTGGCACCACCACTTCCACATAACTCGAAGAATTCTCATATATCACCCACCCTTTACGAGATTATCCCATAATGATAACAAATAAAGAGCTTTAATTCAACTTAAAAGTCGTATAACAAATCTCATTATAATATAGTGCCACCAAACACACCTTTTTATAGGTCATTTTTAAAAATTTTAGTTGTTTACCATCAGCAGAAATGAGACAAATTTGGCTCTGAATTAGAGAGCGATTTTCAGCTCCACACGAACACTAACCAAGTTCCTGAGCTCGATAACGTCCCTACAGTGAGTGTCGAGGATGGGATAATGTGGCCTGAAGGCAAAGGGGCTGGTATAAAATGCTCAACATACTCCGTCAGGGCAGCTGCGGCATGGTGTATCTATGATAGCAGTACGAGGCAAGTTATGTAGCGCTCAGCACTAATAGTCATCAAGCTGAGTAAACCGTGTAAGAATGGCTATGTGAAGTCCTTTATTGAGAATCTCAGAGATGAGTTTCTTAACAGGGAGTTATTTTACGCATAGATGAGTTAAGATATGTGGTGGATCGTTAGCAGAGGGATTATAATCACTCCGAACTACATGAGCCCGGCAGCGTTTGCGGCTGGCCGGTCTTGGGTCTGACTCCGCTAAGCTCCGTCAGCCCCAAGACTGAGATAAGGATTGCAATACTCTCATACTGGTACATAAATGGGGAGCAGGTCAGGCCGAGTACCAGACTCGCAAATTGTGGAAGTGTTTAACATCGCATTTACTCTGGACTGGGGTAACTTCGTCTTATATATGCGTAACCGCATTCTCAAATTGACCTGCACTGGCCCCGATCCCCTGAATAGTCATGACGCGAGGAAAGACCCTTGATATGCAGTCAACGCTACCGGTGCTCAGAAACTCTATCTGAACCCAGATGGCTTTGAGGGATGTCTTGCACGGGTATGGGAGCATGGTCACGCCTTTCTTTGTCTTCAGAAGTGACCGTTGAACTAGTCAAGATTTGTGCGGCCGGCACCGATTCTACTACCCCTTCTATGGCGCGCACGATACGGGCTACGCTTTTTTCCTGGCCAAGGTGGTCTTGGTAATACTTTCTAGCGCGCATACCCATTGTCATCCTTAACTTCTTGTTCAGAGCTAGATCGAGAATCGCTTTGGCAGTACCATGCACATCACCTGGCCGAACTGTGATTCCTGAGTTGCTCTCGCGAATAATGGTCGATACCTCACTGTCCTTAGGCCCGATGAACACCGTGGGCCGGCCTATAGCCAAGATGCCATATATCTTACTTGGCACGATTAGACCTTGAGTCCCGTCTCTCTGAGAAACTAAGTGTATATCCCCCTTTCTCAGCAAAACTGGCAAACTCTGCAAAGGTACTGGCAGGTGAAACTCAACATTGGCCAACCCAAGTTGTCTAACCAGCTCTTCAAGCAGCGGTCGAGCCTTGCCAGTTCCTACCAGATGAACCGTCAGAGCTACTCGGCCGTTTAGCTTGCTCACTGCACGGACAATCGTCTCAAGGTCATGCCCCAGGCCTAGATTCCCAGAGTATAACGCGGTTGTCATTTGATCCTTCTGATCGATAATTCGGAGTCCATTCGCAAAACGTCAATGGGATGAAAAACTATGCCCAGGCGCCCAGTTATGAATGGTCACGATCTTTCTGGGCGAAGCTCCTGCTTCAATGAGCCGCTCGGTCATTACCTCGCCGAGTGAAACAATACACGATGAAGCTTTATATATATATCTGCTGAGCCCTGATAGCAACCGATACAGAAAGCTTTTCTCCCTCAGAAAGCCAAAAGCAACCGGAACTTCCGGATACAAGTCCATTGTCCAAAGCACTATTCGCGTCCCCTTAAACTTGTGAAGCACAAGGCCAACGAAGGCGATAAACGGCGGGGTTGTAAGCGATACACAGACATCCATTTTCGGAAGCCGCAAAGCGCGCCAGGTCGCAAAAAAGTAAAACGAGAGATAATCGGCTACTCTGCCAAATGTGTTATTGCGTCCAAAACCAGTTGCCCCAACACGGTGGACAAAAACACCTCTGATAATTTCACTATTAGGAAAAATCCTTTGTCGATCTCCGTATGCACGCCGACTACATAAGACATGTACCTCGTGTCCCTTATGGTCAAGACCCTCAGCGAGATCTGCTAAAAGCTGACCGGTCGCAGCGACATCGGGGGAGTAGTATTGGTTGATAAGTAGAATCTGCATTGTTAGATATCAAGTAATATACAGGGTTTGCAAAAAACTCTGTTATAGCCACTGACAATAATAGGGAATGTGACATTTTTCAGAATTCGCGTGTGAAGATGCGTTTTACCATATATACACTTGATCCGTATGCCTATATTGACTACTTACTAATCTCACCAACATAAGACAGTGCCATGAGTTCAGCGAGCAGCAGTCTTAGACTGTATGGATTTCATTAAAAGCCTTTGCGAGAAGTATACAGACAGCTGCTTAGTTTGAGACTACTTTGTCAGTGGCAGATCCTTAGCAGTTATATGAATGTCGATGCCACTGGGAGCACTGCATCGTGTCCGTATCTCATAAGCCACGCCAATGCAGTACCTTAAGAACCCACCATCATTGTAATAGTCGCGCCCAGCAGCGTCTTACTTTCCCAGATACTACTCATCTGCCAAGTTCTTCCGCTAAGCTGGCTAAAGCTGTTATGGGGTCTTGTTTCAACCATAAAAGGCCTCTTGTCCCTCTGCCATAATCGAAACACTTTGGCCTATGCTTATGACGATTTAAAACCCCTATAGATGATATGTCAAGCAGCCTCGTTAGAGCAAGTGTTGACAGGCTTATTAAGCCTTTACACGTTCACTATTTTTCCCTTTGACATCCTAAATGAGATAGAATAGCTACAGAAAAAAGATTAGAGCGGTCGATGCGCTATTAAATTTTATAACGAGTTGTCAAACTAAAGGTAAAGGTTATCTGTGGTCTTTTTGGCCAGTGTCACCGCTGCATCCATATTTATGTATTCAAAGGTCGCAAACCTGCCAATACTCAGAATTCCCAATGAGCTAAGCCAACCCAAAACCTTATCAGTGTTTCTTCGATGATTAATGTCGTAGATGACGTATGCATACTTGAAACTTTTTGTTTCAACAAAGTTGACCGTGTTGGAAGGTACGAATCCTATCTGCTCCAAATCCCTCACTGCTAATTCCGAAATTTCGTCGTCCCAAATATCAAAGCGGTCCCCTTCGCGGAATGTAATCTCGGTCATGATTGTTGAGGTACCAGGCAGGTGGTAGTTTTCTCCCAGGAAATCTATTTTTGAAACTCGATGAAAGGATATGTCAGGCTGCAGCACCATTACCGCAAAATTATCTCCTAAACTATCCTCATCGACATTTACCACCGTGATGTGAATTGAGTTATATAGCAGTTCGTCAAGGGCCCGTTTGACATCCGCAGGCGGTTCGGGCTTTATACATCTAATGAGCTCATGTATAGGAATTGTCGAGATGACGTGTTTAAACTCGTAAATCTTACTGCTCGCCTTGATTTCAAAAGCTCCATCTTTTTTACAAGTTACTCTCTCAACAGGTGTGGACGTATAAGACTTTAGTCTGTCACCACACGATGCCGCAATACTTCTTATGATGGACTCTACGCCCCCATTATCGGGATAGTAGAAATACAATTGATGCAGATTTCCCTCAGTAGGTACCCCGCTGGCTGATACAATAATATCCTCAGCTGGTGGACTCGGAATACGCTCGGTCATCTGGGTATCCATAAAAGAAGGCTCAAACTTCCAGATTTTGCGGTTGTAGGGCTCAAGATACGCACGGGTGATTCCCTCTCCGAACGCTCGGTAAAAAAACATCAGCATATTCTTAGCGTCGTAATTGGCATACGGGTTGTTGAGGAATGTATTAAGACACCAGTCTCTGTCCTTTTCAGGCAATGCTGACAATTCATTTTCGAACGGATACTTCACAAACCGGTCTTTGTAAAAAACTCTGTTTGAGCGACGCCTTTTATGCATCGGCGTAAGAGAAGTCAAAAAGTCAAGCTGCTTTCTGTTCTTGGAGAAAAAAATATGCGGGCCTATATCGTGGTATATGCCGTTGGTATTAAAAGATCGGCACAAACCGCCCAGCCGATCTTCCTTCTCAAACATGACCGATTTAAGTCCTGAAAAGTATGCAAAAGAAAGACCTGAAAGTCCTCCTCCCAAAATGCAAATAGGTTCTTCCTGACTAGACACAAAATTTCTCTTTATCTAATAAACACACAAATCAACGAGCAGAGTTCGATTTTCATTCGCATAATTTATTGTCCTGATTATGTTCTCGAAGTTTCCACTTACCCATATGCCAACGGTTACATTGTCGTGCTGCATAAAATTTTTAAGTTCCTCTGCAAAGAAATTGTAGTGGCTGATGTTATTTGCCTAGACACACACTATGGGTACATTATCGTTCAGTCAGATGTTTTGAAACATTTTTATTGTTCGTAACTGCAACCTTTATTAAAGTCGCACCCCATTACCGTCCATATATTTCTCAATGCTTTGCTGATAATGTATCTTCGGGATTCGCCCTCATGTTTTTATTCACAAAAGCCTTTTTCAGCATACTTTTCGCCAACATAAATTATACGCGAGCCTCCCCAGTCAAACTTAAAAGGCATCTCATGTAAATCAAACAGCGCGTTTCGAAGCCTATCCTGATTTTTCGGCTCACAGTAAAGCAGCAAAAACCCCCCGCCGCCGGCACCCAACAGCTTGCCGCCCAACGCACCGTATTCAATCGCACGGTCATAATAGCTGTCAATTCGAGAATTAGTTATTTTCGAGGTCAAAGTGCGTTTCAACATCCATCCTTCATGCATTGTGCGGGCGAAACCTTTAAGGTCACCTTCGATAAGCTGACCACGCATAGTATATACAAGATCAACCATTTTAGTCATCGTGCTGAGCCTGTCATCGGACATGGAAACATGTTCGCATTGTTCTTTTAGGATATCACGACTGTTACGCTGGTTGCCTGTATAAAAAAGTAAAAGATTGTTTTCAAGGTTGGTGATAGTTTCTGTGGGCAGTATCAGCGGGATTAGGGTAACGGTTTCATCAGTATGAAATTCGATCAGGTTTAACCCCCCGTAAGCTGCTGCGTACTGATCCTGTTTTCCTATTGGTTCCTTCAGATGGTGTATTTCTACTTCGCACGCCTTGTGTGCCAGCTTCCCTTTCGAGCAAAACGTACCTCTATATGCATAAACTGCATGTAAAAGTGCCACGGTAAAGGAACTTGACGACCCTAGGCCAGTGCCGCTGGGAATATCCGCTGTTGAGACAATTTCAACCCCACCTTCTGGCCAAAGTTCCTTCATTACCTCACGGAATATAGGATGTTTAATCGTATTTACATTGTCCACAAGTTCGTTTCTGGAATATTTCAGAAGTGTTTGCTTGATATTAAAGTATGGGTGGATTGACGTATAAACGTATTTGGAGATTGTAAACGTAAGAACGGCTCCCTTATAGCGCCTGTAATAAAAAGGAATATCTGACCCCCCGCCTGCAAAGCTAATTCTAAAAGGTGCTAACGAAATTATCATCTTAGATTTCTTTCTTTGTAATTCTAACTTCTTCGTCTACGAAATCACGCTGCTTCATAACAGCCTTCCACTCGTCCTTCTTTCGCTGCCTAAGCATCCTCTCAATTTTCTCTTCGCTCTGACCCTTCCATTGATAAAACTCATAAAACCGATGCGTAAGTAATTTTTCCTCAGCCTCAACATAGATAGCGTAGTCAAGTTTATTTCTTATACTTTTATGGCAAGCAAAAAGCCCGTCTAGAAGAATTACTTGTTCCCCACTAAGTTTATAGACAACACCTCCAGAAATTCCTCTTGTGGCAGGGTCATATCCTGGTGCAATTAGTTCTTCACCCTCTACAAGCGCATTCAAGAGCTTGGGATACAGCCAGATTTGCTGACGTTCTTCTGCTGTTGAATGTGAATCGCGCCTTGAGAATGGCAAAATCCAATCGTCAAGTCTTACGTGAAGCACAGCCATATTACGCTTCTTAAGCTCCTTCGAAAGCGCGTGTGCAAAGGTACTTTTTCCCGACCTGGCAATGCCGCAGATACCTACGATAAAAATCTTATTCTTTTGTAAAAACTGCTCGACTATCTTATCTGCTATAACGTTGGCCGCCAACACACCAAACAGTGTAAATTTTACAACCTCAAGCACATTGGAAAAAATCAGGTCAGGCCGATAAGCTCCTTTGCAATCCCGGCACCCAATCCCCGTTCGTACGCCATATGCATAAAGTCCAGCCTCTCTTGCAGCACCAATATCCCGCCAGGAATCGCCTATTACATAAGAGTCGTCACCCAGGATCGGTAGCTCTTCTGTTGCCCTCCAAAGCATACCGGCTTTGGGTTTTCGGCAATCACATTCTATCTTAAGTTCTCTAACCTCACCTTCAAAGCCACGCTCGGTGTGATGGGGACAAAAGTATATGCGGTCAAGTTTTGCGTGTTCGTAGCCCAAAAGTGTTTCAAGCTTGGCGTGAATGAAATTAAGCTGCTCAAGAGTAATAAAGCCCTTTGCAATATGGGGCTGATTTGTTATTACTATGGCAAGCCAGCCTGCATCGTTTATAAGCCGAATCGCCTTGGCGGCCCCCTTTATAAGCTCCAACTTATGATAATTAACGGCCCCTTTATTTTCCGGATCATACGTTAGCACACCGTCGCGGTCAAAAAAAACGGCTGGACGCTTGACAGAAAAGTTCATCCGTTCAACAAGACCGCTTTTTATATCTTCATTGACCATCTCATAACGGCCAACTGTGCCCATATCACGTAAATATTCAGGTGTATTATACGCATATACAGAGCACCCATTATTTATCATTCTTGGAAAGACATCTGAGATGAAATCTTGTTCTATGCCTGGTTCTATATAGTCAAAAACACCGCTGGAGAAACAGTACACCGCAGCAGGAACAAGATTGCGATAAAATCCTGGAACCCTTTTTTTACGGGGTAAAATTTCCAGTATTCGTCCGTTCTCATCTGTCTTTAAAAGGTCCGATTCATGTGGGTGGTCGTTCGGGTGCGCAATCACCGTTACTGTTGCCCCTTTATCACGGTGAAAATCAAGAATTCTGGTAAGGTCCATCTCAACAACTACATCAGCGTAGAGAACAAAAAAATAGTTACCCCAGAGAAAGTTCTTTGCTGCTGTCAATCCTCCGGCAGTACCTAAGGGTTTATCTTCGACAAAGAAGCTAAGCTTGATGCCGAGTTTGTCAGCTTCCGGTTGTATTTTCTCTCGCAGTACATCAGCCAGGAAGCCAGCAAAGACGGCTACTTCCTTCACACAATATCGCGAAAGAAGCCGCAACTGACGAAGTACAATCGGCTCATTTGCTACCAGCACGATAGCTTTGGGAATCAGATCGCCGGTTAAACTACGGATTCTTGCCCCTTTTCCACCAGCTATTATCGCTGCTTTTATCCCAGACAGACCAGCTTACTCCTTGCCTAAGATCTTCCGAACAGTTATACGAATTGACTCTGTGGAATTATAAATATATTTATAGCCAAGCTTTTGTATCTTGCTAATATCGTATTCGAAATAGGGCACATCTCCAGGCCACCCAACCTTTCCACCGCTGTATTCTATTGGAATCCCAGATAGGCTCATTTCTTCTGTAACGATGGCTACTATTTCGCGTACTGATGTTAAATGTTCGTTACTGACGTGATAGACTGCAAATGGTTCTTCTGCTTTGTCAAAAACAATTAAGATCGCCTTGATCACGTCTTTAACATAAAGGTAGGGTTTTGTCTGTGTGCCATCTCCTAACACCATAAGATGGCTTGGATCTCGCCTAAGCTGTATGATAAAGTCGTGGACGACACCGTGCGTGCACCTCTCACCTACAACGTTGGGAAAGCGAAGTATCCAGGCCTTAAAGCCGTAGTTTTTAACAAAAACAGATATGTACGCCTCGGCAGCTAACTTGCTTGCACCGTAAAATGATATGGGTTTTACTGGGCCGTAATCTTCGTTAAGTACCTGCTTAGCGTCGCCGAAGATTGCAGAAGTACTTGCGAAGAAAATATTCTTTACTTTATGTGCCAGCATTGCCTCAAGTATCTCATAAGTAGTCAGAAAGTTCAGTTGTAAATCGATTTTATGATTTTGGCTACCTTGTTGAATATCAGAGTTGGCAGCTAGGTGAAAAACCGTGTCAAATTTTGCCTCGGAAAATAATGCGTTAATTTTCGCTTTGTCCAGAACGTCGAACCTGGACAAATGAAACTGCTTGTTCACCTTAAGATGCTCAATGTTCTCTTCCCTACCAAGATAAAAGTTATCAACGCACCATACCTCATAGCCACGCTCTGTTAGCGCATCACATAAATGACTTCCTATAAATCCCGCGCCCCCGGTAACCAAAACTCGCATTACGAATTCCTTTGGTTTTAAAGACTTTTGGGTGGAATATTAAGACCAAAACGGTACTTCATAAAACAACGTAGGTACGCTTTACCACTACGCCATCTACTGAGCGTTACTTCGCCGGTACGGAGTTTATATGATATCGGAATTTCTTTGTACCTGTACCCTGCCAGATTGGAACGGATAATGATTTCAGATGGAAACGAATAATTTGTCTCCCAGTTTATTGAGTAAATAAGTTCTCTTCTAAAGCCGAACATACCAGTGGTAACATCATGAGTCGGGATTCCATATAGCGCCCGCACGATAAAAGCAAAAGCACGATTCACCCATAAATTTGTCCAAGGCATAGTCTTCAGAATGTGCGGTGTCCCCAGCCTGCTACCTGAAACAAGGTCATACTCCCCTTCGACCATAAGGTCGATAAATTCAGGAATCTTATCAATCGGATAGGTATTATCGCAGTCTGCTGTGATGATGTAATCACCCGCTGCTGATAGAATGGCTGTACGCAAGGCGATTCCATGCCCCTGCGGCGGCTGGATAATAACTTTTACTCCTAAATTCTCAGCGACCGCGGCAGTATTATCATTACTGCTGTCAACTATCAATATTTCTGTATCATACTCTTCGGTGTGCTTTCTTATATCAGCCACAACTAATGGTAAAGCCAATTCTTCGTTAAAGGTTGGCAATACTATAGAAACCCGCAGTTTTTTCATCGTTTTGCTTTGTTCCGGGGCAAGGAATTATAATTGTTTCCCTAAGCAGTCAGCCCTGAAAAAGTTGATTAAATTCGATTTTGAGTAACGACTGTCAGCATAACTAAACAATAGGAACAATTGACTACCTTTGTAATTATATCCTCCATAGCTGCGTTCAACACAAATCTATTCGGCCTTAAATGAACCTATACAAGCAACCTCAGCAGCATGAATGCTGTAGAGCTTGTTTATATCGTTACACTCTTGGTAAAGAAGCTGATATGATAGGCTAAACAACTTTTCAAATTCGCTAAGCCGATCCAACTGCAGCTTCCGCTGCCCAGATAGGTTTTAAAGCTGCCTTCTCGTCCGTCTGTACTGTTATATGTGAGCATATCGGCCATGCATCACCAACGCCTGTTTGCCTTTACGAAGATAGCGTTGGCTGTGCTTGATACTGCATTCAGCAGCTTTTGTGACCAGCTTTTCACGCATCCTGTGATAAGGCTTAGCAGCGGTTTGAAAAATTATTGCTCTCTCTTGCACCGTGCTATAAACAGAAAGCTTCTTTAATTCTGTCCTTTTCGGTGTCCCTATTTTTTAAGCCCGTACTTGTTCGAGACTTTAGGTGAATAATAGGCTTTGATTATCTTTTGGTTTTGGTCTCATAAAAATCCATTGTTAGCGTACTTTTTGGAGGTTCCAAGTCTTTACATACAAAAAATTTAAATTATGCTTCAAGGCCGACTAAGTATAAGGTTGTCTTAATGAAGCTCTCCGACCAAAGGTCGGAGAGCTTCACTTCTTGGCTACACAGAAAATAGATAGGCCAAAAGGGAATTTAAAGCCGGATAATATGAGCCTATTTTCCAAGAAAAGGATTTGAGTAAGAAATCCATTAAGCAAATTAGGCAGCAGTATTAGATCTGACTTTGGTTTCACTTTATTCTTTGGCAGCAACTTTTTCATAAGCCGTATAACTAAAGCCAAGGGAAAAAGAATTGTATTTCTATAGGTTATACTTTCGATTGAGAAACCGGAATTTCTAAGTTTCAGTTTTACTTCCTTAGTAGTGTATCTATGCCTTGTATGTACAGCTTTGTCGTGTTCACTTTTTAAAAAACCATAGGCTGGTAGATTTAGCATCAATCTCCCGCTTTTACACAATACTCGGTGAAGCTCTTCTAATGCCTTCGTATCATTAACGCTTAAGTGGTATAGAACATCTAAACTAATGATAAGATCAAAGAAATTATTATCAAATGGGATATCGCAAATTGAGCCCTGGACTATATTATTTAATTTGCGGAGTTTGCAAAATTTGATAGCTTCCTCAGATATGTCTAATCCATAAGTCTTATATGCCCGCAATCCGCTTAATACACCGCCAGTACCACAACCAGCATCTAATATATTAAAATTGTCTCCTTTAAAAGACGTAAATTTATCAACACAACAAAAAACCAGATCTCTTAAACCTACATACCACCAAAAGCTATCCTCCATGTTATAAAGGGTCGTGTATTCTTCTTTCTCCATATGTTACACTATCCAAATAAAATTCTGTTATAGTCTGGCATATATATTTGATGTTATTCTCTGTAAGTTCAGGGTACATAGGCAACGATAGAATTTCCATAGCATATCTTTCGGCGACAGGGAAATTACATTTTTTGTAGCCTAAATCTCTATAGGCTTGCTGGAAATGGATAGGCATAGGGTAATGGACGTTTGTAACAATGCCTTTATTCTTTAACCACTGTCGCATTTCATCTCTGTTCTGTAACCTCACGACATATAGATGGAATACATGCTTGGTATAGTTCATTTCAATAGGGGTTATTACTGGGCTGTTTTTAAGTAAGTCATTATAAAAGTTAGCATGTTTGCGTCTTATTTTATTCCATTGATCTAAATATTTAAGTTTAACTCTTAGGATTGCCCCTTGGATTTCATCGAGCCTGCTATTAAATCCCTTTATTAAATTGCAATATTTTGTCTCTTCGCCATAGTTTCTAAGCATACGTAATTTCTTTGCTATCTCATCATCGTTAGTTACCACTATGCCACCATCACCGTATGCACTTAAATTCTTGGTGGGATAGAAGCTAAAGCACCCTGCGTCCCCTAATGAACCGACTTTTTTATCCTTATATTCTGCTCCATGGGCCTGACAAGCATCTTCTATAACTTTCAAATCATATTTTTGAGCTATTTTTAGGATGCGGTCCATATCTGCAGGATGGCCGTAAAGATGAACAGGAATCACCACCTTAGCTTTTATGGCATGAGAGGATTTCTCAAGATATTCCTCCAATTTTTCTGGGTCCATAGTATATGTATCAGGATCAATATCAACAAATGCTGGCCTTGCATTAGCAAAGCTAATAGCTGATACCGTGGGCACAGCTGTATTAGGGACAGTAATAACCTCATCGCCTGAATCCACACCGTAAGCAACCAAGGATAAATGTAAGGCTTCGGTACCAGAACCAACACCTATTGCATACTTTACTCCGCAGTACCTTGCAAATTCCTCCTCAAAGGCGGCTATTTCCTGTCCTTGAATAAACCAGCCACTATTTAAGACATGAGAAATAGCGTAGTTTATTTCTTCTCTAATTCCATTGTATTGCTTTGCTAAATCTACGGATGGTATCTGTATCATATCTACCAGTAATACTGCTTATGGTGTGTATAATAGTTAATCGTATTTTTCAATCCATTTTCCAGATTTGTTTCTGGTTCCCAACCGACAATTTTTTTAATTTTGCTAATATCTGAATAGTAATTGCCTGGTTCTTGGGCAGCGCGTTCCGGAGTAAAGGGAGCAAACTCCCAGCCGCTACTTTTTGTAACATCGATTATAGCTTTAGCCAACTCCAAAAAGCTTGAAGGTTGATTATGGCCTACATTAAAAGCTTCTCCATAGGCATTCTTGCATTTGGCACACATGAGTATTGCGTTGACGGCATCTTCGACATAGAGAAAATCTCTCAGGATTGATCCATCTCCAAAGACTTTTATCTTTTCATTATCTATTGCTAAGCGAATAAACCAATTTGCTACGCCAAAACGACTATGTTTCATTTGTGCTCTTTCGCCATATATGTTAGTCAGCCTTAGTGTCACAGATCGCACACCGTGATTGTCATTATAAATTTTAAATAGTTTCTGGGCCGTGAGGCTTGAAAGCTCATAAACGCCTTTTGGATTAATTGGCGAGTCCTCGGTAACAGGCAACTTTGTTGCTTTTCCATATTCGCCACGTGTGCCAGTATAAATAAGTTTTGCATCTTTATTAAATTTCCTGCATGCTTCTAAAAGTACTGCTGAGCCTTTGATATTTATATCTATATCTGGGAACGGATTATTAAGACTTAACACATGGTCGTTTTGTCCTGCAAGATGAAAAATGTAATCCTTATCGCGAGAAATATAATTCATACTGTTTTGATCTGTGACATCACTAAAATTTATGTTTACCTTATCCCTAATTGGGTGTATATTAAACATGTTTCCTCCGAGCCCCTCAATCATTGCATCAAGCAATGTAACTTCTGCGCCTAATTCAACCAGCTTTATTGCAAGATTGCTTCCTATGAAACCCAATCCACCAGTAATAAGGACTTTTTTATCTTTAAAGTGATTGGTTTCAGCTAATTGAATCATGGTTTACTTTCCTTTCTCAAAAACTTCACGAATAACAAATTGTGGTGTCTGGTTGTGACTTAGCAGTAGGTGTCCGAGATACTCACCTATGAGTCCTAACATAAGCATCTGAATACCTGAGAAAATCATCACTACAATAATTAAAGAGGGCCAACCAATGGGAATCTCAGGATGCAACATCTTTTCAATTATTACATAAATACTCATGATTGTTCCAAGACAGCTAAAAATGAGCCCAAGTAAAGAACTTGTTCGCAAAGGCATTATGGAAAAATTTATGAACATATTAAGCCATAATCTGATTAGTTTCTTTAACGTATAGCCGGAGTGTCCCTCCTCCCTTTTACCATGATGAACCTCGATTTTGCCAATATTTCTGGTGCACCTCAATGCCAAACCATCAATATATGGATATGGGCCCTTATATTTAATGATTTCTTGCACAGCAAATCGGCTGAAGCATTTGAAACTCGATAGGTACAAATCCTTGGGTTTGCCCAGCATAAAATTGGAAACCCAGTTATTAAATCTACTCCCTATATTTCTAAGCCAATGGTGTTGTTTTTGCTTATAGTAGCTGTACACTATATCATATTGGTTGTCATGGGCCTCTTTAATTAATCTTGGGGTTTCTTCAGGTGGATTCTGAAAATCATCATCCATGATTACTATATAGTCCCCATCTGCATAATTTAGGCCGGCCATAACAGCATTATGTTCGCCAAAATTTTTGGAAAGGCTAAGGTATGTGATTATGGAGGGGTACTTTTTAAACAATTCATGACATACCTCATGACTATTATCTGGGCTGCCATCATTAACTAGTACAATTTGCAAATTTTTAGAACCTAAGATGGTTATCAGCTTTTCTACCAAATCATCAATTGTCTTGGCACCATTATAGACAGGAATAAGAACTGAGATGTGCATCTGCTTATAATCTTTTATGTTTTTAGATGGTGCATTTATCATTCTTCTTCCCTGAGTTTTTTTATGTCTTTTCCGGAAGTTTAGTTTGTAGTCTTCAACACATCTTGTTTATTAGCCACTTTAACCGTGTACTCGATGGAGCAAAAAAATTGAGTTTTCTATATAGAAGGAGTTTCAATTTAAATTCCATTGGCATATCAGATGTGATAATGGTCCATAGTTGTGGATTTTTCTCTGCTAACAACTTATAGAAAGATTCTATCTCCTCAAAAAAATCCTCATCCTCTATTTCAGAAATGAGCCGCTTAGTTTGCTCTTGTTTTATCACATCAATAAATTTTAACATTCGCTTTGCTCTAAAAGTTATTATCTCCTTATTAAAATTTAATAACCCCCCATAAGTTTGATTGTTGTGCTGACGATAACAATACAATCTCTCATTAGCATGAAATATTCTTCGAGCATATTTCTTTATGATTAGAGAAAACCACACGTCTTCAAAAGGAAGGTCTTGAGGCATAGGAAAAATTATGTCACCAATATGTCTTGGGAATGACCAAGCACATCTTGGGATGCTTTTTAGATACTTAAGACAGTATGTAAAATCCTTGTGTATAATGGATCTGTCAATCCAATAGCTTCCGATTAATCTTAGGCCACTTGTGATTACATAGCTATCATGGCAAAGGGCATCATAGTCAGCCATTATATTAAGGTAATCGAAAAACTTTAAATCAAGCATATCATCTGCATCAATGCACTTTACAATTTTACCATTAGTCAGTGTGTATCCATAATTTAGGCCAGCAATTTTACCAATGTCTTTATTTTCACACACTTTTATACGTGAATCTTTTTTTTCGATTTCCTTCAGTATAGTTAAGGTATTATCCGCAGAATGATCCTCAACTACGATTAACTCCCAATCCTTATAGTCTGCTTTGAGAAATGGAGTTATAGCATCATTTATATATAGTGATGCATTTTTGGCAGGCATAATAAAACTTATCATATGTTAATACTAAGGCAATATTTAATAGATTTAGAGAAAAGATTAATTTTCCAGTATTTCTCTAAAATTTGAGGAATTTACTAATTGTTCATAAATTGGTAAGCGATAGTGTCGTAATGTTTCTTCCTGCATAGATATTGTTTTTCTTACTGTTGTCTTTACGATTTAATCCCTGTTCAGAATAATTGTTTACAATTTTGGGTCTGTGGCCATAGTCTTTTTTAAGCCACTTAAGTTATTTTTCACTTAAAAATTAATAAAGAAATCTAACTGGAAAAATCCTTATCTTAGAGCCTGCTACTTAATATCTGCCGGTTTCGGAGCGTATCCTATATGGCTATCGCGAGTGGAGATTATGAATTGATTGATTACTATTACTAAGCGCTTTCACATAGATGGTTATGATTTTATTGCCAACATGTCAAAATTATACTTATTAAAGTGAAGTAGATTGGTTCTCTCAAAGTTTTGTTCCTTGAACCACTGCTCCACTTCTTCTGGATAATGTGTATGACGGTATTTGGGAGAATAGGTATCAAAAAGACCTATCATCCTATCATCTGTGCTTAAATAAGAATATGGACATGAACTATTGTGTTTTGACTTTACCTTGCTCCAAAGATTGAACAATGGGAGTGAGATCTTTAAAACTTGCCACAATATAAAGGGGGGTATCCTGGAAGTGAAAAAACGCACAAAGTTCAGCACCATGGTATAAATAAAGCACCTCTTAGGATAAAGCCATAGATAAAAACGACCTTGCTTTTTCAAAAGATGCATTAACGCTTGGGCTGATAACTTTGTATTTGGGCTATGGTGCAGGACGCCAGCTGCGTAAATGATATCGATAGACTCATCCACAAGGGGAGGAGTCATAACATTTCCCTGGATAAACAAAACATTATTCTTGTCGCTAGACTCCTTATAAGCTAAATCAATACTTTCACTTATTTCCAATGATATTACATTATCCGATAGTTTAGCAAAGGCCGAGGTTGTCCATCCATGACCGGAGCCGGCATCCAAGATTATCATATTGCGCATGTGTTCGTTTTTAACCAGTAACTGCTTTTCTAAATTGTTAAGCATCTCTTCTCTGGTCAGCCCCCAGACAGTGCTTTTACTTTTGAGCATCTTCCATTCATAGCTGAAACTTGTATGGGCATGTCTTACCCTGGCCTCAAGTGTTGGTGGCTGAAGGTTGACACCCAATTTGCATAAAATATCTTTGAATTTAAGAAAATACGCTTTGTAAGGTCGTGCTTCTATATTCACGGTTCGGATAATGTTTCCGATGATAGGATAGAAGTGTCCACATTGGCATAACAAGATACCATCACGTTTGTAGCTGAGCTGAACATTTGCCTGCGGTTTCATCACTCCTTTTCCTGTTTCGTCGAAGAAGATTAATTCCATTGTGCTTCTGCCGCAGTTAAGGCACTTAACGTATTTTATCAGCTCTAAATTCATCTGATTTAATTCTACTGTAACAACATAGGTTATAGCACTTAATCAATGAAGCACCGATACCACATTTCAACGTTCAGAAGAGGCCAAATCCGGTTAGCCATAGGCTGGCGACCCTCGAAGTGGGTTCTTAATAGCTTGTTAACCTTTTCCCAATCGAAGATACCTCTCTTCTTAATATTCTTCATCTCCAGCATATCTGTGACCCAAGGCCTCAATGGACCTTTGAACCATTCATCAAGAGGAGTAGAAAAGCCTTTTTTGTCCTTTCGATAAACGATATCAGACGGCAGTAAATGCTCAACTGCTTTTCGTTCCAGATATTTTGTCTCTCCCCGGTGGATCTTGAAGTCGGAGGGCAACTTAGCTACAAACTCAACAATCCGGTGGTCACATAATGGAACTCGCGACTCGATTGATACCGCCATACTCATCCGATCCTCCAGTTGGAGTAAGCCTTGCAGGAAGTATTTAACGTCATGGTACTGCTGTTGTTCAAGTAAGGTCCCTCCATTTGCACCCCATAAAGTTGGTGAAGCATCCAGGTTGTTTGCCTGCAAGAATTCCTGCGATACCAAATCCTGCGTTTGGAAGTGGGCAATTCTTCTCAGAATCCCACCCAAGAGAAATCTCATCGTAAATCTTCCACGTAGGCCGGCAACATTCCATACGAAATCCCTCAGATTTTCTACCTGACCTCGAAGAATCTTCCTTAGTTTATCTCTAAAAAATGCAGTATAATGCCAGATATATCCCACAAAGAGTTCATCTCCTCCTTGACCACCCAAAATAACTTTCACTCCATTATCTTTTACCATTTCGTTTAGCTTGAGCTGAGGATAGACAGGCCCACCAATCACGGGTTCATCTAACAACCAAACAATCCTTTCCAAATACTCAGGTAAGTCGTGATGGGTAACTACTTGCACAAAATGTTCTGTTTGCAAATGGTCCTTTACTATATTGCTCCAACGTCTCTCATCGAAGTTACCTTCATTGAAGCCTATACTAAAGGTCTTCAGACTGTTGAGGTTGTCCCGTGCGATAGCTGATACCGAACTTGAGTCAAGCCCGCCACTTAAATGTGCACCAACAGGAACATCACTACGCAGTCTAAGCTTCACAGAGTCTACAAGTAATTCTCTTAATTCGTCTTCTAAATCTTTTTCCGGCCGATGATGATTGTCTGATCCATCAAACGTTACATCCCAGTATTTCACACAACTTAATCCTTTCGTGGTTACGTATCCTCGCCAGCCTGGCATAAGCTTCTTGATATTTTTAAACCATGTCTTGTCCCCCAGTGTATACGAAAAGTGGAGATACTCAAAGATAGCTTCGTTGTTTGGCTTGGCATATATTCCGGGAACCTCCAGTAGCGCCTTGATTTCAGATGCAAAGAAAAAACATGTGTCATCTATATAATAGTAGAAGGGTTTGATCCCCAATCGGTCACGTGCCACAAATAGCTTTTGATTTTGCTTATCCCAGATAGCGGTTGCAAACATCCCAATGAATTTTTCGACGCAACGTTCCTGCCAACAGTCATAGGCGTTTAAGATTACTTCTGTATCTGAGTTAGAAAAGAAACGATACCCCATGTTTTTGAGCTCATCTCTAAGCTCAAGGTAATTGTATATTTCGCCGTTGTGAACAATAACAAGCCGACCATCCAGAGATTCCATAGGTTGGTGTGCGAGATCGCTCAGATCAATAATTGACAGCCGTCGATGACCTAAACCTATTGAACCATCCACGAAGACTCCTTCATCATCGGGTCCTCGATGGTGCATCTTTCCTATCATTTTATCGATCACGCTTCGATCGACAAAATTCGTTCTATCATAATAATAGATTCCAGCTATTCCACACATTTAATAATTTTTCCTTTTTATCTTGCCTTAGGTGTTTATAAGCTAACTATTATCTCGACATTTACTGAACCAGCAGGACAAACACTTACCTTTCCGAGGATAAATACCACCTGAGAGTCTTACAGAACAACGTCCATTTTTTCCTGCTGTCCTCTTCTGTATCTGTCTTATTCAATAGTACTTTAAATCCTTGATATGCTGTGCGCAATAGAAGCCCAGAGAAAAAGATCAGTTTGAGCACTGATTGTTTGGCTCTGCAAAAATATTTTGTATAGTAAATGTGTT
>Ga0307430_1000906_pt1 | contig 23382 bp, 15 predicted proteins | sample SalMarWE160130MG_FD_202159 | JGI IMG/M metagenome (GOLD analysis project Ga0307430, IMG submission 202159) | Salt marsh sediment microbial communities from the Plum Island Ecosystem LTER, Massachusetts, United States - WE1603-130 | ecosystem: Environmental > Aquatic > Marine > Intertidal zone >...
CCTCCCCCAGGTCGCTGTAGGCCAGACCGAGGTTGCCCAGATGGTTGCCTTCCCCGCGCCGGTCGCCGGTCTCCCGCGATATCTGCAGCGCCTGCTCGAAAGTTCCGATCGCTCGCGCCACCTCCCCCAGACCGCTGTAGGCATTGCCGAGGTTGCCCAGATGGTTGCCTTCCCCGCGCTGGTCGCCGATCTCCCGCGATATCTGCAGCGCCTGCTCGAAAGTTCCGATCGCCCGCGCCACCTCCCCCAGGTCGCTGTAGGCATTGCCGAGGTTGCCCAGATGGTTGCCTTCCCCGCGCCGGTCGCCGGTCTCCCGCGATATCTGCAGCGCCTGCTCGTGGTACTTGATCGCCCGCGCCACCTCCCCCAGGCTGTGGTGCAGGATGCCCAGTTTGCTCATCAAGTCGCCGCGGGCGCGGCGGATTTCCGGCTCCTCTCCCACGTATTCGTCCAGCAGGCCGCGCAGCAGAGCGATGCGCTCCCGCTTTTGCCCCAGCGCCAGGTCTACCTGCTCCACGTCGCCCACCGCGTACGCCTGCCGGGTCGTCTCCACCAGGACCGGCCCCGGTGTGATAAACTCGTAGAAGCCGCTGTGCCAGTCGAAGAAGTCGGGCGCGTGCTCCATCATCAGGCGCAGCAGGTACTCCGGCACCCATAGGAGCAGCGGCCGCGCCAGTTTGCGGTAGGCGGCGCGCCGCCAGTTAAGTTGGCGCAGGAACCAGTCGGGGTCGGCCGAGGGGGCCAGCACGTCCAGTCCCTCCACTGAAAGCACGGCGTCGGCCGGGGCACTTTCGGCGACGCGAGCGATCTGCTCGTAGGGCGGCTCGCCCAGCGAAAGCGTCAGAACGACGAGCGGGCGGGACAGGCTGGCGCGCAGGTCGGCCATGATCTGGCGTCGCAAGACCACGGTATTCGCGCGCGCCACGTAGAGCGCAAAGCCGCCCGCCACGCGCAGCGCCCGCTTGAGCGCCGCCAGTTCGGTCTGGCTCTCGGCGTCGAGGTCAGGGGGCGTCTCTCTGCTCACGGCTGCTCCAATCGAAAGTAGTCCCGGAATAGCGGCGCGGCGGCCACGGCGGGATGGATGTCCATCCAGCGCTCGCCATTGACGTAGGGCAGCACTAACCGGTTGTACATCAGCCGCGAGAGGGCCGCGCTGCCGGGCCGGCGGCGTTCCCGGTGCACCTGGGCCAGCAACTGCAGGTCTTCCCGGTGGATCAGCCGCTCGTACTCGCGCACCATCTTGACGCTGGCCCGTCGCGCGCTTTCCCCGTCAATGTGCTCGTCGGTGTAGTCGCAGGCGAAGCGGATCAGGCGCATCAGGTCGCGCACGACGCCGCCGCAGGCCACGACCAACTGGCGCAGCGTCTCGGTCCGGTCGAAGACCGCGTCCACGTCCATGCGCCGGGCGACGACATCAAACAGCAGGTCGCGCCCCGCCGCGCAGGGGGTCTGGCCGTCGTCCTCGGTGATTTTGACCATGGGGATCACGTCCACATTGGTGAAGGCGGCCCCCAGGTTGCGGTCGTAGAGCAGCGAGATGGGCACGGTGTAGACGACGTGGCAGTTCAGCGATTTGAGTTGCTCGGCGTGCTCGACGAACAGCAGGCTGTGGTTGGTCTGGCCGCTCTCCAGCACGGTCAGGTTCATCTTCTCCAGGCTGTCCACGATGACCACCAACCCCTTGTAGCCCTTCTTGACCGCCTGGACGGTGACGTCGTCTGTCAACTCGTTGAGCCGCTCCATCAGCACCGGCAGGCGGCGCTCCAACTTGCGGCGCGTCTCGGTACGGGCGCTGCCCCCGCTGTGCATCTGGCCGGTGATGGCGGCCATCATGCGGGCGAAGAGGGGCATCTCCACGTTGAGGCCCACGCCGTACTCCGTCTTGAGCGTCAGGTCCATGTCGCGCCGCTGCTCTTTGGTCAGCACCGTCTCGGCGAACCAGTCGCCGATGGCCTCGACCAGCCTGTCGGAGATACGGAGTTTGTGAGCGCGGGCGGTCTCGTCCAGGCCACGGGCGACGGCCACCAGCACGTCCAGGTACTCCACGTCGGCCAGGTCGAGCGTCTCCTCGACGTCCAGGTAGACGGTGAAGAAGCCAGCCTGGTCGAGCAGCCCTTGCAAACACTTGAGTTCGGTGGACTTGCCGGAGTCCCGGTGTCCCGTGACCAGTTGGCGGTGCCAGGTGGTAGCCGGGGTGCGGCGGACGCGGCGGGCGATGAGCACCGGCAGACACTCGTCGCCGCGCGCGCTGTTCAGGTTCACGTAGCGTGGGTCGCCAGGCTCCAGGGGCACGTCGGGGTCAACCGCGCCGTAGGCCGCGTCCACTGTGCGTGGTAAAGGCTGAGGGTCGCTCATTGTCCACCTCCGGGAAAAGCAATTGGTTGATGGTATTGTACAGCAAAAGGAAAGGGGGGACAAGAGTGACCTCTCCCCCAGCCCCTCCCCGATGCGGGGAGGGGAGCCTCACCGCTCCCCCTTCCCTGGTAGGGAAGGGGGCCGGGGGGTTAGGTCGGTTGCCCGCCGCCTTCCTTGTGCTATAATATATCGCGTTGCGCCAACCCCACGCGGAGGTGAACCAGGATGAGCCACACAGAGCACCGCACAGAGCACAGGAAATGGCCGCGTGTTTTGACCTGGATTCCGGCTGGACTGGCGGCAGTGGCGCTCATCTTGGGCGCGCTGGGCGGCTGTGGCAGCGAGACGGCGGAGGCAACTCCTACGCCGAACCGCACCCCTCCGCCTCCTGCGCCAACGGCCACTCTGCCCCCCACCCTCATTCCGCTGCCCACATCCACCCCGACCCCCGAGTTCACTCCTACTCCGACGCCGTGGCCCCCAAACGTCAACCCTCTCACCGGCGAGGTGATGTCCGACCCCAGTGCGCTGGAGCGGGTGCCGGTGGCGATCAAGATCTCCAACTGGCCACCCGTCGTACGGCCCCAGACGGGCATCAACAGCGCCGACCTGATCTTCGAGCACTACAACGAGGGTTGGTTTGCCACCCGTTGGACTGCCATCTACCTGGGCCAGGACCCAGAACGGGTGGGTTCCTGCCGCAGCGGTCGCCTGATTGACCTGGAGATCCCGGCGATCTACAAGGCGGTGCTGGCCTGCTCCGGCTTCAGTAACGGCGTGCTGGCGCTGGTCAAGGACTCGGACATCTATCCCGACTGGGTGGCCTCGCCCAGCGTCGGCGTTGGTGCGCCGGTCTTTTACCGCGACTTCAGCCGCGATGTGCCCCTGGAACACACGATGTTCACCAGCCCGGCGCTGGTGCGCGACTGGGCGGCGGAGCGCGGCGTCAGCGGGCGGCAAGAACTGGAGGGGGTGGTCTTCTCCGAGGAGCCAGCAGTCGAGGGAGAACCTGCGATGACCATCAAGATCCCCTGGCACTGTCTCGACGCTGAGTGGCGCTACGACGAGACCAGCGGTCGCTACCTGCGCTGGACCGATGGCGCTCCGCACAGCGACGCGCTCACCGGCGAGCAACTCAGCGTGGCCAACGTGGTGGTGCTCTACGTGCCGCAGTGGGACACTGACATCGTCGAGGAACCGCACAGCGGCGCGCTCTCGATCCAGTTCGCGCTCTGGTACTTCAACCGCGCTATCGTGTTCCGCGACGGACAGCGCGTTGACGCTTTCTGGCAGCGCTGGGAGCGGGAGGATATGCTGACGCTGACGGACGAGGATGGCAGCCCGATCCCGTTGAAGGTCGGCAACACTTTCTTCGAGGTCATCCCGACCGAGGAGCGGGAGATCGAGATCACCGTTGAGCCGTAGTAAGGGGGAACCAACCCTTTGAGCATACATACCCCGCGTTTCCACGGGCACGCTGACGCTGGAATTGCCGGTGCAGAAACCTGACGTGGTCGTGCCGGTGATCGAACTGTTTCTGAAGCGGTGAGCGGAGGCCTGCGCGTCACCCCCACCACAGGGAACTATTGACAAACTGCGGGACTCGCTGTATAATGCTGTTAACGCTAACGGTAACGCTAACGGTGATGACAAGCCAATGACCCACCGCATTACTATGGCCGACGTTGCCCACGAGGCTGGTGTCTCATTGATGACTATCTCGCGGGTGGTCAACAACAAGGGGGAAGTCAGCCCGGCCACACGCCAGCGTGTCCTGGACGTCATCGAGCGGTTAGGCTATCGTCCCAGCGGTATTGCGCGCAGTCTGGCCACGCAACGCACCGGCACCCTCGGTCTGGTGGTGCCTGACAACGCTAATCCCTTCTTCTCCGATGTGGCACGTGGCGCGGAGCGCGTGGCCTACGCCGAGGGCTACAACGTATTCCTTTGCAACACCGAAGAGGACGCGCATCACGAGTTGGCCGTGTTGCAATCGCTGGAAGAGAAGCGGGTGGATGGCATCATTCTGTGCAGTTCGCGGCTCGACGATCGCGAGTTGCGCACAGTGGTAGCCCGTCACTCCGCAGTCGTGCTGGTCAACCGGCGGCTGGAACCGGCAGACAAAGAAAACAGAGTGGGTATAGTGATGCTAGACGATGTGGCCAGCGGTCGCATGGTCACGCAACACCTGCTGGACAGTGGCCATAGGGCGGTGGGCTTCCTGGCGGGCCCGCTGGCCTCCCGCAGCGGTCACCAGCGGGCCGCAGGCTACCGCGCTGCCCTGGCTGCCGCCGGTCTGCCGTACAATCCCACGTGGACGATCCCCTGTCCCGCCGACGTAGATGGTGGCCACCAGGCCGCCAGAGACCTGCTGGCGGCCTATCTCGAACTGACGGCCCTCTTTTGCTACAACGACCTGGTCGCCGTTGGTGCGCTGCAAGCGTGTGCCGACCTGGGCCACCGGGTGCCCGACGACGTGGCCGTCGTCGGCTTTGACGACATACCGTTGGCCGCCCTGGTCACCCCGCCGCTGACCACCTGCCGCGTGCCTCGTTACGATCTAGGCGTCCAGGCCATGCGATTGCTGCTGGATCAGATCAACGGTCGTCCCGGTGAGTGTACAGATATTGTGCTGCGACCGGAACTGGTCGTCCGCGCCAGTGCGCCGTAGATTAGAGCCTGAGTTGATGATATCGGGGGTGGAACCATGACGTATCCCAAATGGCACTTACCTGCAAACCGATACTTTGACCCCAATCCGGCGCAACGGCGCATCGCGATGAGGCTGTACGAGTCGGTGGCCGACCTGCCCCTCATCTGCCCGCACGGGCACGTGGATCCCTGTCTCTTCGCCGACGAGAACGCCACCTTCGGCACGCCCACCGAGTTGTTGATCATCCCTGATCATTACGTCTTCCGCATGCTCTACTCTCAGGGCATTCCACTGGAGGCCTTGGGCATCCCCCGTGTTGACGGCGGCCCGGTGGAGCAGGATCATCGCAGGATCTGGCAGATTTTCGGCGAGAACTTTTACCTCTTTCGCGGCACGCCCAGTGGCATCTGGCTGTCCAACGAACTGCACGAGGTTTTCGGCGTCGAAGAGAAGTTAACGAGGGCGACGGCCCAGGCCATCTATGACCAAATCGCGGAGAGATTGGCCACGCCCGAATTCCGTCCCCGTGCCCTGTTCGAGCGGTTCAATATCGAGGTACTCTGCACCACCGACGCCGCTGCCGATCCGCTGCTCCACCACCAGGCCATCCGAGATTCCGGTTGGAAAGGGGACATTCGGCCCACCTTTCGCCCCGATGACGTGGTACATCTGTTGAGACCAGGCTGGCGGAAAAACATAAACGCGCTGAGCGAACTCACAGGGGTTGACGTTAACTCCTATCCAGTCTTGATCGAGGCGCTGGAAAACCGCCGGGCCTTCTTCAAGGCGATGGGGGCGGTCGCAACCGACCACGATGCGACCACGCTACTGACTGCTGAGCTATCCCCTCGCGAGGCGGACCAGATTTTCCAGCGTGCGTTGAAAGGCCAGGCCACCGCCGAGGATGCAACGCGCTTTTTCGCTCACATGTTGATGGAGAGCGCGCGAATGAGCATCGAGGATGGGTTGGTGATGCAGGTACATTTTGGCTCGTATCGCAACCACAATCAGCCGCTCTTTGATTGCTGGGGACCCGACATGGGGTGCGATATCCCCATACAGGCCGAGTTTACACGCAATCTCCGGCCGTTGCTGAACAAGTATGGCAACGATCCTCGCCTGACCTTGATCGTCTTCACGCTGGACGAATCCACCTATACCCGCGAACTGGCCCCCCTGGCGGGGCACTATCCGGCTATGAAACTTGGCCCGGCCTGGTGGTTCCACGACAGCATCAACGGCATGACCCGCTATCGGGAGCAGGTGACCGAGACGGCTGGCCTGTACAACACAGTGGGCTTTAACGACGACACGCGCGCCTTCCCCTCGATCCCCGCTCGCCACGACCTTTCGCGCCGGGTGGACGCGAACTGGATCGCGGGGCTGGTCGTGCGGGGCATGGTGGACATGGACGATGCCCGGGAGATGATTCAAGACACAGCCTACCGGTTGGCCAAGCGGGCTTATAAACTCGAAGACAAATCTGGAGAATGAGGCATGGATCTGGAAAAACTGGCTGGACTAACGGCTTATCCGCGCTCGGTGGTTGAAGTGGACAGCACCACCTATTTCCTGGCCCGGAGCGGTGGGTACGCTGGCAAGCGTCTCGGCATCCTGGGGGACGGGACTGGCTTTGAGGGCACGCGCCACGATCAAAGCGGTGTGCTCCTCTGCCCCCTCACGTCCGCCAACGCCGCCGCGCTGCGCGCTCGTCTGCCCTGGCTACACCCCGTGCCACTGGGCCTGCGGACTTCGGCTGGCTTCGGCGACCGGCTGGGTCTGGCGACCCCGGGGCACGTGCGGGCTGTTCGCCAGTTCCCTGAAACTGCAAATGGCATCGCGCCGATCTTCGCTCAGCAGTCGGTGCGCGAGAACGCTCGCACTGGCCGCACCCCGCAGCAGGTGATAGACGACGCGATTTGGGGGCTCTTCCAGGAGGGCTGGCGCGATCCCTGGGGTGCCGACGCCGATCACCTCAAGACGCCCGACGTCGTGGATGCTTTCGTCGTCGCCGGGTATACCTTCTATACGATTGACCCCAGCGACCACGTGGACAACGAGGCCCACACCGCCCCACTCACCGAGGTGGAGGCAAAGGTGCAGGCACTGCCCTGGAACGCGCTAGAGGACACAGCGCCGGACGTGGGACAGCGATACCTGGGCCGTTCCTTCGACCTGGATAATATCACCCTCACGTTCGAGCGCGAGACATTGTGGCGGGCAGCGGCCAAGTACGGGGCTGCCATTGCTCACACGGCACGGATGTACCGCTACCTGGTCGAGAAGATGGGGGAATGCCCATTCGAACTGGAGGTCTCGGTAGACGAGACGGAAACCCCAACCTTGCCGGAGGAGCACCTCTTCATCGCCAGCGAACTACGCCGGCTGGGAGTGCGTTGGGTGAGCCTGGCCCCCCGCTTCGTGGGCCGCTTCGAGAAGGGAGTAGACTACATCGGCGATCTGGAGACGTTCTCGGCGGAGTTTGCTCAGCACGTGGCCGTGGCACGGGCGCTGGGACCGTACAAATTGAGCCTTCACTCGGGCTCCGATAAGTTTAGCATCTACCCCATCGTCGCCCGGCTGGCGGATGGGCTGGTGCATCTAAAGACTGCCGGCACCAGTTACCTGGAGGCTCTGAGAGCCGTGGCCCAGGTGGACCCAGCCCTGTTCCGGGAGTTCCTGGCCTTCGCCCAGGAGCGTTACGACACGGACCGGGCTACCTACCACGTCTCGGCGCAAGTGACCAACGTCCCTGCCCCAGATGCACTGAGCAATACCGATCTGCCTGGCCTGCTGGAGCAGTTCGATGCGCGGCAGGTGTTGCACGTGACGTTTGGCTCGCTGTTGGACCGGTTCGGCGACCGGCTACTTACGACGCTGCGGAGGCACGAGGAGGTTTACTACACGCTGCTGGAGTCACACTTCAGACGACACCTGTCGCCTTTCATGAGATGAGGGGGGGAATCGGCCTATGGCTCAACCAATAACCAAAGCAATCGTTCCCGCCGCGGGGCTGGGCACACGGCTTTTGCCGGCCACCAAGTCGCAGCCTAAAGAGATGCTGCCGGTGGGACGCAAGCCAGTAGTCCAATACGTGGTGGAGGAACTGCAGACCGCTGGTCTGCGCCAGATCCTCATAATCACCGGACGCCGCAAGCGGGCTATCGAAGACCACTTTGATTCGGACCCCCAGCTTGTGTTGGCGTTGGAACAGGCTGGAAGCGAGGCGATGTTAGCGGACATGGCTTATCTCGAGGGTAAGTCGCACTTTTTCTATACCCGGCAGAGCATTCCCAAGGGGCTAGGCCATGCAATTTCGCTGGGCGCCGATTTTGCGGACGGCGACGACTGTGTGGTGGCCCTGGGGGATTCCCTCATCGCCGCCGAGGATCCCGCCGCTCCGCTGCAAGCGATGATGGAGGCCCATCGCCACCTGAAGGCGGCAGCCATCGTAGCCGTGGAAAAGGTGCCTCTCGAAGAGTCCTTCCGTTACGGCATTGTCAGCATCAACGGTGCTGAGCCTCCCCCCGGCGAACCGGTGGCCATGACCAACATTGTTGAGAAGCCACCTTTGGGCACCGCCCCAACCACTATGGCTGTGGCTGCGCGCTACGTCTTCAGCCCGGCCATCTTTGAGGCCCTCAATCGCACGTTGCCCGACAAGCGGGGAGAAATCCAGCTAACCGACGCTATCAAATTGCTTATACACATGGGAGAGCCAGTTTACGCCTGGCTTCTCTCTCCTGACCAGCGTCGCTACGACGTGGGCAACTTCGAGAGCTATTTTCGTACCTTCATTGACTTTGCCCTGGCTGACGAACGGTACGGTTATCTGGTCCGGAAATACGTCAAAGCCAAAGCCTATGAACTCTGATCAACGTGAAGTTGTCTGTTCGGCGCCCGGCCGGGCCGGGATCATTGGCAACCCGACAGACATGTACGGCGGCGCAGTTCTTTCGTGCTCGGTGGGTATGCATGTGCGCGTGACCGTGACGCCTGCCCCTTCGGCAAGCTCAGGGCAGGCTCCTTCGGCAAGCCTAGGGCAGGCTCCTCACCTCGTGCTGGAAACCGGCGGACAGGAATGCCGGATCGCCAGCCGGGATGACCTGCGCCCCCGGCGCGACTGCTTCGACGTGGCCCGTGCCGTCCTCGACTACATGCGGTTGCCGCCGCTGGCCTGTCGCGTGCGCTATGAAAGCGAAATTCCCTTGCGCAGCGGACTGGCGGGGTCTACGGCACTGGTGGTGGCCTTGCTGCAAGCGCTGCTGGCCTGGCAGGGAAAATATCCTAACCCTTACCAGTTGGCCGAGAGGACCCGTTACATCGAATTGAATTACCTTAAGGTCGTATGTGGCTACCAGGACGCCTATATGTGCACGTTCGGCGGCCTGAACTACATGGACTTCCGGGGTAAGCAATTCTACCGCGAAGCCGAGGCGGAACTCTTTGCTACTATCGAACCCCTGGCTGCCTACGTCCCGCAGTTGCCCTTCGTGCTGGGCTTTACCGGTGTGCGGCATGCCTCCGGCGCAGTCCACAAACCGCTTCGCGAGCGCTGGTTGGAGGGAGATGCGACCGTGGTGGAAGGCTACAGGCGAATCACGGAGATCGCCCGCATGGGCAAAAAGGCGATCCTCATGGCCGACTGGCCACTGTTGGGGCGACTGATGAATGAGAATCACGCCATCCAGCGCGACCTGGGTGGATCTGGCGAGTCGAATGAACGGCTGATCGCCGCTGCACTGGAGGCCGGTGCGCCGGGGGCCAAGCTGGCCGGTGCTGGCCACGGTGGTACGATCATTGCCCTCTGGCCTGGGCCGGACTCCACGCGGCTGGAGGAAACCCTGCGCGAGGCCGGCGCATCGGCGGTTTATCGCCTCCAGGTGGCGCCGGGGGTGATGATTGAGAAAGACGAAACGCACCACGTCTGAGGAGGCAGTATGGATAACAAATATCTGGAGGGTCTTTTCGCGTTATCAGGTAGGGTCGCTGTCGTTACCGGCGGCGGTGGCGTGCTGTGCGGGGTGATGAGCCGCGCCCTGGGACGGCTCGGCGTGAAGGTGGCCGTGCTGGACATAATGGAGGATGCGGCGCAGAGGGTGGCCGGTGACATTGCGGCCGAGGAGGGTGAGGCCATCGCCGTGCGGTGCGACGTGCTCGACAAAGCCAACCTGGGGGCCGCCCGTGACGCTGTGCTGGCACGGTTTGGCCACGTGGACGTTCTGATCAACGGCGCGGGGGGCAACAAGAAGCAGGCCACGACCTCCCCTGACCTCTCTTTCTTCGATCTACCATCCGATGCCATCCGCTGGGTATTCGACCTGAACTTCCTGGGCGCACTGCTGCCCAGCCAGGTTTTCGGCAAACCTATGGTGGAGCGGGGCGAGGGCTGCATCCTGAACATGTCTTCTATGAATGCCTTTCGCCCGCTGACCAGGATCCCGGCTTACTCGGCGGCCAAGGCGGCGGTGAGCAACTTCACTCAATGGCTGGCGGTGCACATGGCGCAGGAATACTCGCCGAACATTCGCGTCAACGCCCTCGCCCCTGGCTTTTTCCTGACCGAGCAGAACCGCTTTCTGCTGACTGACGAGGCGACCGGGGAACTGACCCCCCGCGGCCGCACCATCATCGAGCACACGCCGATGGGCCGTTTTGGTGACCCCGAAGACTTGATCGGTACGATGCTCTGGCTCCTCTCCCCTGCTTCCTCCTTCATCACTGGCGTCGTCGTGCCGGTGGATGGGGGGTTCTCGGCATTTGGCGGGGTGTAAGGGCGAACGATGGATTTGGCACAGAAAGCCCGTACTGGTCTCATCCCGTTTTCACGAGATTGAACCACATCAGTGCATCGGAGGTGACCTATGACAGACTTTCCCGAACCCGCCCGGCCCCTGGCGGAATTGAAGCCAGAACACGACTTCTTCGTCGGCATTGACTCCGACGGCTGCGCCTTCGACACGATGGAGATCAAGCACAAGGAGTGCTTCACCCCCAACATCATCAAGTACTGGGGATTGCAGCCGGTCTCCAAGTACGCCCGCGAGGCGGCGGAGTTCGTCAACCTGTACTCCAGGTGGCGCGGCGTCAACCGCTGGCCGGCGCTGGTGATGGTCTTCGACCTGCTGCGGGAGCGGCCGGAGGTGCAGGCGCGAAACGTCGTGCCGCCGGAAGCACCCCATATCCGCGAATTCATCGCCGCCGCCGCCTTCCCCAAGAGCAACGACGGCCTGCGGGCGTACATGGCCGAACACCCCGACCCGGAATTGGACACGGCGTGGGCCTGGACGACCGGTGTCAACGCTACTGTGGCGGACATGGTTCACGGCGTACCACCCTTCCCCTACGTGCGCGAGAGCCTGGCTTTCCTGGCTGATAAGGCTGACATGATCGTCGTCTCTGCCACGCCGGTCGAGGCGCTGGCGCGGGAGTGGGAGGAGCACGACATCGCGCGTTACATGCGGGTCATCGCCGGGCAGGAGATGGGCAAGAAGGCCCTCCACCTGGAACTGGCCGCCAGAAGCAAGTACGCCCCTGGCCATATCCTGATGGTCGGCGACGCGCCGGGGGACATGAAGGCGGCCCGCGCTAACAATGCTCTCTTCTACCCCGTCAACCCAGGCCATGAGGAGGCATCCTGGCAGCGGTTCTACGAAGAAGCAGCGCACAAGTTCCTGGCGGGCGAGTACGCGGGCGACTACGAAGCGGCGCTCATCACCGAGTTTGAGGCACTGCTGCCGGAAGTGCCGCCGTGGAAGCGATGACGAATCGGCGAGCGTGGGGGATCCAGTTATGCTCATCGGCAAGGGCAACGACACTGGTTATCTGACCGAAGCCGAAGTCTGTGATCTGATAGCCGAAGGGCTGGCGCAGGCCGACCGCTCGGCTGAGCGCTCACGGCGAAGCCTGGCGGGCAAGCGCGTGCTGGTCATCATCCCCGATAGCACCCGCACCGCGCCGATCTCGCTCTTCTTCCGCCTGTTCCACGAGTTGCTGGGAGATCAGGTCGCCGCGCTGGACTACCTGGTGGCATTGGGCACCCACCCGCTGATGGACGACGCGGCGCTGAGCCGGTTGGTCGGCGCGGAGGTGCGCGACGGGCGGGCCGGGGCATCGCGTGTCCTCAACCACCGCTGGGACCTCCCCGAAACCTTCGTCACGCTGGGCACCTTGCCCGCCGCCGAGGTGGAGGAGATTAGCGGGGGGCGGCTCTCCCTGGACGTGCCGGTGCGTCTCAACCGGCTGATCCTGGAGTACGACCAACTCCTGGTCTGCGGGCCGGTCTTCCCCCACGAGGTGGTGGGCTTCTCCGGGGGGAACAAGTATTTCTCACCCGGCATCGCTGGCCCGGAGATCATCAACGCCACGCATTGGCTGGGCGCACTCATGACCAGTATGGCCATCATCGGCGTGGCGGACACCCCGGTGCGCCGGATGATTGACCGGGCGGCGTCGTTGGTCCCCACGCCGCGCCTGTGCTTCGCCATGGTGATGCACGGGGAGTCGCTGCATGGTCTCTACGTCGGCCCGATGGAGGAGGCCTGGCGGGCGGCGACGGCACTCTCGGCCCGGCTGGACATCGTCTACGTGGAGCGACCATTTCAGCGCGTCCTCTCTGTCATGCCGGAGATGTACGACGACCTGTGGACCGCGGCCAAGGGGATGTACAAGATGGAGCCGGCCATCGCCGACGGCGGCGAGGTGATCATCTACGCTCCCCACATCACCGAGGTCTCTTACACTCACGGGAGGCTCATAGACGAGATTGGCTACCACGTGCGCGATTACTTCCTCAAGCAGTGGGAGCGTTTCAAGGACTATCCCTGGGGGGTGCTGGCCCACTCCACCCACTTGCGCGGCGACGGCACCTACGAGAACGGTGTGGAGCACCCGCGCATCCGAGTCACCCTGGCCACCGGCATCCCACGCGAGCGGTGTGAACGGGTGAATCTGGGCTACCTGGATCCTGATACGATAAACCTGGAAGAGTGGCAGAATCGTGAAGATGAGGGGATATTGTTGGTACCGAGGGCGGGCGAGACGTTGTATCGCGTCAAATCAGCAAATCGCAAATCAGCAAAAATCAGCAAAAATCAGCAAATCGCAAATCGGCAAATCAGCAGGTCGGCGAAGGGGAGCATGATGGAATGGGTGACGTATGAGGAGTGGGAGGCCCAGGTGCCGGAGGAGGTGAAAGCTGAGGGGGTATGGAAATTCTATGGCTACCGTAAGGCATTGTTCTTCTACGACCTGTGTTGGCGGGATTGCGAGCAATTGCTGAAGCATCCGCTGGGACGGGCTGTGGCGGAACAGTTGATCCGCAGTGCTGGCTCCATTACGGCCAACATTGAAGAGGGATATGGTCGTGGGTACGGCAGAGATCGCATCCGCTTTCTGAAGTTTTCCCTCGGGTCAGCCCGCGAGAGCAAAGGTTGGTACCACCGGGCCAGAAATCTGTTAAGTCCAGAGGTTCTGACCCACCGTCTCTCGCTCATCAGCGAAGTCATCGCCCTAACCGTCACCGAGATCCAGAATTCCACCGCCAGACTCCGCTGAGCATTGCCGATTTGCAGACTTGCCGATTTGCAGACTTGCCGATTTGCAAATTCCAATAAGGAGGTTCTATAATGCGTGAATCCACAACCCAATGCGACATTGGTCTCATCGGTCTGGCTGTGATGGGGCAGAACCTGGCACTGAACATGAACGGCCACGGCTTTAAGGTGGCGGTGTTCAACCGCACCGTGTCCAAGGTGGACGACTTTATCAACGGCAACGCTAAAGGTACCCAGGTGGTCGGGACCCACTCGATCGAGGAACTGCTCAACGTGCTCAAGCGACCGCGCCGGGTGATGTTGATGATCAAGGCGGGCCAGCCTGTGGACCACTTCATCGAGTTGCTCGTCCCGTACCTGGAGGAGGGCGACATCATCATTGACGGCGGCAACTCCAACTATCACGATACGATGCGCCGCACCGAATACGTTGAGTCGAAAGGACTGCTCTACATCGGCACCGGCGTCTCCGGGGGAGAGGAGGGGGCGCGCCACGGGCCGTCCCTTATGCCCGGTGGATCGCCGGAAGCCTGGCCGCACGTCAAGCCCATTTTCCAGGCCATCGCCGCCAAGGTGGAAGATGGCACGCCCTGCTGTGACTGGGTGGGCGAAAACGGCGCGGGGCACTTTGTGAAGATGGTTCACAACGGCATCGAGTACGGCGACATGCAACTCATTTGTGAGTCTTACCACCTGATGAAAGAGGGCCTGGGGCTAAGCGACGACGAAATGCACCAGGTCTTCGCTGAGTGGAACGAAGGGAAGTTGGACTCGTACCTGATCGAGATCACCCGCGACCTCCTGGCCTTTAAGGACGAGGATGGCGCACCACTCGTGGAAAAAGTCCTCGACACCGCTGGACAGAAGGGCACCGGCAAGTGGACCGCGATCTCCGCGTTGGAGATGGGTATCCCGCTGACGTTGATCGCTGAGGCGGTGCTGGCGCGTTGTCTGTCGGCGTTGAAGGAGGAGCGCGTGGCTGCCTCCAGGGTACTGCGCGGCCCAGAGCCAGCGTTCAAAGGTGACAGGGCGGCTTTCATCAATGACATCCGCGAGGCACTCTATGCCTCCAAGATCACCTCCTATACACAGGGGTACATGCTCATGCGCGCGGCGGCAGAAGAATACGGCTGGAATCTGAACTACGGCGGCATTGCCTTGATGTGGCGTGGTGGGTGTATCATCCGCTCGGCCTTCCTGGGCGAGATCAAGGACGCCTTCGAGCGAGACCCGTCCCTGGGCAACCTTCTGCTGGCCCCGTATTTCAAGTACCAGATTGAGGCGGCGCAGCCTGGCTGGCGGCGCGTGGTCGCCAGGGCGGTCGAGATGGGCATCCCGGTCCCGGCCATGTCCAGCGGGCTGGCTTTCTACGATGGCTATCGTCACGAACGGCTGCCTGCCAATCTGCTCCAGGCCCAGCGTGACTACTTTGGCGCTCACACCTACGAGCGCGTTGACAGGCCGCGCGGCGAGTTCTTCCACACGGATTGGACTGGGCACGGGGGCGACGTAACCTCTGGCTCGTATCAGGCGTAGCACAAGAGAAACCGGGTTTTTGGAAAAAACCCGGTTCCTGACCCATTGGAGGAAGAATAAGATGGCTCAACCCAGGAACGTCGTCGTCGCCCAGTCGGGCGGCCCGTCGCCGGTGATTAACAACTCGCTGCGCGGCATCGTCGAGACCGGCCGGGTGATGCCGGAGCAGTTCGGCACGGTCTACGCTGGCTACCACGGTATCGAAGGGGTGCTGCGGGAGGAGTTGCTGGACCTCTCGGTGCAAGACCGGGAGGAGATCGCCCTGCTGCGCACCACCCCGGCCGCCGGGGCCATCGGCACCTGCCGCTACAAGCTCAAGGCAGGTCAACAGGAGGACTTCGAGCGCATCGTCGAGGTCTTCAAGGCCCACGACGTCGGCTATTTCTTCTACATCGGCGGCAACGACTCCATGGACACGGCCCACAAGGTGGCGCAGTTGGCCCACGAGCGGGGGCTGGAACTGGTGGCCACTGGTGTGCCTAAGACAATTGACAACGACGTGGGGGACAGCCTGGATGGAAACAGCAAGGTCATTGACCACACCCCCGGCTACGGCAGCGTGGCCCGCTATTGGGCGCTCAACGTCCAGAACGCGGACCAGGAGAACGCGGGTTCCTGTCCCTCGGACCCGGTGCTGGTGCTCCAGGCGATGGGGCGCAAGATCGGCTTCATCCCCGCCGCTGCCCGCCTGGCTGACCCCGAACGGGAGATGCCGTTGCTCATCTTCCTGCGCGAGTCGGGGCTTACCCTGGAGGAACTCGCCGACCGGGTCAACGACACGCTACGGGAGCGGGGACGGGCGCTGGTGGTCATCAGCGAGGGGTTCGATGTGGGGGAGATCGGCGAGCGGAAGGATGCCTTCGGCCATACGACGTTCTCCTCCAGCCAGATGACGGTGGAGCAGGTCGTGGTCAACTACCTGAACGAGGTGGGGCTGGCGGCCCGAGGATCGGCCCGGGGCAACGTCCCCGGCACCGACCAGCGCGACTCCATCGTCTACGCCTCGGCGGTGGATCTGGAGGAGGCGTATCAGGTGGGATGCCAGGCGGCTCACATTGCCATAGCGGAAGGCTCCGGCCCGACCTCATATATGGCGACCATCCTGCGCGAGCCCGGCCCCATCTACCGGGTGCGCTACGACAAGGTCCCGCTGGAGGTGGTGGCCAACTCCGAGCGGACATTCCCCGAGGCCTGGATCGTTCCCTCGCGCACCGACGTCAGCGATGACTTCGTGCGTTACGCCCGCCCGCTCATCGGCTACGATTGGCCCAGTGTTCCCCTGGTGAACGGGCTCCAGCGTTTCGCCCGCTTCAAGCCGGTCTTCGCTGAGAAGAGACTGCCGGGGTACGTCCCCCAGGCTTATCGCTAATGGCCCGCCACTTACCAGGAGAACGCGGATTCGCAGGATTTACGGATCCTGATCCGCGAGCGGGTGACTGGCGGCTCATCTTCGCCCGGCTGTATTAGTGAGAGTTGACGTCGGCGGAGAAAATCGGGGACAACGTAGCCGGTGCGACGTCGGTTCGTCGCACCGGCTCATCTTTGCGCCAGTAGGGTGGGTTTCCATACCCACCGAGGTCGTCGGATGGGGCCGGGCTCAGCGCCGGCGATGGGGCGAAGAGCGCCGGTTGAAGGCCCATACACCGATGGCGGGAATGGGCGTGACGACCGCCAGCAGCAGACCGACGATCAGCAGCACCACGCCCACAACTGACACCGGCGGGAGAGCCGCGCCCAGCAGCGCCAGCAGACCTCCCACCAGAAACAGGAGCAAGGCCACTCCGCCGAGGATCAGCGAGGTGACGTTCGCCTTGCGCGTCGAAGCCCGCCGTACCCCGCTCACGCGCCCGCTCTGCCCGTTGACGAGCACCGGCCAGACCCGCTCCCCCTCCCGGTACCAGGTGACGTAAGCGGGCAGCAGGAGCAGCGTCCAGTTCAGGTCGTCGTACTCCGCCTCCAGCGTGAAGTCGCGCACGTGCTCGGCACCGGCAGCCTGGCGGCACTCCGCCCCGGCCGCGCGGGCGAAGGCGGCCTCCGCCCCAGGCCAGGCGGCCTCCGGCTCCAGCGTGGGGATGCGCACGGCTGCGCCGGTTACCGCCTCCGGGCTGTAGCCGGTGCGCTGGCTCAGGTCAAAGACTTCGGCGAGCTCAGTCGAGCCGTCGCCCAGACGGGCCATCAGCGCGCGGTGATCGTCCAGAGCGGGCGCGACCAGATTTTCATAAGCGCGGCTGATCCGGCCCACGCGCGGCTCCCAACGCACCCGCCCCTCTTTTACCTCCTGCGAACTCCAGCCCCTCCCATCGCTGTACCGATCCTGGTAACTGACGGCCTGGTAGTCGAAGCCCACGTCCGCCCGCCACGTCCCCTCGACCCGGCCGTCCACCAGCCACAGCGGGATGAGATAGCGCCGCACGCGCTGCATCAGCGCCCCGGCCTTCAACTCGGCGGGACGGAACCACATCCCCCTCGTCCACTGATCCAGAATCCCGGCCAGTTTCCGTTCCGGGACAGAGTAGGGCAGCACCTGCTCAGGTGGCTCCTCCCGCAGATAGGCCGGCTGCGGCGTGACCGGTCCCTGGAAACAGAAAGGGCAGAGCAGCGGGATCGCATTCCCTTCGGTTTCGCTCAGGGCATCCTCCGGCACCAGGTGTGCCTCTCCACAATGGGAGCAGTGCACCGCCGTCAGCGCCGCGCCCCACACGGCCGCCACATCCGTCGCCCTCTGCTCTCGCTCCTCGCTTCCCGCGTCTGGCCCTCTTGCTTCCTGCATCTTGCCCCCCTGCCCCCTGCCCCCTGCATTCTGCTCCCCTGCCTCCTGCATCCTGCCCCCTGCCCTCCTGCCCCCTGCCTCCTGCCTCTTGTCTCCCTGTCCCCTCCGCTCATACTTCCTCCGACGCCCGCGCCTTCTGGAAGACGAAGATTGCCCCGATGAGCCCGGCCACCAGCAGGATGAATCCCCCTACCAGCCCGAAGACGCCGACGCCACCCAGCGCCAGCGTCAGCAGCCCCAAAAGCCCCAGGCACGCGCCCGGCGAGAGCATCGCCGCGATGGCCAGCCAGACCCGCAGCCAGGTGACCGGCTTCTGCCCTGCCACGTTCCCTGTCTGCCCGTTGACCATCACCTGGAACGTGCGATCCTCGAAGCGGTAGGAGGCCAGGTAGACCGGCAGGAGGACGTACCGCCAGCGTTCATCGGCAAAGTCGGCCGTCATCTGAAAGTTGCGCACGTGGGAGGAGCCGGTGTCGCTGTAGCAGGCGCGCTTGGCCTGCTCCCGCATCTCCTCTTTGGCTATCTCCCACGATTCCTGCAACTGCACGTCGTAGGCCTTGGCCTGCCAGCCGGCCAGGTAGCCGGGATCATACTCCACCAACCCATCCAGGTCGAAGGGGACCACCTTGCGCAGTATGACCCGGCTGACGTGGGTCGTGCCCGCCACCAGGTAGTCGTTGATCGGCAGGTGCACCCGCCCCGACCTCCATCTCCAATCAATCACGGTGCGCGTCTTCCACTTCCCGTCTGAGTAGTAGCGCTCGGTCCTTTCGGTACCGACCTCCGCTTTCCAGTCGGCGCGGATGCGGGCGTCGAAGGTCCAAAAGGGGAGGTAGACGCCGGTCAGTTCCCGCAGCACCCGCACGCTGCGCAGTTCGGGCGGGTGCATCCAGCCCCGGCCCAGCCAGCCGGCCACCTGCGCCTGGCAGCGATCCTGGTCCACGACGAAAGGAACCAGCGCGGTGGGCCGGAGGAGGTCGCCGGTGACGTCGCGGGCGATGACGCGGTGGGAGCCGCAGAAGGCGCAGGTGCTCGTCAGCACGTCCGGTGCGACGGCAACGACCGCGCCGCAGGACTCGCACACCAGTTCCCGCCGTTCCTCCCCCCAGCCGTACTCCCGCCGCTCCATCGTCTGGAGCGTGAACTCGAACTCGGCCGCCGCCTGCCCCACCTCCTCGGCGTCCAGTTCCTGCATGCGACCGCAGTAGGGGCAGGTCAGTTGCCGCTGGGTGGCGCTGTAGGCGATGGTGCCGCCGCAGTAGCGACACTTGAAGGTGCGCGTCTCCTCCGGCTCTTCCTTGGGAGCGGGTGCGTAGAGTTCGATGCCATCCACCCGCGAGGGCACGGGGACGAAGCCCTCGGGGGGCGGCCAGAGAGCGGTTGGGTGGTCGGTATCATTCATCGGGTGGCTCCTGCGTAATGCGTATTGCGTGTTGCGTGTTGCGTGTTACGTGACACATTTATTATTTTACGCCATGCTGCCAGGGACGTCAAGCGCGGGCGGGCGCGATTGGATGGCGAGGGTCGAGGTGTTGCACAGGCGGCCAGTTTGTGCTACACTATTCTCACGTATCATCTCAATATTTAGGGGCAAATAGTCCCCATCTGTCGCCGATGGTATGGATGCGCCAACTTGTTGGCGTTTTTGCCGACCGAGACCCGTTTCCGCAAGACCGAAACAAGTTTCGGCATCCACATTCCCCAGTTTATTGAGCAGATACATTCTCACTTTACACTATAGGGATGATTGACAACTCAGAATAGGACGCGGATAGTCACGGATCAGACGGATTTTCACTGATTTTTCTGTGTTTATCCGTGCGATCCGTGTTGACCCGTGTACCATTCATCTGCCTGTGTTGTCAAAGAGGGGGTTCTTGAACTACCCCAAACCTGTTTTAACAGGTTGCTCCGGTGCGTTTTTAACGCACTTCGTGGTATCAACCGGTGATTTCGATCATCGGCGGGGCGGCAAGGAATATGCTCCCTCAAGTTTTACAGGCTCTACGCGGATTAGTGGGGTGCTCAAAGCGGACGTGTCGTCCGCGTCCCACACCTGGAGGTAGTGCATTGTCTCGACCCCACATATGGGGACGGCACGTCCCCTTTGAGCATACGTACCCCGCGTTTCCACGTAGAGCCGTTTTATATACGCCCGGCTGCATCCTGACCCAGCATCGCCTGTTTCACGGCGGTGCGGCTTGAGGGAGAGTGAGAAATATGAGCGATCCAACTTCCATCCGCGCCGAACTGGCTGAATTGCGCCGCAAACTGGAGAGCCTGGAGTCCCTGCGGGATGTCCTGGGCGACGAGGCTGTGGAAAAAGCGCAGGCCGAGGTGAAGGCCCGCGCCCGCGCCCTGGTGGAGACGGGCGGCGGCCCATTCGTCGCTGGCGGCGTGGCCGTTGAGGGCGGCGACTTCGTGGGGCACGACAAGTGGCAACTGTGGGTGGAACGCCTGTACCTGGGCCGCCCTACCGACCAGGTGCCTCCCGAGGCGCTCCTGCAGGCATACCTCCGCTCCCTGGCTGCCGAGTGCCGCCGGTTGCCTCTGGGCGTGATAGACAAAGAGTTTATGCGCGCCAGCGGCGAGCAGCCCATCCCCCTGCCGGACATCTACGTGGACCTGGACGTGGTCGCCCCCGCGCGGAAGGATGTGGAGGACGAGCGCGCCTGGGCATTGCGCCTGGTTCGCGGCGAGGGCAGGGAACGCACGCCCCTCCTGGAGGCCGTAGCCGGTTCCGAGAACGGGCGTGCTGTCCTTCTGGGCGACCCCGGCTCCGGCAAGACCACCTTCGTCAACTACCTCTCCTACCTCCTGGCGACCGATTCCGCCGCCCTGCCCGAACCGCTGCGCGGCCTTCTCCCCGTGCGCCTGATCCTGCGGGAGGTCGCCGCCCGCCACATCTGCGCAGACGCCCCGAAGGGCACGGCCCAGATGCTATGGGACGGATTGGAGGACGACGTCGCCGCCCGTCTGGGTGGGGTGGCCGCGTCCAGGCTTCTCCCAGTCCTTCAGGGCCGCCTGCTGGAGGAGGGCGGCCTGATCATGTTGGACGGCCTGGACGAGGTGCCCGAAGCCTGCCGGCGCAGGAGAACCTTGCTGGAGGCGGTGCAGAAACTGGTCGACTTGCTCCCCCGGGAGCGTTCCCATTTCCTGGTGACGGCACGGCCTTATGCCTACGCGGACGAGGCATGGCACCTGGCAAGCTTCCCTATCCTGGCGCTGGCCCCCTTCAACGAGGCGCAGGAGAAACGGTTCATAGAGCGCTGGTACCAGGCGGTACGTCCCATGATGGGCTGGAATGAGGAGACCGCTCGCGACAAGGGGAAACGATTGCACGCTGCCCTGGGGGAGCGTCCCTACCTGGCCGACCTGGCGTCGCGGCCCCTCCTGCTCACCCTGATGGCGACTTTGCACTCCAGTTGGGGGCAGTTACCCGAGGATCGGGCCGGCCTGTACGAGGAGACAGTGAAACTCCTCCTGGGGCGATGGCAGCGGGCGCGGGAGGTCAGGGGAACGGGGGGCGAACTCGTCGTGGAGCCGGGCATCAGCCAGGTGCTGGGGGCCGGCGAGGAGCGGGTACGTTCCGCCCTCGAGTCTCTGGCCTTCGCCATCCACAAGCGACAGCGAGAGGAACCGGAGCAGCGGGAGGGCCCGGCGGACATTTCCGAGGGGGAGGTGTTGGTTGCCTTCAAGCCCTTGTTGGGGAGCCTTGAGCCAGACGTTCTCCTGAACTACCTGAAGAACCGGGCTGGGTTGCTGGTCGCCCGCCGCGAGGGCGTGTACGCCTTCCCCCACCGTTCCTTTCAGGAGTACCTGGCTGCCTGCCGCTTGGCCGACCAGCCCCGATTCGCCGGGCGATTGCAGAAGTTGGCCTGGGAGGACCCGGCCTGGTGGCGGGAATTTTTCCTGCTGGGAGTGGGGAAAGCGAAGCAGGGTGGCCTGGGCAACGCGGTGTCCGTGGTCACCGTCCTGCTCCCCGAAAGCCCCTGGGAGGTGGAAGAGATCAGCGATGGCCACTGGCACATCGCGGCGCTGGCTGGGCAGGCGCTCGTGGAACTCCGCCTGGCGGAGAAATCCGAGGGGCAACCACATTACGAGGCCCTCTTGAAACGCGCCCGCCGCTGGCTGGTGCGGCTACTGGAGGGCAGGCATCTGGCCCCGCGCGAGCGGGCCGAGGCAGGGGATGTGCTGGGGAAGCTGGGCGACCCGCGCTTTGACCCCGACTTCTACTTCCTGCCGCGCCGCTATCGGGGAGAGCCAGAACCGCTGCTGGGCTTCGTGGAGGTCCCGGCCGGGCCGTCCTTGATGGGGACACGGGAGGAGGACATTCCGGCGCTTCTGGAGAGATTCGGTGGGGAGCGGGAGTGGTACGAAGACGAGGTGCCTGAGCACCCGGTGTACCTGCCAACGTTCTACATTGCCCGCTATCCGGTGACGGTAGCGCAGTACAGTTGCTTTGCGGAGGGAGGGGGATATAATACACCTGGCTGGTGGACCCCGACCGGCTGGGCCTGGCGGCAGGGGGAGTGGGACAGCCAGGTGGAGGACGAGGACTTGCGTCGCTGGCTGAGTCACCGGCCCCTGTACCTGCGGAACCGCCCGATGTGGTGGGAAGAGCAGCGGGAGCACCCCAACCGGCCGGTGGTGGGTGTGATCTGGTTCGAGGCGCTGGCTTTCTGCCGCTGGCTGACTGGGAGGATGCAGGAAGCAAGAGGCAAGATGCAGGAGGCAGGAGGCGTCCCGGGCGGATGGAAGATACGGTTGCCCAGCGAGGCGGAGTGGGAGAAGGCGGCGCGAGGCGGTCTCCCCCCCGATGGGGAGGACCAAGGGGGGGCTGCCCGTCACTACCCCTGGGGGGACGAGGCCTGGGACTCCGAGCGGGCCAACGTCTACAAAAGCGGCGTCGGGCATCCCACACCGGTGGGGATGTACCCGCTGGGGGCGACCTCCTCTGGGCTGCTGGACATGGCGGGGAACGTCTGGGAGTGGACGGCCAGCCTGTACCAGCCTTACCCCTGCCGGCCCGACGACGGCCGAGAAGACCCGGAATCGGAAGGCTCGCGGGTGGTGCGCGGGGGGTCCTGGGACTACAGTCGGGGGTTCTCCCGGTGCGCGTACCGCGGCGGGCTCATCCCGGTCAACTTCTACGATCTGGGGTTTCGGTTGGTGGTGGTGTCCATAGCACTCTGCCTGGGCCGGCAGACCCCGTCGTTCACGGACGCGGGGCGGCGCCTATAAATTATGAGAGCCAGCCCGGCCCGGCCCCGGTCGCGCCCGCCGTCGGGGGGCGGCGGCCGGCCAAATATCGTGGAGGCGGGCCTCGTGCCCGCCGACCCCCGCGCCCCGTGGTAGGGGCAGGGCTTGTCCCTGCCCGCTTGTCCTTGTCCCTGCCCGCTTGTCCTTGTCCCTGCCCGCTTGTCCTTGTCCCTGCCCGCTTGTCCTTGTCCCTGCCCGCTTGTCCTTGTCCCTGCCCGCTTGTCCTTGTCCCTGCCCGCTTGTCCTTGTCC
>Ga0307430_1000910_pt1 | contig 23364 bp, 16 predicted proteins | sample SalMarWE160130MG_FD_202159 | JGI IMG/M metagenome (GOLD analysis project Ga0307430, IMG submission 202159) | Salt marsh sediment microbial communities from the Plum Island Ecosystem LTER, Massachusetts, United States - WE1603-130 | ecosystem: Environmental > Aquatic > Marine > Intertidal zone >...
GTGTATTCCGCCAGCACCATCGCCAGCACAAGGATGTGCCAGCTGTGCTCGGCCGTGTTCTCCAGGCGCTCACCACCCAAAATGTACGAACGACGGTTGATAGTCTTTAACTTGTCGATCTCGCTGATGAAACGAATTTGCTGCTCCAGGCGTTCATTATTCATAGCCATTCCAAGCCTTTCTGTTTTCCAACTGACCATGGATTATATCCACGAACCCATCAAACCGCGCGAATTGATTCGCCATCTCCCACTGAGATACATCATCCATACCGGATCACATCGTAGAGACTTTGGAATATAATCATAACTCACTTAATATATGGAGCTCCAAGATGTCCAAAGAAATGCGTCGTTTCCTCATGTATGCGCTGTTGATGATGATCGTTATTGCTGTGCTGATCTTCACCATCGTGCCGCGCCTGAATGCCCTTCTCTCTACAAAGACACGAGAAGGCCAGCGAATCGGACTCGGCGAGAACATGTTTCAGGCGGAAATCGTGGAGATTGTTGAAGAGGGTGAAGTAACCCTGGGGGAGATTACACAGACGTATCAGGTGCTGCGGGTGGATATCATCGAAGGTCCCTACCAGGGAGAGATGCAGCAAATCGAATACGGCAGGCGCCAGGTTCGCCCCGAAGGTTTGACCATGCGCCTCGGGGATAGGGTCTTGGTTCAAGTGGATCAAATGCCCGACGGCTCGGTAAACGCTTTCTTCGTTGATTACGTCCGGACGCGCTCGCTTTTCTGGCTGCTGCTTGCCTTCGTCGTCTTCAGCGTCATCGTCGGTCGGGGACAGGGAGCACGCGGACTGCTCGGTTTGCTCCTCAGTCTTTGGGTGATCATAGGGTTCATCATCCCCAGGATTCTACAGGGGGACAACCCCACCTGGGTGAGCGTGATCGGCGGCTTCCTCCTTTTGGGGGCCACAATGTATCTCATCTACGGATTTTCCCTCAAAACCCACGCCGCCATCCTGGGCTTGCTTTGTACTCTGGTGTTCACCGCATTGATGGTGGGCTTTTTCGTTAACCTCACCCGCCTCACCGGCTACGGCAGCGAAGACGCCCTCTACATCATGCAGCATTCGGGCGTCACCATCAATCTGCGCGGCCTGGTGCTGGCGGGGATGTTGATCGGCGCACTCGGCGCGCTCGACGACCTGATCATCACGCAGGCCTCGGTCGTGTTCGAACTCAACGACACGGATCCCAATCTCGACGTGCGCGGCCTCTATCAACGGGCGATGCGCGTCGGGCAGGATCACGTCACGGCGATGATCAACACGCTCTTCATGGCCTACGCCGGGGCAGCGCTTCCGACATTGGTGCTCTTCACACTCTCCGGGCAGGGATTCTCGGATTTGATCAATCTGGAATTCGTCGCCGAGGAAGTGGTGCGAACGCTGGCCGGATCGCTGGGTTTGATTTCGGCAGCGCCGATCTCGACTGCTATCGCCAGTTTACTGGTCGTCCACCGCAGCCGGTTGACGGAAGTAAGCGGTTCGTTTCTCGGCCGTGTCGGCAAAGAAATCCGCTCCACACTGTGGAATATCGAAGTAACTAAGCAAAGCGAGACGTCGGAACCGAAAGATCGATTTAAAAGCTAACCCTTTTCAGCAAGTTAGTGTTGGGTTTCGTTCCTCAACCCAACCTACATTCCTGCAATCATCCTGAGCGGAGTGCACTGCGCAACAACCCAACCCATCCAATCATCCTGAGCGGAACGAACTGCGAAGCAGTGAGTGAAGTCGAAGGACGGATCATTCCGCGGCCCATTCCCACCAGGTGTTTGCAGCCTAGTTCACGGGCCGCTTTGCCGGGGGCGTGGGGCGGGCTGCTCGCGGCCCCCATTGGGGGGGGGACGATAGGGGGGAGAGAAAACAGGATTATTCAATATTCACAAATAGCAAAATGAGGAGACGATGAAGGGTACAGCATCAATCGGACGGCCTTCCCCCTTGGATTCCCTGTCCGATATCCACAGCATCGAGATCGAGCACATAGACACCAAGATCAGTGGCGATCCACAGTCGATTGCTCGAATCAACATGCAAAGCAGTGACTTTTCCAAACGGGATTAACGACGCTTTCTTGTAGTAACAAAAATGACCAACCTTTTCCATACCTGAAAATGGATCCGAACCATCGATTATTCTAAGCCGATCATCTCCAGGTTTATATATCGCCAGAGCAATCCGACCACAAGGAGTTCCCAGCCAAATTCGACCCTCGTGATCTGCTGCAATTGAGGTTGCATGATACAGTACAAAATTAAAATGCGGCGCTCGAAGATTGAAAACTCCGTTATTGTATTCGTACAACCCTGTCCGCCATTCATAGAACCAAAGATGTCCACGATCATCGACGATCAGAGAATTAGCTGCAAAGGGAGTACCATCTGATCCATCTTGAGATTCAATTGTTTTTATCCCGAATACGGTCCAATCTCCCTTACCGTAGTACGAAATGCCACCAAAATACGTCGAGCAAGTCCACGAAACATACACGTCTCCATTGTTATCAAATGCCAATTCATAGCCACGAGAATATGCTGGCGGAGGCCCGGCCAGAACCTTCCACTCATGATTAGAAAAAACACGAATGCTGTCACGCCACTTAGAAGTATCAAAAATAATTATCCACACATCACCCGTAGGAGAAATGGATAGATCATTAATACCACACCAACAATCATCACTTAAAACCAGCTTTTGCTGGATCGAACCGTCCTGATATTGATAAATGCCATCGCTCATACTCAGCCAGATCGAATCATCGTTCCCAATTTCAACATACGTCCGCGCACATCCCTTGTGTTCGACAACAAGCTGCCATTCCGATCCATCGAAGCGCACCAAACCGTACGACGTGCCGAACCAAAGAACGCCCTGGCTGTCTTCTTCGATATCATGGATGTCTAATTTTCTAATGACCTGGGCGTTTGGAGGCGCGATCCCCATCTTTGAATAGGGGTAAATTGTCCACGCTTCGGGTTTGAAGCCCGGCGTCATCTCCTCCGCAGAGAGGGTTTCGGTTGGTGTAAACGTTGGGTATGGTGAAACAGTCCATGAAGGAACATGAGTTGGTCGTTCTTTGGCTTTTGAGGTTTTTAGAAGAGCAATCTCAGCGGTTTCCGTCATCTCTCTTTGCGCTGCGCTAATTCCACACGCTGAGAGAAGCAAACAAAGTAGAGAAAGGAGCATGTATTCACGTTTTCGCATTTTCCCGGCCCTGAGATCCACAATTCCGAAGATGTCCATATAACTTGGAACTTATTTTCAACCAACGGATGTGAATTGTAAATACAGTTTCAAGTATGATTTCGGTCTTTAGATTGAAAAGACTTCTGCGTTTGATGGCCTCCGTTCTGCTCCGTCTTTGAGAGGATCAATAATAAAGATGTCTAGAGGCATACAGCGACTTGAGTGAATCTAACCGGTATGCGGCCCATTCCCACCAGGTGTTTGCAGCCTAGTTCACGGGCCGCTTTGCCGGGGGTGTGGGGCGGGCTGCTCGCGGCCCCCATTGGGGGGATTATAGGGGGGAGAAAAAGTAGAATAATCCAACATGCATGAATAACAACGTAAGAAGACGATGAATCCCTTAACCCCCCGTTTGCCTCCCTAAAATGGGGGCTGTGCGGGAACCAAATGGCGCGTTGCGGCGTCTTACTCTAAGATGGAGGCGATAACGCCTCATATTTTGCAATAGGAGACGTGCACCCATGGAAACCAATCCCAAACCCACCTGGACTCAAACGCGTATCATCGCCGTCATCGCCATCGCCTTCGTGGCGCTCGTGGCGTTGATTTTCGGCCTCGCCAAAATCATCAGCGGCGGCCCGGAAGAGGGCACCCCATCGCCGGATGAAACGCCTATCAGCATCGATGTCACCATTCAGCCCACGGAGGCAGTCGCCGCGGGTTTGAACATCGAACTCAGCGAAGGACAGGATCAACCCGAGGAGACCGTTAACCTGCCCGCAACCACAGGTGAACCGCTCTCCTATGAAGATTCAGAACTGATCCTCGCCCGCCTGCCTGAGATCGAAACCGACCCGGAGGACGAAGTCGATTTCCGTCTTCCCGATGAAATCATACCGCCACCGCGCCCCGGCGAGACGATCGACGAACCCTTCCCGCCAGATGAAGCCGCCCTTGGCCCCGAGGAAGTCGAACCCGGTCCCCTCGAGGTGCTGCGTTACTCACCGGAGGGCGAGATCCCCATCGCACCCTTCGTTAACGTCACCTTCAACCAGCCCATGGTCCCACTGACCACCATCGAAGATCTGGCCGAAGAGGACGTCCCCGTTGATATCGAACCCGATCTCGAAGGCACATGGCGCTGGCTGGGCACCAAGACGCTCAACTTCCAATACGATTCCGTGTTGATCGACCGCATGCCCATGGCCACGGAATACACCGTCACCATACCGGCCGGGATCGAATCGGCCACCGGCGGTGTGCTCGAAGAAACCGTTCAATTCACCTTCACCACACCGACCGTGACCCTGCAGCGTAGTTTTCCCTCCGGCGACCCTCAGCCATTGGATCCGGTCTTTTTCGCCTCCTTCGATCAACGCATCGATCCGCAAGCCGTACTGGACACGATCGTCGTCACCGCAGACGGCCAGGAGATCGCCGTAAAACTCGCCACTGAAGAGGAGATCGAGAAAGACAAAGTCGTCAGCAGCATGGTGGAATACACCCAGGAAGGACGCTGGTTGGCGTTTAAAGCCCTGCAGTCCCTGCCCAAAGATGCGAGCATCTCCGTGACCATCGGACCCGGCACACCCTCCGCCGAAGGACCGCTGCTCACGCAGTCGGCGCAGTATTTCGGTTTTCAGACCTACGCACCGCTGACCATCGTCGATCACGGCTGCTCGTGGTACGACAACGAATGTCCACCGCTGACGCCCTTCTTCATCGAATTCAACAACCCCCTGGACGGGGAGAAGTTCGACGCCAGTATGCTTTCCATCGAACCCGAGATCCCCGGCGTGACGGTGGGCATCTACGGCGACACGATCACCATCCGCGGCGTTACGGAAGGCCGCACAACGTACTACGTCACCGTTTCGGGGGACATCGAAGACATCTTCGGACAGACGCTGGGCGCTGAAGAACGCCTGCGTTTCCGCGTGGGAGAGGCCAATCCCGTACTCATGGGACCCGATCAAAACTTCATCACCCTCGATCCCTCCGCGCAGGAACCGGCGCTGTCGCTCTATTCGATTAATTACGACAAACTGGACCTGCAGATCTATTCCGTCGAACCCAGCGATTGGCCGGATTTCCTGACCTACCTTTACGAATACCGACGCACCGACACACCGCCCGACCCGCCAGGCAAGCGCCTGGTGGACGAGACGCGGAACTTCGATCTCACCCAGGACAAACTCACCGAACTGAGTATCGATCTCGACGAACACTTGAAAGGTGATTACGGCCATTTCATCGTCATCGCCCGACCGCACCACAGCTTGTTTGACAAAGAAGACCGCTATTGGGAAACCATCCAGGTCTGGGTGCAGATCAGCCAGATCGGCGTGGACGCCTTCGTCGATCACAGCGAAATGCTCGTCTGGACCACGGCCCTCCAGGATGGCGAACCCCTCTCCGGCGTGAAGATCGAACCCGAACCCGGCGGGGAGCGTGTCTCCAGCGACAACGATGGTCTGGCTCGCTTCGATATCCCCGCGGGTGGAGTCTCCTATCTCGTGGCCAGCAAGGGATCCGATGAAGCCCTACTGCCCAGCTCGCTCTCCTACTACGGCAACGATGGTTGGAGCAGACGCTCCGTTCAAGACCAGTTGCGCTGGTACGTTTTCGACGATCGCCAGATGTACCGCCCCGGAGAAGAAGTGCACTTCAAAGGCTGGATGCGTAAGATCGGCGGCGGTCAGAACGGCGACGTCGGATTGGTCGGCAGTGGGTTATCGGAAGTGTATTACTCCATTACCGGCCCGCAGGGCAACGAACTGGGCAGCGACACCGTCCAGGTCAACGCCGTGGGAGGATTCGATTTCATCTTCACCATTCCCGAGAACGTAAATCTGGGATACGCTCAGGTGTATTTAACCGCTTCAGGCAGTCTGGGTAATATCGATAGTCAAACGTATTACCACAGCTTCCAGATCCAGGAGTTTCGCCGGCCGGAATTCGAAGTCACGGCACGCAACGAAACCACCGGGCCATACTTCGTCGGCGACCACGCCATCGTGGCCGTCGAAGCCAAGTACTACGCCGGCGATCCGCTGCCCAACGCAGAAGTGTCCTGGTACGTGAATTCCTCTCCCAGCAGCTACCAGCCACCCAACTGGCCGGATTTCACCTTCGGCCACTGGACACCCTGGTGGTGGTACTACTACGACGAACCCGTCAGCGGAAGCTACCAGAGTCATTCTTATGCCGGCACAACCGACGCCAGCGGAAACCACTACCTGCGCATGGACTTCGACCAAAGCGACCTGTTGCAGCCCTTCAGCGTGATAGCCGAAGCGACGGTCATGGACGTCAACCGTCAGGCCTGGTCGGGAAGCACCAGTTTGCTGGTGCACCCTGCAGAACTCTACGTGGGACTGCGCAGCGATCGTTACTTTGTGGAACGCGGCGAACCGCTGGAGATCGAGTTGATCGTCACCGATCTGGACGGCAACCCGGTCGTCGACCGGCCGATCCACGTCACTGCGGCGAGATTGGAATGGAAGTACGTCAACGGCAGCTGGCAGCAGGTCGACGCCGACGAACAGGAATGCACCGTTGGTTCACAGGAAGAACCCGTCAGCTGCGAGTTCGAAACCACGCTCGGCGGTCGCTACCGCATCACCGCAACGATCAACGACGAGATGGGCCGCCAGAATCAAAGCCAGTTCACCCGCTGGGTGAGCGGCGGCGAACAGAAACCGTCCCGCGAGGTCGAACGTGAAGAAGTCACGCTGATCCCGGATAAAGACAGCTATCAACCGGGCGATGTGGCCGAGATTCTGGTGCAGCCGCCCTTCACGCCCGCCGAAGGCTTACTGACCGTCAGCCGCAGCGGAATCCTCTACACCGAAAGCTTCACCATCGATGAGGGCACGATCACACTCAAGGTGCCGATCGAAGCGAAATACATCCCCAACCTGAACGTGCAGGTGGATGTGGTCGGCGCCGCCGACCGCACGGACAACGAAGGCGAGACCATCGAAGGTATACCGCCTCGTCCGGCCTATGCCAGCGGTCAACTCAATCTGAGCATCCCACCGCTCGAACGTACGCTGGAGCTCGATGTCAGCCCGCAGGAAACGGAGCTGGAACCCGGCGGGGAAACCACCATCGATCTGAAATTGATCGACGCAGATGGCAAAGCGGTATCGGATGCTGAAATCGCCGTGGTCGTGGTCGATGAAGCCATCCTGGCCCTGACCAACTACAGCATCCCCGACCCCGTCTCCATCTTCTACAGCCATCGCTCCTCCGATCTCGGCAGCTACTACGGCCGTTCCAGCATCGTGCTGGTCGATCCGCTGACACTGCTCGACAGCGAAGATGCTGCAAATATGATGCAGTCCTTGTCCGCGACCGACTCCATGCGAGCAGGCGGCGAGGCGGAAGGCATGATGGACATCGAAGCCCCCATGGCCGAACCGATGGAGGAGATGGAAGCATTTGCGGCCGACGAGGCCAAAGGAGGGGGCCCCACACACGGCGCGGAACCGATCCGCATGCGTATCGACTTCAACCCCCTGGCCACCTTTGCACCCGCCGTGAGAACCGATCAGAACGGCGAGGCCCAGGTGGAAGTCACCGTACCCGACAACCTGACACGCTACCGCATTATCGTCGTGGCGGTGGACTCAGGCGGCAGCCGCTTCGGACAGGCCGAAGCCAACCTGACCGCCCGCCTGCCGTTGATGGTGCGGCCTTCCGCACCGCGATTCCTCAACTTCGGCGACTCTTTCGAGCTGCCGGTTATTCTGCAGAATCAAACCGACGATCCCATGTCCGTAGACGTGGTCATGCGAACGTCCAACCTGATCCTCAGCGCCGGCCAGGGCCAGCGCGTGGATGTCCCCGCGCACGATCGAGTCGAAGTTCGCTTCCCGGCCAACACGGACAGCGCCGGCACCGCCAGAGTACAGATCGCGGCGGTCTCCGGCGACTTCTCCGATGCCGCCACGGTCGAAATGCCGGTCTACACACCGGCCACAACCGAGGCCTTCGCCACCTACGGCGTGATCGACTCGGGCGCCATCGCCCAACCTGTGGCCGCGCCGGAAGATGTCTTCCCGCAGTTCGGCGGTTTGGAGATCAACACCTCCTCAACGGCGCTGCAGGCACTCACCGACGCGGTACTCTACCTGGTTGCCTATCCGTATGAATGTTCGGAGCAGCTGGCTTCCCGGGTCCTGGGCGTGGCTGCCTTGCGCGACGTGCTCACCGCCTTCGAAGCCGATGGGCTTCCTGCTCCTGATAAAATCGAAGCCGCCGTGGTGCGCGACATCGAACGCTTGAGCGGCTTGCAGAACTACGACGGCGGATTCCCCTACTGGCGTCGCGGGCAAGACTCGATCCCCTTCAACACCATCCACGTTGCCCACGCCCTGCAGCGGGCGAAATTGAAGGGCTACGAAGTGCCGGAAGAGATGCAGCAGCAGGTGCTCTACTATCTGCAGGACATCGAGAGTCACTACCCCTACTGGTACAGCCTGCGCACCCGCCAGACGCTGAGCGCCTACGCCCTTTACGTACGCAACCTGATGGGCGACCGGGACACCGCAAAAGCCCGCAGCTTGCTCAGCGAAGCCGGGATCGAAAACCTTTCTCTCGATGCCGTGGGTTGGATCTGGCAGACGCTGGTGGACGATCCCAACTCCGCTGCCGAGCTGGAAGAAATCCGGCTCTACATCAATAACCGCGTGGTCGAGACCGCCGGTGCGGCGAACTTCACTACGTACTATCACGATCAAACCTACCTGCTGCTCAGTTCCAACCGCCGCACGGATGCCATCCTGCTGGACACTTTGATCCTCGACGATCCCGACAGCGATCTGATTCCCAAGCTGGTCACCGGTTTGTTGGCGCATCGGACGAAAGGACGCTGGGGCAACACGCAGGAAAACGTCTTCGTGCTGCTGGCGTTGGATCGTTACTTCAATACCTATGAATCGCAAACCCCCGACTTCGTGGCGCGCATCTGGCTGGGCGATACCTACGCCGGCGAACACGAATACGAGGGCTACAGCGCCGAACGCCACGAGACCAACATTCCCATGGTTTACCTCGTGGATGAAGAGCTGGGCGGCGGCGTGACGCAGGACCTGATCCTGAGCAAGATCGGCACCGGACGCCTGTACTATCGTCTGGGATTGAGCTACGCACCGACAGACCTGTGGCTCGATCCACTCGACATGGGATTCGTCGTCACGCGCGAGTACGAGGCCGTCGACGATCCCGATGACGTCTGGAAGGACGAAGAAGGCATCTGGCACGTGAAAGCCGGCGCCCGCGTGCGTGTACGCATCACCATGGTCGCCGACAACCGCCGCTACCACGTGGCGCTGGTCGATCCGCTGCCGGCCGGATTGGAGATCGTCAATCCCGCGCTGGCGGTGTCCGGCAGCGTCCCGCAGGATCCGGACAGCTCGGACTATCACTACGGTTGGTGGTGGTGGTGGCCGTGGTACGAGCACCAGAACATGCGTGACGAACGCGCCGAAGCCTTTACCCCCCTGCTCTGGGACGGCGTGTACACCTACGACTACGTCGCCCGGGCGACAACGCCGGGTACCTTCGTGGTACCGCCGGCCAAGGCGGAGGAGATGTACTCCCCCGAGGTCTTCGGCCGCAGTGGCAGCGACTGGCTGATCGTGGAGTAACCCTTAATATCGATGTAGGGGCGGGTTTGAAACCCGCCCCTACATGGTGTCTTGTTGGAATTGTAAGGGCCGACCTGTGTGTCGGCCCTTTTTATCATCGATTCAATCGGGCGCACACACGGGTCCGCCACTACATCTCGCCTGTTGGTCCATTGTAGGGGCGACCCGCCGGGTCGTGCCAGGGGATCTTCTCGCCCTCCCGCCACGGTTCGGGTTGGCGCTGCCTGCGAACGATATCCAGCAGGTTCAAGGTTGGTCCTTTCTTTTTAACTTGTATTCAGCGTACACTGTGGCACTTTAGCGGATGTGCCGCAGTGCGTAATCCGCCTGTCCGCAGTGCAGCACGAAATGAGTCAGCATGCGCAGGACGTGATAGGCGAGCGACTCGTAATCTCTGCCGCACGGCGTGGTGTACGCTCGATGGATACGCTCGACGTCGATCGCTTCAAGCGACAACTTGGCGACTTCCACGGACGCGGTTAGCTCCGAGATCACCGTGTCCTTCGCCAGACCGGTTTCCGTGAATTCTTTCTCCCGATCGCGCACGTACCCGTTGTTTATTAAACCAGCACCGAAGTAATGGTTGAGATTGCCGGTCAGATGCCTGGCCAGCGTGCCGATCGAATTCGGAATGCCGCCTTCCACAGACCAAAGCTGCTCGTCCGACAAGGACTCGATCAAGGCGATCAAATCTTGGGCGTAGCGCTCGATCTCTCTCACGGACAACTCGATAATAAGTCTCTCAGACATTCATCTACCCTCACATATCCCGATTGGTTTGGATCTGGAGAACCAGGTGCATCCGTATTCTACGGGGACCACTCGAAGGGGAGTTCCGTTCGACGATATTCCCGCAGCGCCACGATCTTGCCATCAGCAAATTCGACGATGCTGATGCCCTGCAGTTGGTATTCCCGCTCATCCACAATACACACGAAATCCCATTCGAAGACCGCCGCGTGATCGAGATAATGAAAGCTGGTGATGTCCCAGCGATCGATCCGGCTGCCCTCGGCGAACCAGCTTCCGACCCACTGTCCAACGATCGCAGGCCCGCGATAGGTCGGGCCATGGGATTCGATCACCACACAATCCGGCGAGAGGGTGTCACGGATCATGCCCGGATCGTTTCGCTTCCAACCTTCCACATAGTCTTCCACCAGTTTTCTCGCCGCTTTTTGATTCACTACTCGCCCTATCCCGGCTCCCCCAGGAGATCGCCCAGGTGATGCTTCATGTGACGCAGGTAGTCGCGCACCACGAATTCCAGCATGACCGGCTCCGGTTGTCCGATGTTGCACGGATTGGAATACGCCGACTCAGGGATACGTTCGATGATGTGACACAAATGGCGGTTGTAGGCCGACCAGAGCTGGACGAGATTCCCCCATTCCGCTTCGTTGCAACGCTGAACCCGAGCCCAATCCTCTTGATGATAGTATGGGAATTCCAATGCCCCGCTGCTGCAGGCCCGCACGAAGCGTTGGTGGTTGTTGGCCGCCGAGTCGATCAGATGACCCAGGATCTCCTTCTTCGACCAGCTATCCGGCGCATCCCGCCATTCGACCTCTTCGACCGACATTTCGACCAGCCGAGCCTCAGTCGACTCAACAACGGCCCTGATTTCAGATGCAAATTGTTTCATGATTTCACCCGATGGCCCGATCGATGGCCTCGCTGACCGCCTCAATATCAGCCGGCAGCTCCACCGGCGGGTTGGCGAAGCGCGTTTCCACGCCGTCCAGCGTGCCGTCGTGGTAGCCGACCTTGAAATCGGTGAACTTCAAACCGTGCGCCGTGGAGATCACCACCACCCGATCGGAGGCTTTGATCTCGCCGCGCTCGACCAGCTTGAAGAGCCCCGCCAGGGCCACACCGGTGTGCGGGCAGCAGTACATCCCTTTTCTGTCGGCGCGGGCGGCGGCGTTGGCCAGCTCGTCCTCCGTGGCTTGCTCGACCACGCCGTCGAACCTACGCAGCACTTTCACGGCGCGCTCGTAGCTTACCGGATCGCCGATCTGAATGGCGCTGGCCAGAGTCTTCCCGGCCGCAACCGGCTGATAGTCCTGGTAATCGTTTTGATAGCTTAAATAAAGCGGATTGGCGCGCGCCGCCTGCACGCAGGCCAGGCGCGGCAGCTTGTCGATCAAGCCCAGCTTTTTCATCATGTCCAGGCCGAGACCGATGGCACTCACGTTACCCAGGTTGCCCACCGGGATCACGATCCAGTCGGGCACCTCCCAGTCGAATTGCTGCACGATCTCGATGCCCACCGTCTTCTGGCCCTCCATACGCAGTGAATTCATCGAGTTGGCCAGGTAGATGGTCTTATCTTGAGTCAATTGACGCACGATGCGCATGCAGCCGTCGAAATCAGTGTCCAGCGAGAGCACCAGGGCGTCGTTGGCGATGGGCTGGACCAACTGCGCCGTGGAGACCTTGCCTTTGGGCAGCAAGATCACCGCCAGCAGTCCGGCCGCGGCGGCGTAGGCCGCCAGCGCGGCGGAAGTGTCGCCGGTGGATGCGCAGGCCAGGGCGCGGATCGGCGCCCCGTCGGCGATCATCTGATTCACCACCGAAACCAGCACGGTCATGCCCAGGTCTTTGAACGAGCCGGTGTGGCTGTTGCCGCAGAGTTTGATCCACAGATCGGGCACCCCGATCTCCGCACCCAGGCGCTCGGCCCAGAAGCAGTTGGAATGTCCCTCGAACATGGAGATGATATTCTCGTCCTCGATCTGCGGGCAGACCCATTCCTTCTTGCCCCACACGCCGCTGCCGTAGGGAAATTCGTTCGTGCGGGCGCGGCGATCGAATACCTGTTTCCACTCCTCAGGCGTGTGATCCTTCAGCGCCTCCAGATCGTGTTCCACGTTGAGCAGTCCGCCGCAGTCCTCGCAGCGATAGACCACGTCGTAAATCGAATAGCGGCGCCCACACCCACGCACGCACGAAAACCAGCTGTCATACGGCATCGATCGACCTCCTGCTTTCCGGTGCTAGTCCACACCGAGGGCGAGTTTGATGAAATCATCCCCGCGCATGAAGGGGATGTCCCCAATTGTAGCCTGTTCCTCGTCGTAATGCGTCGTCGCGTCCGGCGCATCCCCCGGCCGCCAGATGGCCACGGGCACGGGATCGCGTTCGTGCACGCCCGTGGAGACCGGCGTGGGATGGTCCGGCAGCACGGCCAGACAGACCGGCTCGTCGAATTGTTCCACACCCGCCAGAATCGGACCCACCAGCCGGCTGTCGAGCATCTCGATGCATTCGATCTTCAGCGCCGCGTCTCTGGCGTGGCCGGCTTCGTCCATGGCTTCGACGTGCACGTAAACCAGGTCGTGATCCCGGATTGCCTCCAGGCAGGCGGCTGCCTTGCCCTCGAAATTCGTGTCCCACAGGCCGGTGGCGCCCTCGACGCGGATTACGTCCATGCCGGCGTATAACCCCAGCCCGTTGATCAGATCGACGGCCGAGACCACCGCACCGTGAACCCCGAAGCGCTCCTGCAAGGTCTGAATTTGCGGCTTGCGCCCCGGCGACCAGGGCCAGATGGCATTGGCGGGATCCGCCCCCGCGGCGATCCGTTTCTGATTGTCAGGATGGTCCCTCAGAAGCTCCGCCGCGCGCGTCATAAGCGTTCGCAGCCGAATTTCTGTGGCTTTCCCCTCGTCGGATGTCGCCGCGGGCAGCAGATCTTCGGCGCGTTCCCCCACATGGTCGTGCGGTGGGGTGCATTGGACTTCGGGTGAAGCCCCCGCGCCGCGAAGCAGCAGTAAATGACGGTAGCTCACGCCGGTGTGCATGGCGATCGGTATCTCGTTGGATTCTCCGCCCAATTCTGCCCGCAGATCGCGGATGATCCTGTCGGCTTCCGTGGTGCTGATATGCCCGGCGGAGTGATTCTTGATCTTGCCGTCCTCGAGGCAGAGCAGGTTCATGCGGAAGGCCACGTCGTCGTCTTCGAGCGCCACGCCCATGTTGGCGGCCTCGAGCACGGCGCGGCCGTGGAAGGCTTGAAACGGATCGTAACCCAGCACGCTCAGATTGGCCACGGCTGAACCCAGCGGCAGGCCTTCCGGCAGGGTCTCCATGAGACCCATGCGCCCTTCGCGGGCGACGCGGTCGATGTGCGGCTTGTTTGCGGCTTGCAGCGGGGTCTTCCCGCCCAGGCTTTCGACAGGGTAATCGGACATGCCGTCCCCGAGTATGATGATGGTTTTCATCTCCAATGATTCTCCCTGATGTGAAATGCGATCATACACCCACAGCGTGCGTCTGAGCACGGTGAATGGGCAACAATCCTTCCGCTTCCCCCTCCGGCGAAGGCAGCGAAGCCTCGTCGGGTTTGTCGGATAATCCAAAGAGGAAGGCACCCTGTGCCTTCCATTTAATAGCGATTTCGCGCAGTTCCTGGGTGAGAACGATCTCGTCCTGCAGCAGCGCATCGACTGGCGCGTCGTCGGGCAGGTTGCCCATGCGGGCCACAGTCGTGCGGAATTCGTTGGTTCGGAAAGCTTTAAATGGCGTGGGATCGCCTTGCATCACGTTGGCGTAGATCCCGGCGTGAATGTCCTGCAGATCTGCGGGCAGCTCAGCCGAACGACTTTCCACATCGTCGATGAAGCGCTGGAAGGAGTCCATCCCGCCCGCCTGCACGTCGGCGACGATTGAATCGAGTACATACAAACCCGAACCCAGCATCAAACAGATGTAGGCCAGGTAGTCCTGGTTGTCGGCGGTGAGACCGTGATAGGCCACTTGATTTAGCGTGTCGTAGGCGTGCTGGAAAGCGGCGGCGTCGAAGCACTCGCCCAGCATTTCACCCACGGTCAGGCGCACCGCCTCGACCCGCGCCCGGTTGATCACGTGGTCGTTGCGGCCGCGCGCCCCCAGGGCGGTCTTGTCGATATCGACGATGACCACCGTGCTTTCGTCAACGGGAAAACCGTTCGCCGCGCAGTATTCATCGAACTCGTGCAGCGCCGCCCAGCGGTTGGCCAAATACAACGTGCCCGTTTCCTGTTCCAGGATTTCGATCCTGGCCGCTTCGTCCTTCTCAGCGCCGATGAAAGCCAGACCGGGCCAACCCCCCGCCTGGCATAAATTCGTGAAACACATGCCGTCGCTGGAACGCGTGTCGCCCAGATAGAGCAAACGCTCTATGGCGGCGCCCGGCGCGTCGATGGCGCGGGCATGTTTTAAGAGCTCGACCATCACCTGCGAATGGATCATCTCGATCTTGCGCGGCACCACGCCCGGCGCCAGCCCCACGCGTGGACCCAATTCGGCCAGCGAGGGCAGACCGGAATCGACCGGCACCAGGTTGCGGTAGACGATCCAGTCGCCCAGGAATTCCGAAACCGAGCAGCGGCCGTAGGTTTTCATTTCAGATACCCCTCGGCGGCGAGCAGTTCGGCGTTGAGGATGGCGCCGCTGGCTGCGCCGCGCAGCGTGTTATGCGAGACGGTGACCATACGCAGATCGAGTAAATTACAAGGCCGCACGCGCCCCACCGTAATCACCATGCCGTTTCCGTTGTCGCGATCGCGGCGCGGCTGCGGCCGGTCGGGTTCCGGCGTGACCCAGATGGGATATTCCGGCACGCCGGGCAGATCGCGCACGATCTTCGTAGCACGGAATTTGGCCATTGCTTCGACCGCTTCTTCCACTGAAGGCGGATTCTCGAATGCCACGGAGAGACACACGGTATGCCCGTCGACCACGGGCACGCGGTTGCAGTGCGCCGTGACCGCCGCGTCCAGCGGCAGGCGCTCACCATCGACGATCGACCCCAGCAGCAAGCGCGTCTCTTCCTCGACCTTGTCCTCCTCCCCGCCGATGTAGGGAACCACGTTGTCCATAATATCGAGCGAGGCCACGCCGGGGTAGCCGGCGCCGGAGATGGCCTGCATGGAGGAGATGAAAACCTGCTTCACGCCGAACGATTTGTCCAGCGGTTTGAGCGGGATGGCGACGCCCGTGGTGGTGCAGTTGGGGCTGGTGACGATCAAGCCCTCCCAGCCGCGCTCGGCTTTCTGTTTCTCCAGCAGGGCGATGTGCTCGGCGTTGATCTCGGGGATCAGCAGCGGCACGTCCGGCGCGTTGCGGTAGGCCGAGGCGTTGGAACAGACGATGTAGCCCGCTTCGGCGAACTGCGGCTCGACCTCACGCGCCACCGAAGAGGGCAGCGCCGAGAACGCCAGCCGGCCTTCCAAATTGGTGTCGATCTCCTGCACCTTCATCTGCGCCACCGATTGCGGCGGCCCGCCCGCCAGGACCCAGTTCGCCGCTTCGGCGTAGGTCTTGCCGGCGCTGCGTTCTGATGCCGCCAGGGAGACGATCTCGAAGGTGGGATGTTTGCTGAGCAGCTGTACGAAACGTTGCCCGACCGCGCCCGTGGCGGCCAGGATGGAAACGGGAATTTTAGCCATGGATGATGACCTCCTCATGAATGCTCTGTACCGCGTTGGCCGCGTCGCCGGCGTCGACCAGAAACGAAAGGCCGCACTCGGACGAACCCTGCGCGATGGCGATCACGTTGATGTTTGATTTTCCCAATGCACCGAAGATGCGCGCGGCGATGCCCGGGGTGCTGCGCAAACCCGCGCCTACAGCAGTAATGATTACGACGTCGTCCATCGACCAGATGCGGTCGATGTCGCGCCGCTCCAGCTCCACGGCCATCTCGTCCTCCACGGCGGCGATCACCTGTTTCACCGACCCCATGGGGATGATGAAGCTGATCGACTGCTCCGAGGAAGCCTGCGATATCATCAGCACGCTGACCTCCTGCCGGGCGACGGCGGAGAACGTGCGCGCGGCGATCCCCGGCACGCCCAGCATACCCATGCCTTCGACCGTGATCATGCTCAGATCGCGGATGGCGCTGATGGCCTTGACGTTGCCGTTGCCGTTCTCCGGATCGGGGATAATCAGAGTCCCGGGATACTCGGGGTTGAAAGTGTTCTTCACCCATAATGCTATGCCGCGCTCCACGATCGGCCGGATCGTCTTGGGATGCAGCACCTTGGCGCCGTAATAGGCCAGCTCGCTGACCTCGCTGTAGGACAGCTCGGGGATCACCTGGGCGTTATCGACCAGGCGCGGATCGGCGCTCATCACCCCGTCCACGTCGGTCCAGGTCCAGACTTCGTTGGCATTGAGACAATCGCCGATGATGGCGGCGGTGTAATCGCTGCCGCCGCGTCCCAACGTGGTCACGGCGCCGTCCTCGGTGGCGGCGATGAAACCGGTCACCACCGGGATCGCGCCCCTCTTTAACAGCGGCTCGAGGCGTTTGTCGACCTGCTTGCAGGTGACATCCCGAATCGGAACGGCGTCCTGGAATTTGTCGTCCGTGATAATCAATTCCGTGGCTTCCACCGCTTCGCTCTGCGCCGAACGCTCGCGGATCAGCGCCGCCACGACGCGGGCGTTGATGCGCTCACCGAGCGAGGTGATCGTATCCATGGCGCGCGGCGTGGCTTCTCCTAATACGTGCACGCTGTGGCACAGCGTGGCGAACTCCTCCAGCAGCGCGGCAACCTGCGCCTTGAGTTCCTGGCGCTTGGCTTCGTCCTTGATCAGCGTCTCGATCACATCGGCGTGACGCTCGATCAGCTCGGCGTGGATCGCCTTGTAGCGCTCGTTGTTGCCGCCTTCGGCGGTGCGCGCCCCTTCGGTGAGGGCATTCGTGACGCCCGACATGGCCGAGACCACCACCACCAGGCGCTCCCATTCTTCTTTGTACTGCATCACGATGTCAACAGCAGAAGTAAGCGCTTCCACGCCCCCCACCGACGTGCCGCCGAATTTCATCACTAACGTACCCATATGCTTCCTCCTGCACACCTCGAAGAGGTGGAATTCATCTCATGCTTGTGAACCCCGCTTTAAAACAGAAAGCCCGCGCCATGGGGCGCGGGGATTAACCCACGTGGTTCCACCCAAGTTCACCCTCGGACGTTTGTCCTCGGGTACACTCTGCGGCTGTAACGGGCCGACCCGTGACCCCATACTCTCACTGTGGATTTCAGGGATCCACTCCCGGGGGGTTTTGGCGCTCGTCCGGTCGAGGGGGCTTTCAGCCGGTGACCCCGCTCTCTCTACGACCTTTCCTGGGCGCTACTCGTCCCGGTCAACGTTTGTCGATAGTTGTTGTTAGGCGACATTATGCCACATTTGGAGGGAGGAAGTCAACAGGGATTTTATGAAAGCACGTCTTGCTGTCAGCTTGATTACGTGTTCTGGAAGGTGTATGCTATATCAAAATTATATCGTTAAAGCTTAGACGAAATTACTAATTTTCTATTCGTACGTCTTCGTTTGATGAGGGGGAATTTTATAAATGTTATGAAAGAAACGCCCTAGATAAACAGAATTTAGGTCAAAGTTAGAAAAATATTTCAGATAACCAACGTTAGGTCATCATAGACTTCATAATATCTATTAATTATTTTCTTTCAACTCTGTATGAATTAAATTCAACTCATTTTATTCTTTACAGCAAATAGTCATCCGGATTAGCAGTTATATTACTTGGCTAAGTGACTTCGGCAGAATTCTCGGAATTACTACACAGGGTGTTAATTCAATATTGTTGTAAGATCATATCAAAGCGGCTGGTATAGGGAGATGTATGTAAAGGAGGCAAATATTGATTCGAAAAGAAATTCCAGATAATGCAATTGGTATCGTTGCTAATTATATAAACAATCGGAACAATAAAAATTACGGAATTCCTGTTATTGGCACCGCTGATAACATCGAGACTCCTCAAATTTTTGAAATAATTACATTTAAAGATATAGACAATTCTGATCGACGTTTTTATGCTGTTGATGGTAGTTATAATTCCGAACAATTCTACAATGGTCTCTCGATTGGGATCTACACTGCCGGTTACGTTTGCTATCAACGAGGTAAACAATTACGAATGAACGATCTTGACGATCCAGTAATTTTGGGGAAAGCATACTACCCTGATAATGTTTTAATCACTAATGAAGACCACCTTAGATCAATTTACGACGAATTACTATCTCTGATGCCTGTAAGTGAATTATTATCTTTCTTTCATGAAGATTCTTCTGGTCCTTTTTTTGCGTATGATAGAGAGATTGTATGTAGGAACCTATCGACTCTTCTTGCTTTTTGTCAAGAAGTTTTAGAGTGGGCAATGGTTTATGAAATCACAAGTCTCCCAGAAACTAAAGCTGGCGATTTCATTCTATGTGATGGAACATTGAGATCACTTCAAATCAAACAGCCACATCTGGTCAAATTGGGAAAGTATCTTCATGATAAGGGTATTATTATTGTTGGAATCACAAAACAATCCCCAATTAAAATGGAATTGGCATACACTTTTAAACAGATTGATAATTACCTACAAGACCACCTAAAGCATGAATATCCCTTTAGTGCAACTAACCCAAAACGACAAAAATTATGCTGTTGGTTTGAAGTGCCTGAAGCAGTTTTGCTTTCTTCATATGGCAAAGGGGAAACGCCAAGTATGTTTGCTCGTAAAGATATTCATGGAGGTCGAGGCTTCGGGTTATTTACTGTTGCTCGTCTTGATTATGTTGAAAAACTTCAGAACTATGATTGGCTAGTTGTAGACGTAAATATTTTTGATGCTATTCCGGAGATCTCTGAGAAGGTTTTTCATCGTCAGGCAGACACTTTACATGAACTCTTTCGAGAGTTAACAAGACTTACGCAAGAACATTACATATTGGGATATCCGTTTCCCTTAGTTGAGGTTCATAACTTCGTTACCTTACAAAAGGGTTTTAAGGACGAGATAATTAATCGAGTTAAATTCTCTTTATACAAAGATCAACGAATGGACAATGTTGATATCGAGAATTTATTCTTGGATATTCATGATCGTTTCTAGGAGGTGAGTAAATGAGCAATATAGCTGACTTTGGAGTTCTATATGGTCAAAGGACAACTGAAGATGCATTATTAATATATTCATCCTATGAAGATGCGAAGGCAAGTCCAAAAACTGGTGATTTCATTGTCCTGACCCCGAAGAATGAGAATGGGACAAAATATCTAGCCCGAGTTGAAGCGGAAATATATGATGAAGACCCAATATTTCGATCTCAAGATAAAACACTTATTGCGGTTCATTATGCTCGCATAGCCGAAAGGGAGTTGTCGGAACGGGATAAACAAAAAATGTTTAGCTATACATACAATGTTCGGATTTTAGGTACATTTGTAGATAACGGTCAATCCATTGAATTTACAACTGCCGTTAGAAAGTTACCTACAGTATCTTACATTGCCAGGCATATGAATCAAAGAGAATTCACTTCAATATTGAATATTGGAAATCTAAATGGAGTACCGGTTGGATTTTTATGTGTAGGTGAAGATATTGACGACAAGAAAGGTGACATTCTATTCGATATTAACAAATTACGTAACAAACGAACAATGGTATTCGCACAATCTGGTTTTGGAAAAACTAATCTTGTCAAGGTTCTTCTATACCATATGTTGGGTAATACAAACTATGGCAAACTTATTTTTGATCTTAATGGTGAATACTTCTTGCGAGGCACACATACTTACGGGCTGGGAGATCTCGATGAACAAAAAATTAGAGATAATGTCGTAGTATATTCTGACAGAAGTCTTCCTAAAGAATACGGTTCTCGAATAACTTATTCTGGCAAAGTTCTTATAAACATGCCAGAACACCTCACGGTTGGAGATATTCTGAGTTTTGGTGCGGGTTTTTCTGAAGTGATGAAATCCTTTTTGTTGTATTTAGATGAAGAAGGTGTTGGAGACTTCATTAGGAATATCGACGATTATGTATCCCATCCAGAGAATTTGCATAGAGATTTCTCAGATTTCTTTGGGCAAATGAAGAAATCTCAACCCGATGCGAGTGCCCGAAAAACGATCATGGCTATTCGGAAACGAATTCGTCACCTCATTGATGAAGGAAAAGGAATACATTCTACATCCTCAAAGCTTGTGGAAGAGGTATTTAAGTATCTACGACAAGGCAAAACAGTCATAGTTGACTTATCTTTGAAGGATAGCGTAGACGCTAGTATTATTTCAACAATCTTGGTTAGAAAATTATTTGAAAACAATAAAGCTGAGTTCACATCTGATAACCCTGAAAAAGTAATTAATGCGGTAATCTTTGTTGAAGAAGCACAGAACGTTCTCTCGGAAGAATTTGTCCGATCCAACGTAAATCCGTTTGTTAGAACAGCAAAAGAAGGGCGTAAGTTTGGCCTCGGGATGGTAGCGATTACACAACGTCCATCAGCTATTTCTGAAGAGATTAGAACTCAAGCTGAAAACTTTTTTACCTTCCATATGGGTAACTCCGATGACATACGAGCTTTAGTTAAATCTAATATCAATTATGACGGTGTTATTTCAAAATTTATTCAACGAGAGACAATCCCAGGAAATTTGTATATGGTTTCTTCAAATCAGGCGTTTGCATTACCTGTCAGGGTGGCCGAATTTGAAAAGCTAGTTAAGGAAAAGGTATATCTCGAGTCAAGATTCGATTAAGAACAGGATTGAATAAAAGTGAATGAAAAAGAAAAAGCAGCTATAAAAGCCCAGATTCTTCAGAATCTAAATGATTATGGTATTTATTGGAATGATATTGAAGAAAAACTAGAATGCGAGGATTTTCGGTCCACTCAACTGAAATTATCAAAGCAGACTAATCCAGATCCTGAGAAATATCTACAATATGTTCAACCATTTATTGCAACTTCAAGTGAAATTAACATTCATAAGATACAGCCATTTCTCGTTGTTGTAGAATCAAATCGCACTATTCATCAAAGATTATGGGCATATGCATCGTCATTTTGGTCTGTACCTATTACAGTGGGGTTTGGCCGCAGAATAAGATACTTCGTATTTGACAAACATAATAACAAACTAATAGGAATTATTGGTCTTTGCGATCCAATTATCGGCTTATCCGTCCGAGATATTGATTCTATAGGCTGGTCGAAAGATATTAAGGAGAATAATCTTTACAACTGCATGACTGCATATATATTAGGAGCGATTCCCCCCTATAATGCAGCTCTTGGCTCTAAATTGGTAGCATTAATGTTGTTATTGCCAGAAGTGAGAAAACATTTTTACCATAAATATAAGCTATCAGCTTCAATAAAACGCAAGAAACCGTATCTGGCTCACATAGATACTTTTGGTGCTTTTGGTAAGTCGTCTGTTTACAATCGATTATTAGGCTGGGATTTTGTGGGTTATACCAAAGGACAGAGCCATTTACATATAACTGCAAATGGAAGTTGGGATTTGATTAAGCAGGTTATACCTGAAGGGGTGTTTAATAAGTATAAATTTGGAGATGGTCCAAATTGGAAAATCCGTGTATTGAAATATGGATTACAACAGCTAGATTTCTCACAGGATATGCTGAGTATAGGGTGGCGTAGAGGATACTATCGTCTACCATTAGCTATAAACTGGCGTAATTATCTTCTTAATGAAACAAGTCGGATTGTATATACTAATTACACCAAGAAGGACCTAGTTAATTATTGGAAAACCCGGTGGGTACTTCCAAGAAAGGAAAGAATTCAAGCAAGATTGGATCAAATACAATAACATGTTACAAATAATTGACTATATCGATAGCATTAATCCTTGACCCTCAGACACCCGAACACAACATTGGTTACTGTCAGGTTGTATATGGTATGTCCAACCCTTATCCGAGTTATTTGAGAATCCACTAATGCCTGGGATAATCCATCGCCTTATCTTCATCGATAATGTTTTTCTCTTTTTCGAATAAAAACATCCCACCTTGTGATACGATACCTCGATTTCGCACACGCTCGAATCAGGAGGGGGAAATGCATTCCAAGCAGCAATTCTTCATCGTATTCGTTCTCATCTTCAGCCTTTTCATCGCCGGCTGCGCGCTGGGGGAGTCCTCACCGCTGGTTCGAGCTAGACCAACTTAAAGATCGAAAAAGCGCGCGGGTTCCATATCTCCACGCGGTTTTGCGTGTTAATCGCTACAGGAGGGGATAGAGATGACAGCGCGAGAACCGGATCAGCAAACGGAAGTCCTTCAAACGGAATACGCAGATTGCCAGGACGCGATTAAGGACCTGGATAAAAAGATATGGCTTTCTGCAGGAATCATCGCATTGGCCACGATCGGAGTGATTGCGCTTTCCATTTTATTATATTGATTGTGGCGAGATCTTTGTGGTCGGCTCCCTGATAACGGTTGGTGTCTTCCAGTGGTGGAAAAGGGTGTCACGCTGGTCGAGTGTCCGTGAGGTGAAGATCGAACGCATGCTGCAGATCGAAGCAAACCTCGGTGTGAATGTCCAAACGGATGCCGCAGAGAAAATGGAGGGGAAAAATGATCGTGCCAGAGAATTTGAAAAATTGGTGGATCAACGTAGATCACCAAAAGATCGGCTAAGGCGTTTCCGTTGGGTATTTTGG